>Ga0207010_1099_pt1 | contig 13304 bp, 8 predicted proteins | sample Alteio_BWMinCont_82_FD_153465 | JGI IMG/M metagenome (GOLD analysis project Ga0207010, IMG submission 153465) | Enriched cells from forest soil in Barre Woods Harvard Forest LTER site, Petersham, Massachusetts, United States -... | ecosystem: Environmental > Terrestrial > Soil > Temperate forest >...
TCGGCTGATGCAAGCAATTTGCTTTTTCTTTCCCCATAAGCCGGGCCGGCGAAAACGATATCCTGCCCGATGGCAAGATCGTCGGCCATTTTTCGCAACTCCGCTTCATGTCCGAGTTCGTCCGGCCCCACCACCAAAAGTGCCCAGTTATTTTGCCGGGGTTTGGCTTTAAACCATGCCTGAAAGAGATCCGGCAGACCCTTTTTGGGATGCACCCGGGAGAGAAACAAAATGACTTTTCGGTCTCTTAGTCCGGGATACTCCCCCGCCAAATCATATTTCTCGCGACACTCAGGGAGTCCGTCGAGTTCAACGCCGTTGGGTATGATCGTAATCGGATTGCGCAAACCGTAGTTGCGAAAGCTTCGTGCCTCGCGCGGACAAAGCGCGTGCAGGCAGTCTGCCGTCTGCAGGTTGCGTTTTTCAAAGCACCAGCCGGCAAGACGTTTTTTAATCACGGAGCGATTGAGCGCCCATGGTTCGAGCATGCCATGAGGCGAAACCACTCGTTTACATCCCTTGCGCCGGCTTAATGTGGCGGCAAGCACCCCGGGATACATCCACAGTCCGTGTGCGTGGATGACGTCCAACGAGCACACCTCTTGGTTCAACTCCCGGAGCAGTTGGGGCGAAAATCCGTACGCCTTAGGTCCCAGCACGTCTCCCGTGATGACCTTTCCGGACGCATGGTCAGAGTCCATTTGGGAGTGATTATCCCTCAAAGCGCCAATGACACTCTGGGTCCCCAGTTTTTGCGTGTGTCCGGTCAAAGACCAAATAACCGGCGGAATGCCTCCCCCCTCTCGCGAAATGGAGGAGGCAACATGAATGATTCGTCGGCTCAGGTTTAAGCTGGTCATGTCCTTACCTTGCCTTTCTGGAGCAAGAGCAACTTCATCTGAAACCGATAAAATTTGAGGGGTTTTGCATCGGCACTTTCATCCCGGAGTCCACAGCCTGATTGAGTCCACTCGCAAATCGTTCAAATCGCTATCCGGAGCACCAGTTCCGCGCAAGAACCATTTGCATTATGATTTAGCCCTGCTCAAAACCAGAAGTTGGTGAGGTCCGCTTTGTATAATGGGTTCAACTATGGCCAGACCCGAGCTTTTAAAGAATTGGCGAGCCTCGATCAATTGGCTGCCATCCCCGCGAACATCATGCAGCTCTATGAAAATAAGTGAGACTTTTTTAAACAACTGTGGAAAGGTTTCAATGAGGTCGTATTCCGATCCTTCGATATCAATTTTAAGAACGTCCAGTTGACTGATCCGGCGTTCTTCGAAGTAATTCTCAAGGTCAATATAATCAATTCGTTGTCTGAATCGCCGCTCCTTCCCTTCATATACAGCACTCGAATCCAAAAGTGATTTTGGCCCGCTGGCAAAGATGGCCTGACCGCTACGTTTGCCAATTGCCCCGCGAACAATCGTCATTCTCTCATCAATCTTTGCCTCGCGTGCTACAAATGCGATATTTTGCGTCATTGCGTCGACTGCTTCAAAAACATGGTATTCAGCCACGCAATCACCAAATCTCGATTGCGCAACAATTTCGCATAACACGGGGAAAAAGCCGCAGTTGCCACCCAAATCAACAATTATTTTAGGTGGAGCGGAAAGCAAATCAAAGAGACGCCAGTAATGTGGGTTTAAAAAAACCTCGGAGAAACTTGCGATTTGGTGTTTATTGGCCAGTGAGATCCCCCCGCACGCCACATGTGGGAAACAAACTGGAAACAAATGCGCCAAACGCCGGTAAAGAAAGCCTCGGTCTATCATGCTGGTTTAACGAGTTGGATTAGCTGCTTGAAAAATGGTTTGACGCCAGCATTTCAGCTTTTGTTTCCTGCCCACGGCCACCGTGGACCCTTTTGCTCAAACTCTTCTTATTTCTCGAATTTGCGCCTATAGTCATTTTATTTTGACGCATTCGATTCGCAATGATTCGCATTCTCTTTCATCGGAATCAATCAACAGATTTTTATCTAAACCTTCATTGTGATTTTTGCGCGCTATATCACTAAAGCCCACTTGTTTTAAAACTCTCTCAAAAGTTTCGAAATCATAGGCAAAGAGGTGCTCGTAATTTCTGAACACCCGGTTGACATGCATCATCGGGGTGTTGTTTAAATCATGGTAAGGAAACATTCCCGTTTTCCCGCTCTTGATCTCCACGTAAGTCTTCAAATACAACTCTGCATCCGGAACAAGAATTCTCAGCGTTCCGCCCGGCTCAAGAACACGAAACCAATCTTTGAGAATACTTGGCATCACATGGAAAGGCAGATGTTCCAACACATGTTCAGTGTAAATCCCCTTCAGACTTCCATCAGCTATCGGCAGTGGTTTCGTGATATCCCATGCCAGATCAACGAAAGGGTACCATTCGTAATTCAGGTTGATAGTGTGTGGCTTTGGCTTTTTTCCGCATCCAATATTTAGATATCTCAAAGTTCTGACACGTTTGGAGAACTTTTGAGCGGGATTGTGGCGAGCCAAAATGTTAAACGTGTGCCACCCCCAACGAGTAACCGGCGCTAACGTTTGATTACGCGTAAAGAAATGTTTCAGTTTTTCATTCATATCCAAAATATGCCTGGACTTGCCATTTGGTTTCCCCGCCTCAATCAGGGTCCTGATTGTTGTGATTTTCTTCGCATTCCTTAGATTTGCAAGGACTCTTTTCTCGACTTCGCCGGGTTTTCCGCCCGCTCGGGGCGCGGTTCCCAGCAATTTAAAACCTTCCACACCCATGTCCACCTCTCGCGAAAGCACCTTCTCAGTACTGACCACAGTTGCCACACAAGTCTTTTCACTTTTCCCTTTATCCGGATGGCGCTCGGCTACTCTCAACCAACCAAGCTCTTCTGGAATCGCCGGGTACAACGCTCGTCGGACCGTGGTTTTCCAATTCTAGAAGATAATCTTATGGGAATGGCAGACGACTCGCGCCCCGATCATTATTAAAGTCTTGCGCAACCCTGTCAATGTCGAGCGAGAGACGAGTCATTTGCTTAAATAGCCTCTGGGTAACTGAACAACATTTACTTGTGCAACTATTCTTGGAAATCCGGATTCAAATGGTTTTTGCTCTTTCGCTCCAAGCAATAAAGGATAAAAGTCAAACTGCTGTTGCCCGGCACATATCCTGAGCACGGTTGCGGCGCTCATCATGCTTCGTAAGGGTATAGTTGTCGTTAAAGCGCTCCAAAGCCAGCCGCTCGGCTTCACTCGCGGGTAATCTGAATTTTATCGAGGTAGAGTGTACCGTTGTTAATATCGGAGTAACCAATTACCAAGTCGGCCACCCCGGCCGGGACAGTTAAGTTAAAGCTATAAACAGAAGCCGTTGTTGTATCGACTGTGGCGGAACCCATCGCCGGCCCAAGATAAACATTCATTTTAGGCCAGTTCCCTGAATTTGCGGTGGCATTTGCCGTCACACTCACCAAATAACTTCCGGCGGGAATATTGTACGTTTGCTGTAGTTGCGCGGGGGCCAACATCCACCAATCTCCACCGGCACTTTGCCAGGCAACGTTATTTCCCAATAATGGATTTGGAGTTGGTGTCATCGCCGATATATTAATGGTCAGAGGATTGTTCGTGGGGGGATTGAGGAGCGCATATTGTGATGTGTCACTCAAATTAAGCCCGATCAAATTGTCCGGAGAATTGGTGATAACCCAACCGAAGCCGGCGGCGATATTAGCCACCCGCCTGGCCACCCACCAGTTTGTGGCGAGTTGCTCAGCGGCCAGGAGATTCGTTTGCATTGAGGCAAGAATTCCGATGGGAAAGGAACCAGGAGTAATGTCGTAACAGTAACCACGGTAATGCAAATCAACATTGTTCGAGAATTGATAATTTTCCATGGCCTGGTAGTAAGCAAGCATGGGGGTTGCCGCTTCGCGAAAGTAACCGTTGAAAAACTCCTCCTCGATTTGCCCGGCGATTTGGTTCGTGTTCCATCGGGTCCGTGGGTAAGCGTAAAAATTCCACGGATTATAGGGAAGACTGCCAAGGTTTCCCTGACACCCACCGTCAATGGCACCATCGAGGGCGAGGTACTGGGAGCGCGCCAGCGTGCCAGCGACCAGCGCCGCCGGCATTCGCGGGTCTTGCTGCTCGTAGTCAGTGTGCAACAAGGCGTAATCATAAGTCGCCAGGTGGCTGCACGCCGAATGCCAGCCATCGAGAGCTGCTTTCATTCCCGCGTTTGCAGGAGCGGTCATGGGCAGATTGGGTGATCCATAGAGGCAAACTTCGACTTGGACATTGGTCGGGAAAATAGCGAGGCCGGGCATATTCGTCGGCGGCAAAAAAACGTCGGCATAGGCGAGCGCACCCACCATTGCACTGGATCCAGATTGAAGCACCTGATTGGCCACCGCCGTAACAAAGCTGTAGTACATGCCAGAATAAGAAATACCATATAATCTTACCCACGGCACCGGATCTGCGATGGCCGGACCATTGGAGGCAATGGTGTACGGGTCCTGAGAATAGACCGAGGCATCCAAAGGCAGGAGATTGAACGGCCGGTGAAAGTGGGCTATATTCAGCGGCCAGGAGCAGGCCAGCGGTTGGGCTGCGGCAATATTAGTCATCTTGCTTGCCACCCACGAAATGAGCGCCGGATTGTCCATGGTAAAAGCCGGGGCACCTTGGATGGACGGATCCTTTTGCGAACCTGAGTTTGTACTCGTCCATCCCCACCAATTGGTGTAGGGTGCTTGACCTGAATCCAAAAGACGATTCGGAACGACATTATTGAAATTATGCGGATATCCGACAAAACCTTCTGTGTAATTTGAGTTTACCGGAACGTTCGGGGAAGGCATTTTGGGGATTTCCTGGCCGCCAAGAGGACCGTAGCCACTTTGACTAAACGTCCAATGATTGCGCCATAAATAGAGGAGTTCCTGCCGCACCGACTGTGCCTGCCAAAGGGGCCATGGTTCCAGGACGTTGGCGTCAAAATTCGCGTAGATACTATAGGTTGGCGGGGTATACCTATAGGGCAGCAGGGAGAGGTTAACGCCACTGCCAACCGGCACAGAGTCACCGTGAGCATCCGGGTAAACCCATCGGATACCTTGCTGTTCAAGAAAACCCCAAACGCTCCATAATATGGACCGGTAGGGCCAGGAGCTAAAGATGACTTCCCGGCCACTGGCCTGAACATTGATGTTGGTTGGCAAAACACCGGACGAGATATTGGCCATCATCGTGGCATAGTTGGGCGCCAGCGACGCCAAATCGTTGATCACGTACAGCGTTCCCGAATAATTGTTCGTCACCGAAGGAGTAATAATGGGAACTGGACGGCCTTCGAGTTCTCCCAGATAGTAGCTTAATTCACTTGCTGCCAATGCCAGCGGCGCCGGAGGGTTGGCGTTCACGACCACCGCATCCGCCATGACCTGGGCATTCGTCCCGCTGACACCATATAATTCAATTTCGCCAACATTCCAATTTACGTTCGTGGCTGGTGGTTGAGGACTGATAGCCCATCCGGGCCAGTTGGCCGAACCCCAGGTGACCTGTGTCTGCAAGGCAATTCGCACGTAACGTCCAAGTGCAGGGCTGAACCGAATATCGGCCTCGGTCTCAACCGGGTTTCCGGCGTCATAAGGTACCATGTAGCTTGCGACCAAATTTGAGTTCGTTTGCGAATTTCCCACGTACACGTTAATCAACCCCAAGGGGGGCGTGTTCGCCGCAGCTGAATAATTCGGCCACTGGTTGGAGAAAGTATTTAATTGGTTGGCGCTTCCCTCCAATACCACACGATCAACCGCTGAGGTCTGCAGCATGTCAATCACGATGATCGGCGGATTGGTTAAAGTAACAAAAGTTGAAAGATTATTATCGGTCAGGGTGCTGAGTAGGTTATTCGGCGAATCGGGCGTGGCATTTGAGACAGTTTGTGAGACCTGCTGTCCTTGTTGACCCGCTATCCACACGGGAACCGGGGGCGTTAGGTTAACCCCGAGTTCAGCTCCATTTACGCCACTATAATTTATGATTTGCCAGCCGGAGTGGTCCAGCTTGGCACCAAGACTGCGGGAGGATGGGAGGCAAAACGCGACCAACATCAGCCCTGCGAACAACATTCCAGAACGAATACCCCGGGTGAAACTCACAGCGACTTTCATTTTTTGCACCGGCCAAAACCGGCACATTTGCTTTCCAAGCAAATGGTGTGCCACGAAGTTCGAAAAGGAAAAAGTTCGCACTTTCAACGCTGTCGCAAGGCCTATTGCGGTAGTCAGCGTGCTAATAGCGACAAAAGAGTTGGACGGTACCTGTTTTCCGTGGAAAACGCCGGTTCCCTATGGGGGATGCCACGAAATTCATTTTGAACTGAGGTGGATTCATGGACTAAAGCACGAATTTCCATTTTCCTGAAATTTGCCAGTGAAAACCTTAAATAAAACAGGCATTTGCTGACTCCCCGACCATCCATCTGAAATGAACCTCCTCGATATCTTGCTTAAACCTTCGATTCTCAACGGCTTGTTGAATAACCTAACCACAAGCATTTGCCCCAGATTTAGTATTGCCCTAGAAATGGACGTGTGTTCAACCATTCATTGCACTTGAACCGTCTTTCGAGTATTGCAATCGTCTAAAAAATGAACAGGTCTGTAAACAACCGGCTCAGTAATCAGATGCCTTAATTCTGCCAGTTGGTTGGTTGCAATTGTTCCGGCCACCGCGATAGACGCGTCTCGCCCTCGCCTGCTGCCGCCCGACATTCGCTACGCCAATCAGCCGAAGCTTGTCTGAAGCGGGAAACAGCAATCGAAATGTCCCTTTCCGATGGAGGTTTTTGCCGGGAGAACTTCGAATTTCCAATGTTCACTCGCCATTGCGCTGCAAAAGTAGTTTAATCAGCAAGCGATTCAGCTGCGAAGCTTTTGGCGGCTGCGCCTGCACACTCTTCTCAACTGCCTGCATGAGTCCAACAGCGAATCGATCCACCCCCCAATTTGAAATCATTGTTTGTGCGGCTTTCCCCATGTCCGCCAGATCCTCAGGTTTTGCTGAAAAGCGACTCATCAAGTCTGCCATCTGCTCCGTGTTCAACGGGTCGAAAGTGAAGCCGTTACTTGCCTCCCTTACCAAATCCTTTGCGCAGCCACAACAATTCGAAACCATCACCGGAAGACCGGACGCCATGGCTTCATTCACCACCAAGCCCCATTGTTCGGTGGTACTGGCGTGGATGAAAGCCCTGGCCAACCCATAAAAGACGGGCAACTCGGCGTATTGCTTAAATCCACACATGAAGACCTGCTCCTTTAAACCCATGGCGGTGATTTGGCTGGAGAGCACAGGCCGAAGCGGGCCATCCCCCAGCAGCACAAGGCCCCAGAGGTCTGCGGGAGTCTTGCCATTCCCCACGTTGGATGAGCGAGTGCGATACACGGCATAGGCTTGGATGAGACGCGCCAGATTCTTTTTTTCCACGAACCGTGCTGAGGCCAAAAAATAATTTTGCGGCAACGCGTGTTTCTTTCTGAGTTCGGCTTCTTGCCGTCTGGCGGCGTCCACCCCCTGTCGAAAATGATCATTATCTACTGCGTCGTAACCAAGAAAAATGCGGTCGGGCGCCAAGCCTAGTTTTCGAATGTAGTCGGCATGAGGTGTTCCCCCAACCAAAGCTGTGGAGGCCAAGCCCAATAGCTGCTTTTTGATCCATTCTCTCCAAAAGATGCGCTCGTGATCCCATTCCGTGCTTTCGGACATCACGACCGCTGGAACGCGGCTCCTGGCGCACCAATCTAGAGCGCTTAGAGCTCCGCGGTCGGACCATCCGGGAACAGCCACTGCTACGGGACGGCATTTTTCCAGTGAGGCTTGGACCCGGCGACACACCTCGCCGGGCGACTCAAAACCTGGATCATCCGGGTTAAAAAGAGTAACTCTCTCAAAATTCTCCGCCCCTTCAACCAGATCCCAATTGTAGGTTTTGTCCATGGCCGTCATCTCAATGGCCACCGTCGAGATTAACTTACCAATCGCCCTCAACCGGGCAAAATGGTAGGGGCCAATTCGATCAATGATTACGGCCACGCAGCCCTGAATCGTTGGTTTCATGGAAGAAGGCTTCGGGTAGGCCGATTAACCACGCCGGATATCGATGAGTACCCCATCGATTTTCGAGCCGGGTTGCTGGTGGACGGCGCAGCCATCGCCGCCAGCATCCAGAACACCCAGAATGTTTTGTAAAATTGGAAAGAAAGACTCATCCAGAAAATCAACAGGGCAAAATGTGTCAAGAGGAACGGCAGATATCGGATATGTTCGCCTGAGCGCCACATTCGCCACGCGGGGTTAAAAAAGAAGAACACCAGCATCAACATGCCCGGTATTCCAATCGCCCGTCCGTAATCTAAAAAAACATCGTGCGAGAGATAAGATCCTGCTTGCGCGTATTCCGAGGTAATGACTTCCCGGTCGCCTGTCACCCTAATCCCGAAAAGGGGATAACTCAAGATCGTATTGATGGAATCATGCCAGACACCTGAACGGGAAGCGGCGGCACCTTCTTTTTCACTCGTGCTTTTGTAATAGGTCCCAAGGCTGAGCACCTTGGTTCGCAACTGGAAAGCATCGATCGCGAACAGGAAAATGACAGCGGCGAGCCCAGCCGCGCAACCGTGCAGCAAAAGCTTAAACCGGGGATTGGCCAAGGCTCCTCCTTTACCGGCAGTCCAGAAAGCCCAACCCACCGCCACCAATAGCATCGCGAAACCGGCGAAAGCTCCGTGGGACATGGTGGAGACCAAGGGCGGTAACGACAAAACGAAGAGAATGAGCGTCGCATAAGTCAGCCACTTGGGCGAGGACGTTGGACTAGTTCGCGAAGCAAAAGCGATTTGCGCTCCCAGCAGTCCGGATAGGCCGATCAAAAGCGCTGGCCACACCATGACCGCATCCGCACGGACGCTACCCAGCCGTTGAAAACCATCGCGGACGCCGCCCCAGTCGCTGACCTCCACCGGGAGTCCCAGTTCTGATGCCCAATAGGCCGTCATGACCAGTAGCGCGCCAAAACAAAGCCCAACGAGACATTTCAGATACTTGCCCCGGGATTCATTGACCATCTGGCATGCCATCAAGCAATACACCAGGCATTTGAAGTAGTCGGAATCAGGCAGGTAAATCGATTCTCCTGTCAGCACGGCAAACCAGACTAACCAAGGTAGTACCGGCCACAACCGCCACCAGTTTCGCAGATCTACGCGATGGTAGCAAAGCAAGACAACCGGCAACCATACCAAGACACCTGCTTGTGCGGGGTTGTGGGGCGAACCTGCCGGGAAAGGAAGAAACTGGCTGCAGGCAAAGAAGAAGAAACTCGTCATCGGACTGAAATACGACACCGCCGGGAGCAAGTAAGTGAGGATCGTACCCAGGCTGGAATGCAGCACTGGAGCCATATGCAGCGCGGCTGCCAGCAGGGTAACAGCGACGAGCAAAATGAATTCTTTTTTGGTCAGACGACAATCCCAAAATGACATTGACAGGGAGGTTTTCATGCCTCCAACGCGACGAGTGCCCGTTGAAGGCCTTCGGCCGCGGTCACGAATGTTGCTTATCGCGAACATGTTTTCGAAAATCTGATCCAATCCTTTGCCTGGGCATAGGTGCCGGGCGTTCTTTCCCGCCACAGAAAAAAGGATTGCCAGATCCCGTCGGCGGTGCCCCGACATTTCGGCCAGCAATAGTTGCGTTGATAAAAGGAGCGCCGCACGGAACGGGCCAGGCCATGCGGCAATCCCAGCCACAGCGGCATGTTGAGCGAGGACATCAGAATGCTATTGCGCGCATAAAGATAATGATACTCCGCATGATTCCGGAACTCCGCCGGTGTTTCAAAATGGTTGTGAAAAACCACCAGCGAAGGCTCGTACCAGATGTGAAATCCATTCATCTGCAAGCGACAGGAGAGTTCCGGCTCTTCATAGCCATAAATAAAAAAACTGCGAAATCCACCCAAACCAAGAATGGTTGGGATATGAAATAAGCTTCCACCACCTTGAAACGCACGGGCCGGCCCCGCGGGCTGATCCACTGGCGTCGAATACCTTTGCGTCGGAATATCCATGTACTGAAAAGTAACCACCGCCCGGCGCAATTCCGGATTATAAACCAGATGCTTTTGCAAACCTGCCACCGACCTTGGAAAACTGTCGTCATCTAGAAACAGCCCGAACTCTTTGCCGCACGCCCGCATCAGTACATTCCGTCCTTCCGCCTGCCCCACCCTTTTCTTGCCGGAGATTACCCGCACTCGCGGCCAACCCTCAACGGTTTTAGGGATTGCCGCAGGATCGGCGGAGCAATCGTCATAAATCCACAACGGCACTTCTCCCAATCCGGCGTTTTGAAGTTCTTTCAGGGTGGTGGCAAGTATTCCCGCCCGATTTCGCGTGGGAATGAGGATTGCTAAATTGTTAAAATCTTGGCTCATGCTTCTGTTCGGTAAACCTTGTCATACATTGAGACGATACTGGAAATTTCGAAGCGACCCTCAAACACGCTCCTTGCATTGAGGCTCATTTCTCGCAATCGGTCCGGCCTGGTCGCCATCGATTGGATGGCCTCAGCCAGAGACTCGACTGAGCGTTCAACGAGAAGTCCGTTTTGGCCGTCAATCACTGCCTCGGGGACACCGCCGACCGCCGTCGCGATCACCGGCACCCCCATCGACAATGCCTCAATGATTGCCATGGGCAAACCCTCCTGTTCAGACATCAGAACCAGGGCATCGACTCTGGGAAACACCGTTTCCCGGGGATTGGCGACAAATCCTTCGTAAGTTAGCCAGCCTGCATCCTGTTTGGCCATGGCTTCGGCCAAGTCTGCCTCCGACCCTCTTCCGGCAAGAATCACCCGAACGTCGCACCCTGTTTCACGCAACTGACGTGCGGCATCCACTACCATTTGCCACCCCTTGGCGGAAACAATATTACCGACATGGCCGACAGTAAATATCCCGGGTTTGTTTAGCGACGGGCATCCGCGTCGACCCGTGTCAGTAATACCGTTGGGCACCACATGAAAATTCTTGGGGTCCATCCCCAGGACATGTTGCGCCCGCCAAAGATTGGCCTGGTCGACGGATGTCAAGGTCGCTTTGTGCCGTTCCAGCCTTCTCGTGATCCACTGGTGCAAACGTTGCCTCAACGGCTCACCTTGAAATAGCGCGTTAACGCCGTGAAACGTGGCTACCACCGTCGCACTTTTCCGGTGGACGGATGCCAACGGCAGGAAAATCCCGCTTATCCAGGCGTTGTGGAAATGGACAATGCAGTGCCGGGCTCCGGACCGCGCCAGCAAGTCCTCCACCCATTGGTCAATCGGCGGTCGTTGGAGAAACTGCCAGAAATATTGCGCCGTGCCAAACATTTTGGGGGTGTGCACCACGTAATGCGCCAAACCCGACTTTTGAAGTTCATCCATATACAGAGCAGGCCAGCTCGAATCGATCACGACGCCAAGTCCGACCGCCTGATATATCCCGCTGGCCGCCTGAGCCTGCGCCAATCCCCGCATCACGCTCCAAGCCCCGGTCACGGGGTTGAGTGCAACATGAAGAACTGCTAATTTTTTGGAATCCGCCAACATGAAATGGACGACGCGCTTTAGTTTTCAGCTTTCACAACGCGGCAAAAAGACTCGCCTTTTAAGTTCCGTGCACAAGCTCCTTGCCTCGGTGTTTTTTGATCGCTTCAATCAATGTTTGGCCAAATCCATCCAGCGTATAACGCATCGCCGTTTCCGCACAATGTGGACGCATCGCGTTCGCCAAATTTCGGTCGTCAATAAAACGCCTGATGGCATCAACCAACCCCCGGATATCCCCCGGCGGGACGATGAAACCCGTTTTACCATCTTCCACAACTCGGCCGCAATTGGGCGTGACAATAACGGGCAAGCCATGCTTCATGGCCTCAAGTTGGGTGATGGCAAAGCCGTCGGAGAGGGTCGGCAGCACAAAAACATCCGACTGTTCGTATACTGAAGAGACTTGACCTCTCGGAACCGCGCCGATCCAGCGCATATTCGGGGGTGCCTTGGCAATCGAACCAGGCCGGAGGTCCGGCTGGCCAGCGATTAAAAATTCAACCGGCTCATTAACCAACCGGAGTGCTGCCTCAATCAGATGGTGAATTCCCTTGCGGACATTGACTTGCCCCAAGAATAATACGCGCAACGGACCCGCCGACTTGTGAATCACCTTCCCGGCTCTTTCGTTTTCTCCAGCTTTTTCGTAACATAGTGGTACGACCTCGATCTTTTCTGCTGCCGCCCCTTCCGCAATAATCGCCGTGCGACTCCATTCCGAATTGACCACAATCATGTCTGCCAAATTCCACTCCCGCCGCGCGCGGTCAAAATGGCTTTCGGGAAAGGGCGCCGCCTGCCCTGCCATTTCCGGATGCCTCGCCATTTCTTCCGCCACCAACCGGTACTCCACGGGGCCGGGATCGACTTGATCCACTACGGTAAACATGCCACGCTCCTTTTCCAATTCCAACATTTCCAGGCTCGCATAGGAATAGCCGAAGAAGACATCGTGTGGGGGAAGCCTTATACCGGCGACCGCCCGGGCGAAGCCAGCATCGGTTTCGGCATAACCTTCATAAATCGAACCGCGCCGCGAGGCGTTCCGCATCTTCCATTTCCAATACGCCGAACGCAGCGGAAAAGAATGAATCAATTGATCCGGCAGGTCATCGCAACGCGCGGCCAGGGCAGAATGATAACGTCTCTGTAGCTGTTGGAAGACCGATGCATCGGTTACCGGCCCTTGGACTGCTTTTCGAATTGGTATCGTTGAGGTCCCATTGGTCAGACGGTCGTTCTCCGGACTTCTGTGACTCTCATTTGATCTTCGATCTGGGGCCGCACCGGATTTTTGACGTCGTCCTCCGCCCCACACGGGCGCATACCAATCCGTAACCAGCCCGGCCAACATTCCGCGCTGATGCAACGCCCTCGCCACCGCATAATGCTCACGTGCGCCTCTTTGGGCGACCAATACTCTGATCGAGGATGGATGCTTGACTGCAAGACTCATCATTTTCACTTCCCGAGCGCTGGCGCGTTCAATTCGATCAATTTTTGATAAAATGGCAAAACAATCTGCCGGGCGGAAAACTCGTTTTGATATGCGGCTGTCGCCATGGTCTCCGGTTTTTGGTTGCGGTTTCCGTATTGCCGGGAGATCGCCTGTGCCACCTTTTCCGGTGTCGAGAAGGGAACGAATTCCCCGCCTCC
>Ga0207010_1086_pt1 | contig 13165 bp, 15 predicted proteins | sample Alteio_BWMinCont_82_FD_153465 | JGI IMG/M metagenome (GOLD analysis project Ga0207010, IMG submission 153465) | Enriched cells from forest soil in Barre Woods Harvard Forest LTER site, Petersham, Massachusetts, United States -... | ecosystem: Environmental > Terrestrial > Soil > Temperate forest >...
AACCTAATGTAAGCTTCCTGATTATCTAATAAATAAGAGAGTTTATTGACGAAACGATAATATTTTTTATATTCGGGTAATGTGCGTATCTTTTCACTTGTAGCAGATGAGGCATTATCCATGCCATCAATATTTTGAAATACCATGCGCATGATGAGTTCTGGGTCAGAAATACCACCATATGCTAATAAATGGACTTTATATAATTTTAATGGTGACATCATTTCTTCTGCAAAAACTGAATTTTCAACAGGCGTATAAGATATGGTTGGGGTATCCATATATTGGATACCTGGCTCAACATTTAATGTTTTTATATTGCTTGAGCCCGCAGCGGCAGGCGCACTAGAGCCAGCTGATGTGAAGCTTATGCCTGTTCCAGCAGTAGATATGCTGGGGTTGTAAGTATAAGAAGAAGTTACATTTGTCAGTTTTAAGTTTGTTACGGGTTCTACATATCGCAAACGCACAATATTCATCAATAACTGTTCATTATTAGTGTCTTGGATGACATCGTTATAACGATTTCTATCCAGTTTAATTTGATGAGGGCCGATTGAGGAACAGCCAGGCAATAAGATGCAAATTGAAAGAACGACTATCCAGAAAATCATGTACATCCCTACAATTAAATGATTTATTCCATTTTTTGCAATGATTGACTAATGTAATAAGACATCACTTTCTTCAAGTACAAACCTATTGTGATCATAGCATGATCACTACCATGAAAAACTACTGGGCTCAATTTTGACACAAAAATAACAAATAATTTTTTATGTCTATGGAGAATAATGAATAACCTTGTTCTTGCGACAAAACCATCAATAATGGCAATTATAGTTAAAACTTTTTTATAGGTTAAAATTTGCATTTTTCAGTCAAGTAAGTATTATTACTTACTCAATTTAATGAACAAAATGGAAAGCCCAATTGGGCATCGGTATTGTATTTATGGGTATTACACTTGGCAATACGTTAGGCGGAATAGTCGGATTTATCTTAAATTATTGTCTGGGTGATGCAGCGATGGTGGCGTAGGGATGGCGTTTACCATTTTTAATTGGATTTGTCTTAGGTATTTTTTCTCATTAGAAGAAACACCCTAGAAACACCTATATTTCAAGCAATGGAAGCTAAAAAAATATTAGAGCCTATTCCTTTATTTAAATTATTTAAAACTTTCCGTCAACCTATTTTGATTGGTATGGTTTTAATGGCGATTTCTAGTACGATGATTAGTTTCTTTATAATATGTTACATTGAAGCCGTTGATCGATTCACTCGTTTTTTTAAAATGCCCAACAAAAACAATCTATATTATTGTCCCCACGTAAAAATTTTTCATTATGAATTAAACAATGAAATATATGGGCATGGTAATTGATGATTGTTTTATTTTGACCATAAGTACCATAGTATTTGATAGGTGACCAATCAGGGACAATAACAGGAAGAATTGGATTATATTTAGAAAATTCATCAGAAGCATAGACAATATCGCCGCCCAATACAGTCATTACAGAGTAAATATCTTTGATATCTTCATCGGCTACATTAAAAAAATCTGTTGATAATACCGCAAAATCTGCTAATTGGTTTTCAACAAAAGAACCCTTTTCTTTTGCTTCATTTGAAAACCAGGCACTTCCTTTGGTATAAAGTTCAATGGCTTTTTCTCGTGAAAGAATATTTTTTTCATCATAGAGAGAGGTTCCTCCTAAGGTTTTTCCTGTCGTTAACCAATAAAGACAAAGCCAAGGATTATAACTTGACACTCGTGTTGCATCGGTTCCCATTCCCACAGGAATATTTGCTTCTAAAATTTTTTTTATAGGCGGTGTTTGTAAGACAATCGCTTTTCCATATTGATCAATAAAATATTCTCCTTGAAATGCCATTCTATTTTGAATCGCAATTCCTCCCCCAAGTTTTTTTACTCTTTCGATTGAGTGATCAGAAATTGTTTCAGCATGATCAAAAAACCAATTTAATGAATTCAGTGGAATTTCATCATTAATCTTCTCATAAACATTAAGAGCCCGTGAAATAGATTCATCATAAGTAGCATGTAATCTAAAAGGCCATGCATTTTTTGCTAATAAACGTACAACCGGTTCCAGTTGATTTTCCATTGTATGCGGTAAATTGGGACGTGGTTGCAAAAAATCTTCAAAATCTGCCGCAGAAAACACTAACATTTCACCCGCACCATTATGTCGATAATATTCATTACCTTGTTGATATTGGGTTGTTTCCGTCCAATACTCAAAATCATTTAATTCCTGTCCTGGTCTTTGCGTAAATAGATTATAAGCAATTCTGACAGTTAATTTATTTTCTTTATTCAGTTGATTAATAATTTCATAATCTTCAGGATAATTTTGAAATCCACCACCTGCATCGACAACACTGGTGATTCCAAGTCTATTTAGTTCACGCATAAAATATAGAGTGGAATTGACTTGAGCTGTTTTATTTAATTTTGGGCCTTGTGCTAATGCTGAATAAAGAATGATGGCATTAGGTGTAGCAATCAGCATGCCAGTGGGGTTACCATTTTTATCCCGTTGTATATTTGTTCCAGACACTTCCTGGGTATTTTTATCGTAGCCAATAGCTCTCAATGCCGCTTTATTGAGTAATGCGCGATCATATAAATGCAAGATGAAAACAGGCGTATCTTCTGACACCGCATTAATTTCATTTAATGTTGGTAGGCGTTTTTCTTTAAATTGAAATTCAGTCCACCCTCCAACAACACGCACCCATTGTGGTGCAGGTGTTCTTGCAGCTTGTTCTTTCAACATAAATAAAGCATCACTTAAACTTTTTACTCCATCCCAACGCAATTCCATATTAAAATTTAACCCCCCACGAATCAGATGAATATGTGAATCATTTAATCCTGGGATAACAATTTTTCCTTTTAAATTGATAAGATGTGTCTTATCGTTTTTTAATTTAATAATCTCTTCATCAGAGCCCAATTTTAAAAAACGTTTATTTTTTACCAACACTGCAGTTATTTTTTTATTAAAAGTTCCATATCCTTTGAAGAGCCCATTATAAAATATGATATCTGAATTTTTATCCGCCATGATTTTTACCTAACATTGATTCTGCATAAAATATACCAATGCCATAAGCGCCCGCATGTTCTTTTGCGAGGTTCATCACCGCTGCATAAGTTTCTTCACGAGCCCAATCACGTTGTAATTCACAGAGTACCTGTACCCAAGTGACAGGTATAACACCGACCTCAATCATTCTCTGAATCGCCATATTATGCGCTTCTAATGTTGTTGCACCAGAAGCATCAACTACTGCATAGACTTCATAACCAGCTTGAATAGCTGAAATAGCTGGAAATGCTAAACATATTTCGGTCCAAAGTGCTGCGATCAATAATTTTTTTCTATTGGTTTTTTGAACGGCAGCCACGAGATTTTTATCTTCCCATGAATTCATTGTCGTACGATCTATTGGTTGTTGATTAGGGAAAACAGCTTGTAATTGTGGAATTAATGGACCGCTAAATGTTTTGGCTGCAACAGTTGTTAAAATAGTTGGTACTTTAAAAATTTTAGCAGCTTTGGCAAGCCCTACCACATTATTGATAATAGTTTCGCGATTAGCAGATTCGACACCAAAAAACATTTGTGGTTGATGGTCAATTAATATAAGCGTGCAATTATCTGGGTTGAGTAACTCAAGGATTGATTTATTCATATTGGCTTCCTTGAAAAAAGACAATTTTTATAAACCTAGGCTATTATTATATCATTAGGCCAAGCCTTTTTGCATTTACGCATTTTACGGTTAAAATTAAATCAAAAGTAGGTTTTTACTATAAAAATATTGCTTAAATTAGCAAATATCTTTTCATCTCTTTTATTGTTATATTAAGATTATCATTAAAGTGGGATTTTTTATGGAAGAGACTAGAAAACAACGTCTAATCAATAAAATCTGGAAAAGTGAACCCACTATTGAAGGTGCAGGGGTACATCTTAAACGTGCATTCGGCTTTCATGAATTGCCTCTCTTTGATCCTTTCTTGTTGCTCGATGATTTTCGTTCTGAAAATCCTGCGGATTATAAAGCAGGATTTCCTTGGCATCCTCATCGAGGAATAGAAACCATTACTTATGTTCTTGATGGAGACGTTGAGCATGGCGATAGCATGGGTCATAAAGGTGATATTTCTGCAGGCGATATTCAGTGGATGACAGCAGGCAGTGGTATCATCCATCAAGAAATGCCGAAAGGAAATAAGAAAGGACAAATGCTTGGTTTTCAATTGTGGGCAAATCTTCCAGCAAACATGAAAATGATGGATCCACGTTATCGCGGCATAAAAAAAATCAAATTCCTTTAGTGAAAACGTCAGAAGGTGCCGTAGTTCGAGTTATTTGTGGAGAACTTAATGGAGTCAGGGGACCCGTAAAAGATATTGTAATAGATCCTGAATATTTGGATATTGAGCTTCCTGCTGGCAAATCATTAACACATTTTGTTAAACGCAATCATACTGTATTTGCATATGTTATTGATGGAGAAGCCTATTTTGATCAGATACAAATTCCTTTTGCACATGATGCAGTAGGAGTTAATTATTTTGATATGAGATCACCTTGTCCTTGTGGGGATGGGAGTATTGTCTTATATGAAAAAGAGGGTACACATATCACAGTGACTACAGGTAAACACTCTGTTCGATTTTTACTTATTTCAGGTAAACCTCTCAATGAACCAATCGCATGGTATGGCCCTATTGTGATGAATACACATGAAGAACTCAGAAAAGCTTTTCAAGATTTTCGGGATGGGACATTTGTAAAAAATAGCTGAGCGGTATCAAAATATCCTAAATATCAGAGAAAATTAAGCATGTTTTGATGCTAACTAGGCTTGAAATAAATGGGCATTTTTTGGCGAGTTAATATCATTTATTGTTGCTCTTTTTCAATTTTGCCATTTTTTACATAATTTTTTAGCAATTATCGATAATCGCTTCGTATCGATAAATAAAAAGGCCGGTTTTGCTTATATTATAAGCACATACATCTGTTTTTATCCTTCTTACCAGGATCGTAGCATTGTGATCACCAAAAATTAAAAGTAGAATGCTGGTTAATAGCTGTAAAAAAAAATTTATTATTCAAATAAAAATTATTAAGGAGATTAGGTGGAATCCTCGAAACCTACGTTGCCTAGTCCTAACGACATGGAAGGTATTTATTATTATTTTAAAAAAAAAGATAAAGCTTCTATTTCGCCTAGCACAAAACAGTATGTTTTAGCATTATTAAATGATACTCAATTCGATTATAACAATCCAACTTACAACCGTATTGTTAGGGAAATTAATAGATTAGATTTATTAAAAGATTTAGATATTTTAAAAATTATAGCCGAGCATCCTTATAGTCGTGCAGTTGGTTTCCATCCCGATGCCCCTTATTCAATATTTCCATTTTGGAATATAACCTTAGAAAAGAAACGTTATAAAGAACTTTTTGAAGGTGAATGGGAGAAGCGTTATTATAAATATATACAAAATGAATATTTTCACAATGAAATAGAAAAAGACTTTGCTTTTGATTTATTAACATTTTCACAAGTGGATTTTCATTTAACAAAAAAATATGAAAAAATCGGCTATTTAGAAGGCGAAATTTCAGATCTTCAATCATCTATTAGTTTATTAGAAGATGAAATAAAAGAGATAAATCAAAATACACCAGTAATATATAAAACTATAAGAGAAGAAAGAGCATCTGATAAAGAAGCAGCTATTGCGATAGGTTCTGGGATGGGAACATACGGAGGCATTCTTGGATTAACGGCAGGGACTTCTTATGGGGTTTTAGGAACTTTTGCTGTTGCAAGTGGTGTGGGCATAGGAACTGCAACTTTAGGTGGTGGTGCTTTTGCTTTGCATTCCTATTATAAAAAAAATTGGGCTTCGCCTATTTTGTTAGAATATAAAGAGATTAACGTACCTTTTATAGAAGCAAAAGCTGATTATTCTGCTGGTAAATTAGAAATTATAGAATCTAAAGGCGATCAAGGATGTTATCAGGCCAGGTTTTTTCCTCAAGTTTTTGCTTATTCAAAAATAATAGTTGATTTTGTAGTGAAGAAAAAAGATTTACCTTGGAATTCAAAAAGAATAAAATTAGCAACAGACGAGCTAAAGCAAGCCAATATTTCTTTAAAAAGAAAACAAGAGACACATGCACTTTTATGGAAAGAAAAAGATTATCTTGTAAAGAAAAAAATTGAAAAAGAGCGTTTCGGTTCCCATAGAAGAGGTAACATAACTCATATTAAGTTAACCGATAAAGTATGTGATGGAATGGTACCTCCTGTTATTGCAGATGAGCTTGGAAAATTGTCATTAAGACATAAAAGTTCAACTTCAGACGCACAAAAAGCTGTTGTGAATGATACTTTAGAACGTTTAAATAAAAAAAAATCCGTTAGTAGTACCAGTGCAATACAATTAAAATTTGATACGGAACAAAAAAATATTGATTTTAAAAATGACTCAGTTAGTTTGCAGGACGTCTCTATCACTATTTCTGATGATTGGTTAAGTGTTGATATTCATAGTAAAAGAGCAACTATCATTGAGGATCCCTCTAAGCCTCAAGAAAACGTAAATGATTCAGAGCCTTTAAGTAAATCAGTTGACGTACCTATTCCTGATGATTGGTTAAGTATAGATATTTATAGTGATGGAACAACCATCATTGGAGATCCTTCAAGGCTTCAGGAAAAAGTAAGCCTTGAGCCTATAGAGACAGAGACCTCTTACTCACCGCCATCGCCGTGGAGGTGAGTTTCTGACATCATACTTAATAGAATAAAACATGCAATTTATCTATGTTAGGGAGTTTTCATTATCGATATTTTAAAAATATTATTTTTTATTTATAAAGCCTAAAAAAATCATTATATTACATTTTACAGATTTTAATAGAGAATTATCAGCTTAAAAAATAATACAACTTTTAACTGATTTAGGAAGATAAATCTGATCTTGTGAATATTGTTCTTTAGAAAATATTGAAGATGAATTTTTTAATAAAGTTACTTTAGGAATAAATTTTTCTGGAAAAAATGATTCAATTCTATGAAATGAAGGGTCAAAATCTATAAAAGAATTCATTTTTTTACCTTCAATTTCATAAGTTTTATAAGCTTTTAAATATTTAGGAATATCGTAAGCTGGAAAAATTATAGAAGCATTGAGTCTATCTTATCTTATAAGTTTTTTGCCTAACGATTATTTAAAATCTGGGTTAAATATTATTTTTTTTAGTGATGTGAATGGAGCAATTTTTTTAGCCAATTGAGATTACTTTATTAGATACTTTTGCCTGCTAAAGTAAATAAAATCTTTTGCGATTAACTTTATTTTTTAGCTTACCACAGCCAGGAATTATACACTTGGAGAAGACATGTTTTGATAACTAGTTTGATCGTTAAACTGCATATTTTTTTGGGAAATGACACTTGCTGTATCTTTTTTTATCGTATTTTCAAGAGTCTTATAAGGTATTTGTTTTGCATTATGAATACCCATATATTTTCCTAATGATGCAGTAGCAGCCGGTATACTCGCAATTACAAGATTTGTGTTCAATAAATTTTTAATAATTTTAAATGTGTTCATTTAGATAGTCTTATTTTGTAATTTTAATTATGTAACTTATCGTACCCAAGTTTGTATTTTCTAAAAAAGTTCAAATGACTACACTTCTATAGGATTGTTTCGTAGCTACGATATTCCTATAATTAAGATTTAATTTTAATATGGGTTATTTAAGCTATAAAATTTGCATTCTTCTACTATCAGAATATCAAAATTGTAGCCTGCTATTTATAATTATACAATGAAATAATTTAATATCACAGATCAAAAAATATTTTATTTTTTGTGGAGGTTGCGCTTTCAACTTTGTTTCATCCGCAACCATTTAATACCGTTTAATCAACTGATGCCAACGATAAATCATAACAATAACTCCTCCGAACATACCTAACATCCCGCCAATAACAAATCCTATTGCACCATATTGTAAAGGAAAAGCTAATAAATAGGAGAGCGGCATACCAATAACCCAAATGGTTAATAAACTCATAATCATTGGGAAACGAGTATCAAATAATCCGCGTAATATTCCAATTAAAATATTTCTGACCGCATCAAATATTTGAGAAAAAGCAATGATGATAAATATCAAAATTGTTAAATGTAATGTAGCAGCATTCTTTGGATCATCAACATTCATATAAAAAGCCGCCAAGGTTTTTGGCAATAATAAAAATATAATTGCAACAATAGAACTTGCTATTAATACCGTTGTAATACTAGCATAACTTAATTTTTTTACTTCGTGAAATTGCTCAGCCCCACATGCCTGCCCCACTAAAATGCCACTTGCTTGAGATAGTGAAAAGATAGGAATAACAATTAAAAAGTAGTATTGATTGACAATTTGAAAAGCAGCAAGCGCAACAGTTCCTATCCAACCAATCATAATACCGCTTACAAAAAATGATAACATTTCTCCGCCCATTTGTACGCTGATAGGCCAGCCGATTTTAAACATTTTTGCAAAATAATCTAAATGCTTATGTACTCGATAGCGAAATAATTCAAATCGAGTAAAACTTTTTTCATAGAAAAAGAATAGCGTAGTAAAAATAAAGAAAAAGCTATACTGCGCTACCGTTGCGTAACCTAATCCTGCAACACCTAGTTTTGGGGAGCCAAATTTTCCAAAAATTAAAACATAAGCTGTCATAAGCAGTACGATAACACTCACACAGCTGGTTGAAACAATCAATGCTTTTTTATGTATCCCGTACCCAAATTGCTGATTACATGAAGATAGAAGTCCAGGAATAACAGCCCATACAAATGCGTGAAAATAAGCATGCACAATATCTGCTATTTTTTTTGATTGACCGAAAAAGAGTAGAATCGTATCGATATTCCAAAAAAGTAACATGATGGGAATACTAATTAATATGGCTAACGTCCATCCTTGTTGTACATAATTCCCAATAGCAACATAATCTTTAGCTCCGTAAGAATGTCCGACTAGTACACTCAGAGAAAATAAAATAGACATGCCACTGACCATAATCGACAATTGAGTTAAAAAAATAAGAGCGCTTGCAGCCAATACTTCATGGCCTAAAGCAGCTAACATGGCCATACATAAAAATCCACTCGCAACGTTAATCAATTGACTGCCAGCCATTGGTAATGCCAATGAAAATATTTTCTTGCTCGTTTCTAATATACTGGTGTTATTATTCATTTCTATTTATCCATTCTTTATGTAAACGCTGCCAAGATTTTTTATCCGTTGGGTTAGCCCAATCCCAACCGATCGCTTGCCAGTCTGGATCATTTGGATTTAAGCCAAGACGTTCAATATAGGCTGCTTCACAAATAAAAAATTGATTTTTGTAAGGCAATAAAAATCCACCTTGTTGCTGTTGCTCTATTTTTGCTTGGACATAGTTAGCAAACCATTTATTTATAAAACCGCCCACAATAAGATTAATTTGCATTTTTAAATCTGCCCATGATGTAAAGCCATTCTCTAAGGCAACAACAGCTAAGGCATGTTTGTGCTTAATATCTTTTAGGAGAATTTCTGTCATAGGAATATCTGCAAATTCAGATAGACATTGAAATCGCTTTACAGCATGATACATTGTTTCCGTAGTAGGAGAGTGAATGGACTTTAATAGAATAGAAGCCTGGATTTTCGCTTCTTGAAGATTGAAAGGCTTTCGTGGTTTATTCATTTTACACACCTTTGTTCATTGCCATTAACCCACGATTTTGGCCTACAAAAGGTTAAAAACGAATAAGAAATCGATCAAACCTTTAGGGTGAGTTCCTCTTTTGTGGGTGCAGGCGCCCCTAACAACCTGTGCGTGTAGATTAGACCATCAGAATTTTTATGTAAAGGGTTTTTATTATTAATCGTTTTGGCGCCAGTAACGCGTTTGACATATAACAAATCCAATCAATAATATAGATGGTGGATAAACACATTCGATTATTTTTTCATTGTTATGCAGCAGGATTACGAAATTTTTTTAATCTTTATTCTCCTTTAGCTAATTCTTGGCAGTTTTACGATAATTCAGATGCTAATCATCTTGACTTAATTGCATTAAAAGTCAAAAATCACATCCATGTTAAAAATAATTCTACTTGGGAATCTTTAGTGGAGGCTTACGATGGAAAAGAAAATTAAATATTCTGACGATGAAATTTCAACTATCTTTAATGATCCACTTCTTATTACTAAAGCAATTCAAGCAGGAATTAATGAGGCTTTATTAAGGCATAAACAATTAGGCAAGCCTATTTGCGTTTTAGAAGCTGAGCAAGTTGTTTGGATTCAGCCAGAGAATATCACCATAAAACAATAAATTATGTTTGGTTTCTGCTACTAACTCGTTCATTTGATCAACAATGCACGATATTAGTCATTATCGATAGTATAGAAAAACAATAATATAGCGCAATGTAATAATACATTATTGTGTTATTACGTAATATGTAACATATAGTTTCAATTGTAATTCTTAAATATTTTATTTTTTGTTCTTGCATTTTTTTGAGATGGATGTCTAAATTTTAAATTCAGTGTATGCTGATACAATCAAATGTTCTCAATAGGTTAGATTCAATAGTTAGTAAGACTCTATAAGGGAATACATTTAAGATGGATAACTCTAAATTATTGGTATTTATCTAATTATTATAAGTAGGGCAATGTTATGTAATATTCCGCTATCAATGGTTATCACGGTACAAGCCGGGATCATTACCATTGAATTAAGGAAATTTGGATTAAAAAACATGCTTTCTCTTCCTTTTTTGATAATTCATGGATTGTGTATCAGATATTTTTTTGCGTAGCACTATTCGTAAGCGATCCACCAACTCCATGCTTGTTTAATAAACTTTTCCTGCCATAATCCCCCTTCGATGATAGCATTTGCTCTTTAACAATTTATTTATTATTACGAGGAACCTTCGCCTCTACAGATATAATGATTTTATTGTCAATATTGCGATTGAGTTTAACCTCGCCCAAAAAGAAATCGTATTTCTTAAATTTTGTTTCTTTTCTTTTTCTCATAAATTTAATTAACTCTTTCACTTCCTGTGGCGTATGCTTAGTAAGCAATGTATGGAAAAAGCCGTTAAGTATAATGACATTATTACTAATTCAGTCATCTTGCAGAATATTATTGATATGAGTGATATTATCCATCAGTTAACACAGGAAGGAATAATTTCTAACTGTAATGAAGTACCCGCAGTATTTCAAAACAACATCGATGTTCACCGTAGGCTGAAAAATTTAGTACTCTCGGGAGCCGGATACGGGAAATCTGTACGTCCGGTTCTGAGAAGGGGGCGATCGGAGCAATCCAGTCGCTCTACTTCAACCAAATAAATGTTTATTTGATATTAAGCTTCTTTCCATTTTTTTCTGAAAATTTAGATTTTGCTAACATCCCAATAGAAATATATAAACTAAATAGACAGAAAGCAGGTTGGCCAGCTAAGAGAAAAAGAAAAGGAAATGAATCATTTATTGTAGGTATTTTAGGTTTTTTTGAAAATAAAGATGACCGACATTGAGCAGTTGTTAGGAGCGCATGCTTGTGCTCGGATAACGCCTTAAGTTTAACTTGACGATTACTCAGCACAATTTCTTCTAAACGATCATAAAAATTGTAATTAGTTTTTAAATGATTTGCTACGAAATGCCAATTTTTTGTCATACTTTTAATATCTAACGATGTTAAATCAATATCTTTTCCCATAGTATATAAAAAATAAGTTTCAAAACTTGATTTTATTGAAGCAGGAAAATCCATTTCTTTAATAATATTAATTAATGCTTTAACAGTCTCAGTTTTGGACCCTCCAGTAGTTGAAATATAAAAAGGTAAAGCTAAACCAGCAGAAAGTTCAAAGGTATTATCTCCTGAAACACCGGCCAAGATAGCTTGTTGATATAATGCATGATAAGCTCTATTATTTAAGGGAAACTTATAAAAAATAAATAGGTTTTTTTTATACGTCGGATCAAAATTATATTGGGATATCTGCTGAGACTCTTTTTTTTCTATTAATCTAATTTCTTTAATTTGAGAGTTTTTATATTTTATAAAGTCATGAGAAGTTTCTTTCATTATCTGTTTAAAATCAAAATCAAAATCTTTACCTAACTTACCCGAGAGAAAAATGACAATATTTTTGTTATTTTCTGGTAAATTCACATTAGATAATAAATTTAAAAATCTTACAAGATGATTTATTTTGTTAAAATAGGCTGGTATTAAAATATTATGCTGATGAAAAGAATCAAAACCCTTTGAGTCTGTTTGATGGAATAAAGCGTCGGTGAGTTCTCTTTCTTCTTTTTGAATAATGTCAGTCGCTGCTTGTGGTTGTAGCTGGTCTATTTTATCTAATTTTATTCCGTAACTATCTCGCGATAAACCTAATGGGTAGCGAAACACAGTTTTATCCTTCGACGACTCAGCTTCAGTTAAAGGTAGATCTATTCCTACCTCATGTTCCCCAATATATTTAAAGGGAGCCTCAGGATTCATAGACAGATATTGATCTAGATTTCTAAAGTAACAATATGAAACTAATATAAATTGTTTAGCTTCTTTTAAGATAGAAATTAAGTCTGGGTCTTTTAAAAACTTGTCACTATCTCTTTCAATAAAATAGGTGTAGATGCCTATATCGTTTAATTGTTTCTTAAAAGAACTCTCTCCCCAATAACAAGTAATAACAGGGATAAGGTCATAATTTTTAATTTCATCACTTTCTTTTAAAGCTTTTAAAATAGTAAGTAAATGAGAAAAATCCCCAATACCGTCAGATTGTACTGCACAGAAAAATACAAATTTATCCATCTTAATTTTCCCAATAAAATATTTAATTGTTCAATATTTTAACATATTTTTAAAAATATATCTACTTTTTGTGCAAACTTGTCGTAACCGGATGAAAATGTCCCCCTAAAAACTGAATAGTTTTATAGCCGGCATTTCTCCAACCTGGGCGCGACGTTTAAAACGTGCG
>Ga0207010_1100_pt2 | contig 12939 bp, 10 predicted proteins | sample Alteio_BWMinCont_82_FD_153465 | JGI IMG/M metagenome (GOLD analysis project Ga0207010, IMG submission 153465) | Enriched cells from forest soil in Barre Woods Harvard Forest LTER site, Petersham, Massachusetts, United States -... | ecosystem: Environmental > Terrestrial > Soil > Temperate forest >...
ATGCAAACCCAGCCAATAATATCAGCTACTTAATAGTAATACGATAATTAACAAAGTACTTATAAACAACATAAAACCCCACGCCTAAATCAGACCGCAGTGGTGTTAAGATTGGACTTCATAGGACAGGGCGCTGTGGTTGTCGTGGACAGAGCCAATCTTGAGATTATCGGCCGATTTAGGCGTGGGGTTTTATGTTGTTTATAAGTACTTTGTTAATTATCGTATTACTATTAAGTAGCTGATATTATTGGCTGGGTTTGCATATCCATTTACCACACATACTCGTATTTTGGCAGCCCGAACAATTGGAGCAAGGCTAGTTGTAACAAAAATACGTAACTATGCTAATTGATGAAAACATACTGGCGGCTCATCGTGAATTGTCGGCCTGTAGTGCACAGTTTATATGTCACATACAAGGTAATCCTGACTACTTGAGTCGGTCACATTACAAGATGCTTGCAAAGCATGATCAGTCAACCTATGAGTTTCCTTATACTCTTCAACCATGGCCGACATTTGTTGACAAACGTACCAGCAACAAAATGTCGGCTGCCGTCATAAGGGTTCAAGGGTTAATTACTTCTATACCAGAGCGACTCTTTTCGTATAACTTCGAGAAAATGAGCGCATATTTCGAGATGCCGATAAATAAATTGAAAACACTGATGGAAGGGACAACTACGAGTGTCCTCGGTTCAGGACTCGGCAGGGGTGATTTTATTCTAGCGTCTAATGGTCAATTCAAATGCCTTGAATTAAATTTATCACCTGATGTAGGAGGTTGGCAGATTGGCTTGATGGAACAACAATATTTGAAAGAGCCAGTTATAGCTACTTTTTTAGACAAATATCAGATTCGCTGTCGACCTAATCACTTGTTCGAATCATTTTTTTCATATCTTCTTAGAGAATACAACAAGAAGTCTGTCGGTAGATATAACGATGTCAATGTGGCAATTGTAGTCCCAAAGCCACAAAAGTATACCTCGCTCCTTCAACTTTTAAACAGAGTTTATCAAATAACTTTGAAAATATTAGATCCACGCCTCAAGGGAAGTGTGTTTATTTGCGAAAGCGGTTCGTTAACATTAGGACACAATTCCCTGCTTTTAGGCGAAAGTAAGATTTGCATAATAATTGATGCGGCAGGGCTAGAACTTCCATGTTCTTGGTCCACACTGGCCAAAAACGGACAATTGCAATTATATAACGGGCCGACAACTGAGGTTATGCATAACAAGTTACACTTAGCTTTATTGTCTGAACACCAAGAAAGTGAATTGTTTACTCATGAAGAGCGGCGAGCCATTGCATCGTATATTCCATGGACGCGAAAAACAGTTCCTGGATTGACAAATTATGGGGCTGAGAAAGTGCAACTCGAGAAGCTTGCTTTGTGCCGCCGTGAAAGATTAGTGTTGAAACATGCGTTAAAGGGTAAAGGATGTGACGTATATGTAGGTAGATACACGGCTGCACACATTTGGGCGGAGAAAATTAGAAATGCACTTGTAGAAAAAGTGTGGATATTACAAGAATTTGTTCCCTCACAAAGCTATTATTATCAAATTGGAAGCAATGAATGTGCGCCTCATCACGTCGTTTGGGGGCTTTTTGTTTTTGGAAACGTCTATGGCGGAGCTTGGGCCCGAATACTTCCAAAAGCTAGTCACTTGGGAGTAATTAACTCTGCACAAGGTGCAGAAGAGAGTTCGATCATTGAATTAGATCAATAACCGATGCTAAATAATATGGTGTTTGATGACAATATATTAGGCTCTCATCGTGCGCTATCGGATTGTAATGCGCAATTCTTGTGTTTCATAAGAGATAATCCTGAATACTTAAATCGATCACATTATAAAACACTCGTAAAGAATCCAGAATGGGGTTCAAATTCCGAGTATAATGTGCAGCCTTGGCCTACCTTCGTCAACGAACGTACTAAGAACAGAATTGCTGGTGCCGCTTTAAAAGTTCAAAAACTGATTGCTTTGATTCCGGAGAAGCTCTTCTCTTACGATTGCCAAAAAATAAGTGCATATTATGAAGTCTCTGTTAATTCTTTGAAGTCATTAATGGGCGGGGTTAACACTGATCTCCTTCTTTCAGGACTTGGTAGAGGTGACTTTATGCTAACACCTAATGGCGAATTCAAATGCATTGAGTTCAATCTAACCACAAATGTGGCTGGATGGTGGACCGAGTTCATGGAACCCAAATATCTTAATGTGCCAGCAATAAAAAGTTTTCTGCGTCAGAATGAAATTAGATATCACCGCAACCGTTTGTTTGAAATATTGTTCTCATATATCCTTCGCTCAAGCCATCTGGAAGCCTTCAAGAATAATGAGAAAGTTAATTTAGCAATAGCAGTGCCAAATCCAGAAAGGTTACACTCCATTTCCTGTTATTTAAATAAGTTGTATCAGCGCACATTGCATTTGCTTGATTCGAGGCTAAAAGGAAGCTTATCTATCTGTACCGCAAACGATTTGACATTGGCTAGCGACACATTGGAAATAAGCGGCACGAAAATCCACATGTTGGTTGATATGTGTAGTGGCGGCCAGCCGATATCATGGTTTACACTCGTAAAGAGTAAACGTCTTCACTTATACAACATACCAGCAAGCGTGATTATGTCAAATAAGCTAAATCTGGCTCTGTTATCTGAATATCAGGAGAGTGACTTGTTTACTTATGAAGAACGTCAAGACATTGCATCGCACGTCCCGTGGACGCGCAAAACAGTTCATGGAATGACTAATTATAGAACTAAGAGGGTGCAGCTTGAGGATTTTGCGCTACGCAATCGTGAAATATTGGTATTGAAACACACGTTGCAACTTGGAGGAAAGGATGTATACATTGGTGCACATACAGCCAATGAAGAGTGGAAACAAAAAGTCAAAAAAGCGTTTGATGAAAAAAAGTGGATATTACAGGAGTTTGTCCCCTCACAAAGTTATTACTACCAAACTGGGAGTGCTGGCTTCGCGCCCCATCATGTAATTTGGGGACCATTCGTTTTTGGAGGGAATTATGCTGGGGCTTGGGCACGGGTAGCCCCGGTAGGCAGTCTGCAAGGTGTAATTAATGGTTCGCGTGGTGCGGAGGAAAGCACGATTATAGAAATAGATGAACGATAAAAAGGATAATATGCTTATTGATGACACAATATTGGTAGCTCATCGCGAGTTATCATCCTGTAGCGTTGAGTTTTTGTACTACATAAGTAAAAATCCTGAATTGTTAAATAGGTCACATTACAAGATGCTTGCAAAGCATGACCAGTCAACTTATGAGTTTCCCGGCACTTTGCAACCATGGCCGACATTCATCAATGAGAAGAGCAAGAACAAAATGGCATCGTCCGCGCTCAGCGTTAAAAAATTAATTGCGCATATTCCAGAGCGAGTATTCTTGAATGATTGCGAGAAGATGAGCGAATATTATGACCTTCCTATTGATGCTATTGAACTGCTGATGGAGGAGGCGGGCACCGAGTTTCTAAATTCTCGACTGGGTAGGGGGGACTTTATTCTCAGTTGTAATAATGAATTCAAATGTATTGAATTTAACATAACTCCAAATGTTGGTGGCTCGGAGGTTGACCTCATGGAGGAACAATATCTTAAGGTCCCTGCTATAGCTACATTTCTGCTTGAGAATAAAGTGCGACGATATCCAAGCCAATTATTTATGACGTTGTTACAATTTATTCTTCAGTTGTTCAATCGAGACAATATTGGGAATCTCAAAGAAGTGAATTTGGCAATAGCGGTGTCGACAGTAGCACGATATGCCCCGATCTCGGTTCGTTTAAAAAACTTATATCGAGAGGCGCTAAATAACTTTGATACCCGCTTCCAAGGAGATCTATTCATTTCAGACGTTAAGGATTTTGTAATAGATGGCAATTCGTTATTTGCTAATAATAAAAGAATCCATATACTTATTCAAGTAGATAGTAGCGATTGCTCACATTTATGGTTCTCGCTTGCAAAACAAAAGCGTCTTCAGTTATACAACGGGCCGACAACCCAGATTATGTGCAACAAGTTAAACCTAGCTCTGCTGTCTGAACACCAGGAAAGTGAATTGTTTACTTATGAGGAACGTCGAAATATTGCGTTGCACATTCCATGGACACGAAAAACAGTTCCTGGAAGAACTAGCTATGGAACCGAGAGAGTGCAGCTTGAGGAGTTTGCGCTTCGGCATCGTGAAAGATTGGTATTGAAACATGCGCTAAAATGTCAAGGCCAGGATGTATACATCGGTTCCTGCACGTCTACAGATGACTGGGATCATAAGGTGAGAACGGCATTTAAGGAAAGAGTGTGGGTATTGCAAGAGTTTGTGCCATCCCAAAGGTATTACTATCAAACAGGAACTACCGGATGCGTACCGCATCACGTCATTTGGGGGCCCTTTGTGTTTGGAGACATCTATGGCGGAGCCTGCGCTCGCGTTTTTCCAGTAGTCGGAAATCAAGGTGTCATTAATTCAGCGCGCGGTGCTGAATCAAGTATGATTATAGAAGTTAAAGAATAATCACGTTATCTCAGCGCGTATTTATACAAAACGTTATAACTAATTGCGCGTGTTGAATCACAGTATAAAGTATATTTGGTGCGGAGCTGCTAGCATTCCGAGATGTGAATTACGCTTCAACCGCTAGCCCGACCAATCCAAAATGGGGCAGATAGTGAATGTGAAAACAAATAAGGTAGAGTGCCAGCTAATAAATCCTATTCCTGAATTGTTCGCTATCTTGATGTAATGTCGGTATAACGGTTTGGGTATTATCAACAACCACGAGCATAGGCTTAGCCAGAAATTAATTGTAAAGCAACTTGAACGCATGTCGTACATTAATTCTAAGGGCGGTTCGAATTAATGCGGCCGGTCAGGTGCCAATTCATGGGATTCATAATTAGTTTAGATTCATACGAAATACTTATGATACTAACATCGAAAGAACAGATACTTGCCATTAAACTAGGAATCAGTTTTGATCCCATCAGGTTAGAGACCGAATTACGTTCTATCGAACATCTATCGGGGGTCGCACAACCAGGGAAATACCATAACGGAGAATGGACAGGCTTAAGCCTTCACTCTGAAGGCGGGAAGGAAGTAAGTGCTGCCCCCGGTAGGCCAGCACTCGAGCATTATCTCCCAACTCCTCTCTTGCATCGACTTCCTTATATGCGGGAAATCATTGAGAGCTTGCCCTGTCCCAAGACCGTTGTGCGCTTGATGAGTCTTCCTTCTGGCGGCATAATTCGAGAGCATACGGACAAAGATATGTCCTTCCAATTGGGAACACTACGGTTACATGTGCCGATTGTAACTCATCCCGACGTCGAATTTCTACTCGGGGGTCAGAGGATGAGGTGGATGCCGGGAGAATTATGGTATGCAGATTTTGTTCAACCACATTCGATACGAAATGTGAGCCCAATCCGACGCGTTCATATGATCGCCGATGTTTTAATCACAGAAGATTTACTCGCTTTATTCCCACCGGAGTTTGTCGCCAAACAAAGGTCTACTGGAATTGCTTTCTCGCCTACGCGGGCGAAGTTGTCAATGGAAGACCTCCGTCGTTTTGAGGGGGAATTCATTGTTCCTCGAAGTGCTTTACCCATTGGTGACATGGATAAAATCCTCGCTAGAATTCGCCTGGTCGGGGAAGAACTAAAGGTTTTCATTGGTGAACATCCATTATTCGCGTTGGAACCAGTGGCGGCAAATCGATTGATTATCCGCGGATTACCACCTGGTATTATGATCGAATGCACCATGACCGCCTCGGGGCTTGCCAATGCGAGTTTGCATAGGGGAGGAGAGTGCATTCAATTAATTATCTCGAAGTAACATAACAGCCAGTTTACCACCCGAATATACTAATTGATTGTACACTTGAAGTTTCCAAGGAGGCCATCTCACATTCCATATTCGTTCGTCTTAGGATTTGACGTCAACGATGTAAGACGACTAGCGTCATTGATTAATAATCTATAAAAGAAACATTGATTCACACCCGACTTTCCATCTTTCGCATCAACAATATCGAAGTTCGAGGAATAATGTATGGGGTGGCCATATAGGCGAGGACATTACATACTTCAACTGGGCGATGACTGGCGAACGTGAATCAAATGATATAGGATGCGGCTATATCCTAGCGGCTGAGCCTAATGTCGAAGCATATCAAAAACGTCGGGGCCAAGAGCCGGATCACATTCGAAGTGTCCAAACTGCTTTGGCGGTGAGAAATGGCGAATCGAAATACTATTGGAGATCTCTGAAAAAGGACGTTTGAGTTGCTTGTTTTAGTTCTATCGCAAAATTTCACCGTGAAAAGAACCTGCCAAGCCGATTGCCCGGGCACTTTTGCGCCTCATGGCCTGCGGCGTGGACCCGCAGCCAGCCGTTGGCGGCGGTCTTCTTCATGCCGCTCTCAAGTTGGCCAGCCGTTTCAGGTTCCAACAGATGCATTTGAATTCCAGTTCCAGCCGGTTGGCCGCTCGCCCCACATAACGCACCCGCCGATACCCGGCGCTCCGCTTCCACCAACCAAACACTTTCTCGATCTTGCATCGAACCGAACTGAACAGCCGGTTCAGGCGCACATCCGAGTCCTTCAGCTTTTCGCCACGGCTGGGCTTGCGCAAAATCCCGTTAGCGACGCCTTGGCGCCCGCACCATTCGCTGCGCTCCCGGCTCCAATAGGCCTTGTCAGCCACAACCATTTCCTCATCCCCTTTGACCACCTTCTCAAATTCCTGACTGTCATGCACGTTGGCCGCCGTCATGGTCACCTGCCGGATCAGCGTGTGGGTTTCATCCACCGCCACATGCGCCTTGTAGCCGTAATGCGGCTGCCCTTGTTTGACCGTGTAACCAGCGTCGCCATCCCCACCGGCTTTATCGTCCTTGGCTGGCGCACGGCGCGCGGCTTGCAACAACGTCGCATCCACCAGCGTGCAGGTCTTCAAAATCAATCCCTTTTGTTCCAACTGCCGATTAACCAGCGCCAGCAGGTTTTCCTGCTGGCCGTGCTGGCGCAGCCGCTTGCGGAAATTGACCAGCGTGGTTTCATCCGGCACCGCGTCCTGCAAACCCAGACCAACGAACCGCCGCCAACTCAAGCGGTCGCCAACCAATTCCTCACATTGCGGGTCCGACAAGCCGTAACAATGCTGCAGCACACTCATCTTGAACAGGACCAGAGGCGCACAGGGCGGCCGACCGGTGGTGGCCGGATATATGGCCTGCAGCACCCGCTCAATCGGCTCCCAGTCCAGGGCCGTATCCAAGGTTTGCAGAAAATCGTTGGTCGGTGCCGAAGGCATGAAGCTGTCCAAAAGTCCAAGCTGAGGATTCGTCGTCGTTTGCATATCTTTCAGACTTCCATGCCCTCGCTTTGTTCAAACGAGTTTTTCAGAGGTCTCTATTGATGCAAGCATTTCCCCACGCTCAATTCCACTTTGGAGCCCAATTTAGATTTGTGGATAAAGCAATTCTGAGCCCAGGTTGTTTCAAAATAGCCCGTAACCGAAATCCGGGTTAAAATCGTTACAATCGACACATTGCTATAGGGCAAGTCGGAATGTTACAATGTCATTTACATAACATTCAACGAGGCGAACTCCAGGCTCTTGAGGGATCTACAAGCGTCCTTACAGAACACATAGGTGGCATTGTTCTAGCAGTGAAGTTTGGAGCGCGCTACCTTCAGGGTGCCCTTTTTAATGAAATCAACAATTTTCTCCAAAAATGGAAATTCGGTCTCTCGTATTTGCAGAAGTACCGGTTTCGGTACCTAGCGCGTGGGGGTCTCTTCTTGTTAAAATGGAATAAGACCTAGCAATATTTGATGAATGTACCAATTGCATTCTGCTTATCTGGCGGTGGACTTGGTGAAACTCGGCAACGACTTGCAAAAACCCCGCTGAAACTCCGGCAAAATTCGTTGACAGGCAATTTGCCCGTGTCGGAGTGTGTAAAGTTCCCACAACGCGGGGCTAAAACAGATCTACGCTGCTTCGTAAAAGATATTGAGCAACAATTTCGTCTTTACCGCCGCAACGGCGGTATTTATTACATCCAGCACGACAAAACCGACGAGCGGGAAAGCCTGCACACCCGCGAGCGCGTTGAAGCTTCCCCGCTGTTCGCCGCCAAAACCCAATCGCATCGGCAGGCGCATCTGAATCTATGGTTGGCGTGCACCTACCTAACTAGAAGTGGTATACTCCACTACTTCCCCATTTTAAGCAGCTTGCAACCATTCCCGTTTGTCAGACGCATAGCCCCACATTGTTCTAAAATCCTCTTGACAATTACTATACAGCTTTTGTATAGCATGCGGCGATAATCTGTGGACGGCGACGCATTCGGCGGAATGCGGCGGTGGCTTCAAATCTGAGTTTCCAAGCTTTGGTTGCGGTCAGGTTGGCGATCTCATGGTTTTTCAGATACCCCCACATATAATCGAACGGATTGCACTTCAAGCAGCGGATTGAAAGCCGGATGCCGTTTGTCGCCGCAGCTTATGTGTAACAATCGTTTAACAGTGGTAAAGACTTTGGCGATGCCGACCTGTGATCGTGTTGAATTCGCGGCGAGAAGCTTGCGGACTTTTATTGAGAACTCGCTTAGGTTCGGTTTGGAATGTGATTATGTCATATATGATGATTCCCTTTCTCCTCAAACCAGAAATGGGTATCGCACTATGCTCAAGGCGCTGCGAAAGGAATTTGGTGTTTCTCTTTGTTATGCTGGGTTTGAGGAAAAGATTTCCTTCTTAAAACAGCTTCTAACCGGGAGTGAAATTCCTCCGGAGATTGCGAAATATTCATTGTTCGACATGCACAAACACAGGGATTCTACGCCGGGTGCAAATCGGAATGCGGTGCTTCTGGATAATCCTGGACGGGCCTTGGTGTCGGTGGATGATGACACGTTCTGCCATGTGTCAAGGTTGTCCGATGCGACGAACGACGTGGAGGCGGTCCCCGGCGATATCTATTCGGTATCTGATCCGTGTGAATTTGTGAGTTTCACGGATCGTAAGCAGCTTTTGGAGAGCCTCTGCTATACTGATACGCCATTTCTGCAAATCCACGACAATGTATTAGGAAAGACTTTTGGGGAACTTGCGGGCGAGCAACTGGGCGCGACTCTAGGTGAGGGAAAGGTTCTGTTAAGCTTTAACGGATTAGCCGGAGATTGTGCGTGGGCACCTCTTACCTCTTTTTTTTACTTTCTTGTAACGGGGCCATCTTTATTGCGCCTCACCTCGTCAGCAGCGGTTTATGAGGCAGCGCGTTCCAGCCGAGAGATATTGCGGGTCAGCCGACGGATTTTTGTCACACCTATTTCTGCCTCTCCAAGCGCATTTGTTGGCATGGACAATAGAGAGCTTCTTCCGCCCTTTATGCCGTTAGGCCGAACCGAGGACAATTTCTATTGGGAAATGAAGCGGAAATGCTTTCCTAATGACTTGTTCGCGCATCTTCCATGGGCATTGCTTCATGAACCACCGAGAGGTAGGCATTTTCATCCTGCTGATATGCGACGACCCCGGCAGGGCTTTGATTTTCACTCAATAGTGATGGCTTTTCTTCGGTCCTTGCCGAAAATGTTTCATCCAAGGATTTCCGACCGATTGGCTGCGATGGGCAAAGAATTTGTGTCTTTTGGCAATCTGGACGTTCGCGAATTTGAGATGACGGTGAAAGACCTGTTGAGAAGGGATGTCAAAGGAATCAAGGATTGTCTTGAAAAGAAACTGGAGGAGAATACCGATGGCTGCAAATTATGGCGGGAGGATATGGAGGTCTTCCTCGAGGGATCCTGGTCTTTGTTGGATGGTCCTGACGTGGCTGTGCCGGTCGAGTTTTCGTGTTTTCAAGGTAGAACTGAAGCATTGGAATTGGCCAAAAAGCTTATTTCCGCGTATGGGCAATTACTGCTGATCTGGCCGCACATGATTGAAAAGGCAGCGAAGTTGCGAAACTCAGAAAACCGGTTGGCGAAGCCTATTTCATAACTTGGAATCCACTCAACAGTTTGCCTTAAGTTGGTTTGCAAGCGGCAAAATGAGCAAGTGGCTGCTGATTATCGATTATACGCACGGGAGGGGCAGGATGTGTGTTTTGGCGCTTCTCCGATACGCTATATCAGGGTATTGCTTTGCTTTAGACTCTTTTCTTGTAGCGCTACTTGCCTTTCCAAAGCATGCGGATGAAAACCATTGTATATCAATCTTACAGGACCAGTTCTGTTCCCCCGTGGATTACTGAATGCCTTGCGAGCGTTCGCGATTGGGTAAAACTACAAGGTTTTGACTATGCTTTTGTAGATGATCAGTTATTCGAATATGCTCCGCAATGGTATAGGGATAAAGTAAACAACGACGTGTTATTGGTCTCTGACTTAGCGCGGTTGAAACTAGCAAAGGAATTCCTTTCCAGATATCAGCGTGCAATTTGGGTTGACGCCGATGTTTTAGTATTCAACCCGGAAAAGCTGCAAATAAATGTAAACTCAAGCTATGCGTTCTGCAAAGAGGAGTGGATCGGGAGAAAAACATGGAAGGAGATCCTCTATAGTATGGTAACGCGCTGTGATTGCTCGAGAGTCAGGCGCCGAACAAGGGTCAATAATGCAGTTGCTGTGTTTGTCGAAAACAATTGTATATTGGACTTTTATATTCACGCGGCCGAATCACTCGTGCGGAATAAACCCGCCGAGGACATCGGTAGATGGGATGTGGGTACCGCGTTATTGACAGCTTTACATCATGGCATCACACTCCCTCTGTTGGAGAATGTCGCGTTGCTTAGCCCATTGCTGATTCGAGACATCGTCGCCGATGAGAGCTCTAGCTTGTCTCTTTATGCCGGCGTGCTTCACACCCCCGTTTACGCCGCCAACCTTTGCGGGTCGATGGTGGGGCGCGTACATGATGGCGTGCCTGTGACGGAGGCATTGCTATGCCAGGCAATACAACGGCTTTTGTTCACAAAAGGGGCAAGACTAAACGCGCTTTCTGAGCAGACTGCAAGATAGAATGGTTTGTACCGAACGAGGTGAGAAAAGTGACCATGGTACAAAACGAGCCTGTCCAGATAATGGTTTGGGGAGACTACTACATCAAAAACCATGAACGTTTCTTTTTTGATTTAGCTCAGCATCATCTTACTGGGGTTATCAAACTGTCTTCAACGTATGACAAGTAAATATTTGGGGGGTATGAGCAGTAAAGATGCTTTGGTAGAGCTTGTGGAAATGTCTAAGACGTTCGCCACGGAGGAGGTGGAGACACTGGCTTTATCGAATATAAACATCACAATATCCGCGAATGACTTCGTGGTGCTATCGGGACCCTCTGGTTGTGGCAAATCCACTCTTCTCTCAATATTGGCAATGTTCGACAGCCCGACGGTGGGTACCTACCGTTTTAAAGGTCAGCTGGTGAGCGAGTTGGACCTCACTGAACGCACCAAATTGCGCAACGAACAAATCGGATTCGTATTCCAAAATTTCAATCTCCTCGGCCATCTTACTGTATTTCAAAATATTGAGCTTCCGCTGACTTGGCGCTCGATTAATACCAAGGAGAGGAAAGACCGGGTAAATTCGACGCTTGAGCGGGTGGGCTTATCGCACCGAGCAAATCATTTTCCTTCGCAGCTTTCGGGTGGGCAGCAACAGCGCGTGGCTGTCGCGAGAGCGGTTGCGGGGAACCCAGCGGTCATTCTCGCGGACGAACCTACGGGTAATCTGGATTCAAAGAACGCGGAATCAACCATGGATCTTCTGCTCAATTTGCATCGCAATGGCGCGACCTTGATTGTGGTGACTCATCAACTGAGTTTTGGCAGCAGGGCTACCCGATGGGTGCAGCTGAAGGATGGTTGCATTGTTTCGTCAAATGGGTGCGAATCCATTCCGCCGGGCCCAGCAACTAAAGCGATATAAAACTAGCCGGCAAATGTTTTCATCTCTCATATTTGCGTTTAAGGCAGCATTGAGACGTCCTCGTTTCACCTTCTCTGTCTGCTGCATTCTTGGCATTGGAGTGGCCGCTGTGACAACTATGTTCTCATTTGTAAACGCGATTTTGTTGAACCCATTACCCTTTCCAAAATCTGACGAGTTGGTTCAGATTTGCACTCACGACCTTAAAGACAACCAGACCTGGGTTTCTGTCAGTGTTCCAGACGTCATTGACTGGAAGCAACAAACAGCCGCCTTTGAGGATATGGCATATTATCGCGCGCAAGCCTTTGCGCTTACCGGCCTTGGTGATCCCGAGTGGGTGGAATGCATTCGCATATCGGATGGATTTCTATCAGCGTTGCTTGTTAGGCCTTGCGTTGGACGATGGTTCACAAAGGATGAGGATAACGCGGGTGCTGGGCGGGTTTGCATTCTGAGTTATCAGCTGTGGGTGCAAAGGTTTAATGCTGATCCAAATGTACTTGATAAGGCCCTCGGCCTCAATGGAAAGACGACAACGATTGTCGGGGTAATGCCTGCGTCGTTTACCTTTCCTGATGGAGCTGAAATCGCAGTCCCCTTCGCTGCAACCAAATGGGAGAAAACCTCACGAGACGACAGAGTTTATAGAGCCATCGGACGGTTAAAGCCAGGTGTGCAGCTGCTGACCGCTCAAACAGAGTTGAACGTGATTGCAAAGCAATTAGAGGAGCACTACCCGAATTCGAATGCTAACAGTGGCATACAGGTAGTGCAATTGAAGGAAGAAATTGTGGGCAAAACTGGTAAGGTTCTTAAAGTCCTCTTCGGAGCAGTTTGTTGTGTGCTGGCAATCGCCTGCGCAAACGTTGCAAGCTTGCTCACGGTAAGAACCGTAGGGCGCAAGAAGGAATTTGCCATTCGGAT
>Ga0207010_1102_pt1 | contig 12783 bp, 12 predicted proteins | sample Alteio_BWMinCont_82_FD_153465 | JGI IMG/M metagenome (GOLD analysis project Ga0207010, IMG submission 153465) | Enriched cells from forest soil in Barre Woods Harvard Forest LTER site, Petersham, Massachusetts, United States -... | ecosystem: Environmental > Terrestrial > Soil > Temperate forest >...
ACTACACCATCGATGTAAATGCCTTGGCATCGATAACAAACACTTATCTTGGGAAGAACATTCTTATCACAAGCCGCGAGGAATGGGATAATGAAAAAATCATACGAGCGTATCGCAGCCAGTACATTATTGAGGACGTTTTTAAGGAAATGAAGGATAGGAACACTGGGGAATGGTGGCCAATGTATCATTGGACGGATACCAAGATCCACGTACACGCGCTCTACTGTACAATCGCAGTTTTACTGCGAGCCATTATTATGAGACGAGTACGCCTTGCGGGACACTCTTGGTCTTTAAAAAGGGTTTTTGCGGCATTGAGTGAGATAAAGGAGGTGGTGAATGTATACAAGCCTACTGGACGTGGTCGCAAACCTCGCGTTCACAAGGTATTGACGAGGGCTCCAGAAATTCATGATGAGTTGATGGCTGCTCTGGAACTATCCTGAACGGCTTTCACTGGCATTTAGGGGATACAAAAAAACGGTCTTAAAAAAATAAGCCTCAATAACTTAAGGATAGCGCACAGCATTAACTTGTAAACTCGGGCTAGAGCAGATCATATTCTGGGAAAGTTATCCCGCGAAGGTAGCGGGCTCCCTAACCCTCACTTGCTGATGCGTCCTTTCATCACCCGTGAAGCAGTCTTATCGAGTAAAATTGAAGGAACTCAAGCAACACTTGGAGAAATTCTTGCAGACCAAGCCGGCGCTCACATCGAACGAAGTCAAGACGAATTACAGGAAATCCAAAATTATATTAAAGCTTTGGACTACGGCATAAAACGTTTGAAGGAATTTCCTCTTTCACTCCGTGTGATCAAAGAGATACATGGATTGCTTATGCAGGGTGTTCGAGGTGCCCATGCAACACCCGGAGAATTCCGTCGATCGCAAAACTGGATTGGAAGACCCGGCTGTACTCTTATGACTGCAAAATATGTACCCCCAACGCCTGAAGACATGATGGACTCATTAAGCATGTTCGAGTCGTTTTTGCATGATAGAACATTACCGCCACTGATTCACATTGCTCTATGCCATTATCAGTTTGAAGCCATTCACCCATTTTTAGATGGAAATGGACGAATGGGACGCTTATTGATCACATTACTACTGATTGAGCAAAAGATGTTACCATCGCCTCTTCTGTATCTAAGTGCCTTTTTTGAAGCCACGAGAGATGAATATTACAGGCAACTATATAGTATAAGTAGTCAAGGAACCTGGCAAGATTGGCTCTTATATTTTCTCGATGGCGTTGCAACACAAGGTTTGGATGTACTTTCTCGGGCTGAACGGATTAATCAATTAATTACAGACTGGCAGCTGAAATTTAGTGGAAGTGCCTCTGGAACATTACAGAAGATTATAATAAATTTTGCTGTAAATCCATATCTGACCATAAAAAAATTAGCAGGAAACTTAAATTTAGCCTTTACAACAGTGCAAAGAGCTATTGAAAAGTTAGAGCAAGCGGGCATTGTTTCAAAGGTTTCTAAAGGTAAACGGGATCGTGTTTATTGTGCCACGCAGATTTTAAATATTCTTGAAGAGCCCACAAAAATCTCTGAATAATGGACCAGACCCTTTTTTGACCCTCTTTGCACCCACAGCTGAAACTCCTTTGGAAACGACTCTGCCAGGCTGATAAGACGTTTAAAGATGCTTGTGTAGCCGAAGATGGCGGTGAGGTCAGATACTTTGCTGAATATTCTGACTATAAAAACTTTGACTGGTGGAAAACGGCTCTTGAAAATCTGCCGATTTCCTTTTTAGAAATACCTGTCAGTGATCTGGTCAAGGATGAGGAAAAAGTGGATGGCAGCTTATTCTTTTCCCCTCAAGTTATTGTAAAACATTATGGACTTAACCCAAACAATGATCCTGATACCGAAATTGCTGCATTACAATGGGTTCAAGATAAAGTCATTAATACCTTGAATCCTTTGCTGGCACCAAACTTCAAAGTCGTTTTTCACGAAGTTCGTTTTCGCCTTATCCCTGAGACGCGGGAAGCTTCTTTGACTGATCAAGAACAATATAACAAAATTAAATCCGTTATATTAAGTGCATTACCTACACTGCAAAGAGACTATAATAGGATGTCCCTAACACAAAACTCCAAAGTGCTTCGCACCTTTTAACCTAGAAACGGCAATTCGAAGGGGGTTCCAGACGCAATCTTTTGATTCAGAACGCGTTGAGGCGAAGGGGGCATACCCAAATAAAAATGCCCTTAGCCTTTCCTTTGTAGAGGGAATTCCGGAAGCGATTGTTTAATCTCATCAATATAGGCCTGTGTCAGGATAACAGGAACCAGGTCAGGATCGGGAAAATAGAGGTAGTCGTCAGCCGTCGCTTTGCGGCCCATCAGGACCATTTCTTTTTTATCGGCGTCCCATCGATATATCGACTGCACTACTTTTTCATTATCAAGGTAGGCGTGGATCTGACGGTTTACTTCAGACTTGATGACTAGCTCCATAAAGCTGAACGAATTTAATTTTTTAATTCCGATCTTGTTGCGGAGTTCTTTGACTCCTTTGGGACGGACCGAGATGTTGATATCGATGAGCAAGGATCCTTCTTCCATACTGCAGTCGGAGACGTCAAGGCATTGCAAGATCGATTTGACAGCCATGACATAGGCAACTGCTTCCTGAGCAGAGTGTATGCAGGGCTCGGAAACAATTTTGATCAGCGGTATGCCGGCCCGGTTGTAATCGATTCCGTCATATGTTGGGAAATGTATCAGCGTGCCGGCATCTTCTTCAAGCTGGACGCGGTTGACGGCAAACGATTGCTCCTTTCCTTCGATCTCAGCTATGATGGTACCTCCTTTGACGATGGGTTGATCGTGTTGGGTGATCTGGAAATTGCACGGACTGTTAGGGGAAAAGTAGGATTTCCTGTCGAACTTGCTGAACTTGGCCACTTCGGCCTGAATGGCACAGCCGAATTGGACCGCTTTGCGCACCGCTTCCTTATTCAAAACAGGAAGGGCTCCAGGATAACCAGTGCAAACTTCGGTGATGTTTGTATTTGGCGCATCGCCAAAATGATTGAGGGCAGTGCTGAAAAGCTTGGATTTGGTATTCAATTCAACGTGGATTTCAAGTCCTATAACGGGTTCCCAGTCGGCATATGTCATGGGCTGAACTGCTTGTCGGCAAGTGTTGGTATTGCTCGCTTAAACGTGTGCCCTTTTTCAATGACGTTCGCAGCTACAAGAAGGTTCCTGTCATGCTTTTGGGGTCCAATCAGCTGCAGTCCCAAAGGCTTGCCATCTTTGGTCAATCCATTCGGGATGCTGACGGCAGGAAGGCCAGCCAGGTTGACTCCAATAGTGTAGATGTCTTCCATATAAATCTGCAGGCGGCCTTTGACTGCTCCGATCTCAAAGGCGGCAAAAGGGGAGACAGGCATGGCGATGAGGTCGCATTTGGAAAAAGCTTCTTTGTAGGCACGTGAGATAAGCGTTCTGACCTTCTGCCCTTTTTTATAATAGGCATCCCGGTTTCCTGCAGAAAGGACATAGGTCCCCAGCATAATGCGACGTTTCACCTCGGGCCCAAATCCTTCTTCTTTAGAAAAGTCATAGATTTCATCGAGGGTTTTGGCTCGCTCAGATCTTTGACCATAGCGGATGCCGTCGAAGCGGGCCAGATTGCTTGAGGCTTCAGCTGAAGCCAGGATATTATAGACGGCGACAGAATATTTAAGAATGCCTAGGTCAATCTCGACAATTTCTGCCCCCAGCATTTTTAAGATTTCAATTGAATTCAGGAAATTGGATTTTGGTTCGTCTGTCAGATCTTCAAGGAATTTCCAGGGAACACCAAGCTTCATCCCTTTGATTGAATCTTTGAAATGAGTGAGAAAATCCTGACATTCTTCATGAAGACTTGTTGAGTCTTTTGGGCAGTGGCGGCCAATCACTTCCATCATTAGCGCTACATCAGCCGTGTTCGTCGCCAGGATGCCGATCTGATCCATGGATGATCCATAGGCCACCAGGCCATAGCGCGAGACACGTCCATAGGTAGGTTTATATCCTACAACACCGCAAAAAGCAGCAGGCAGTCGAACCGATCCGCCAGTGTCGCTTCCTAATGCGATGGGAGCAAAGCGGGCTGCGACCGCGGCTCCTGATCCGCCAGAAGACCCTCCCGGAACCCATTTGAGGTTCCATGGATTGCGTGTTTTTTGCAGGGCAGAATTTTCAGTCGATGAGCCCATTGCAAACTCATCCATATTTGTCTTTCCGATGATGATACCATCTTCCTCCAAAACCATTTCCACTATAGAAGCGTTGTAAGGAGAACGGAAATTGGTCAGAAATTTCGATCCGCAAGTTGCTATCTCATCTTTGACGAGGATATTGTCTTTAAGGGCTATCGGAATACCTGCCAGCTTGCCTAACCTGGCTCCAGAGGCTTTTTTCTTGTCGAGGGCTTCCGCTTGTTTCAGGGCTTGATCGTGAAAAAGATTTAAGAAAGCCCCGACATCTTTGTCCAAGGCGTTAATTCTCTTCAGATAGTAGTCGATAATGTCGACAGCTTTTACGTCTCCTCTAAAAAACTGATCGCGCAACTCAATAGCTGATAACTTATACATTGGTCCTCAGTGAGCTTTATTGGCAGGCGGGACGCTGATCATACTGCCAATATGGGCGGGTGCATTGGTAAGGAAGAAATCACGGCTGATCGATGGGCCAGATACGTCATCACGCATTACATTGAAAACATCCTCCGAAACGTGCAGACAGGGAGGCACATTGTCTGTATCGACTTCATTTATTTGATCGATATAGGATAGGATTTCTTTTAAATCTACTTGCAGCTTTTCGATTTCTTTTTCTGTGCAATTAATTCTGCACAGTTGAGACAAATGTTTGACTGTCTCCCGATCAATTTCGGCCATCATTATCCTCCGGTTGGATTCTAGTAGGAAGATAGAAATATATGCAAATTAAAATTAGAAATTAGGAATTTAATATTTAGGTAGATTCCTTCCATACAGAATAACTTATTTAGCCTAAAAATTTAATTGATGTTAAAAGCGAATTATGTTTTAAAATTGTATTTAATTAATTCTTTATATACTTTTTATAAATTAAGGCTACTATGGTTAACTTTTTCACCCCAATCATCTCCGATCTTAATGTCAGGGAAAATTTTCCTTCACTACGAAAATGTCATAACTATTTTTCATATAGTTATTGGGGCGGACGTTCCGTCAAAATCCTCTCACGCGATCAAGCTAATCATTTAACCATTATTGAAACGGTAGATGAAAAAGCTATAAATGAAATACCTAAAAATCACCTAAACACTGCTATCAAGGTGATCAAGGTCGCTTCTTACTTTGCGATCATTGTGCCGGTCCTAATGATGATTGGAAATTTTATTTATCTTTGGAATAATCAATTCATTCCTGAAAATTATGGATTCAGCCAGGAACAAAAAAATAAAATTGCAACCCTGCAAAAGCAGAACGAAGAAGCAGTCAAACTTGTCGAACAGCTAAAAAGGCAACATGATGAAGTCATTCAAGGTCTTCAGCTCCAAATAATCCAAAGAGAGAGCGAACTAAGTCAAATCGAGCAGAAAATTTCCGATGCAAACCAAGGGAAGGAAAACCTCTCTAAAGAAAATGAAGCCATTAAACAACAAATAGCGCAGCTGAACGGTCAAAGCTCCGGGATTATACAAGATCTCCAACTAGAGAAGGAAAAACGTTCAAAAGAGATCAGTGATCTTAAACTGCAATACACCAATCTTAATAATCAAAAGAATGGAGAAATCCAGGGTCTTCAGCAGAAACTTTCCCAAAAAGAAACCGAAAATGGCACTGCCAAGCTACATCAGTTGGAAGTAAGACAGGAGATTGAACGGCTCAAAAAGAAGCTTGAGGAATACTTGCAGCAGATTAGTGGCAAAAATAAGCTCCTGGTCCAACAAAAAGAAGAAGTCGAAAAACTCACAGAAAAACAAATAGTATATAAAAATCAAATAACAGTCTTGCAGAAACAGAATGATGAGCTCATAAGTAAAATAGAGAACAATTATAACCAACAAGCTGACGATGACCTAACATATAATAAACTGGTTGATGAAAACAATGCTCTGCATAACGAAAATTTACAGCTTCAAAAGAAGATCGAGAGTCTCAAAGACAAGATCAATCAGCGTGTAGCCCCGGCTAACTTGCTAACACAAAAACCTTCTTCTTCTTTGACAGCATCTTCGTATTCATCCTTGATTCCTGACCTTGATGTTAAAATGGATTTAGATGATTACCTAGAAAAATACTGTCCCGGTTATACGAAAACTGAGGTAAACGAACTTGCAAAAGTAGGATTTAAACAAATCAATGAGATATTATCCGGAACACTGACAGCAGAAGTTTTTGCTAAGGAAGGAAATGTTGAACTCCTATTTACGCAGATCATCTGGTTTCTTATGCTCAAGAGTAACCATCTTTTCCACGAAGGAACTTTCATCCTTGATGATCCTCAGGGCCGTTTGAAAGCATTTTTAAAAGACAAAGCGTTAGCCCATGCCTATGAAAAAAATGGAATCTACCCTCGCCATTCTTCTCACTTGGCAGGTGTTAAAGCCGAAGATGATCTTGGATTAGACATCAACCAGACCCCGGAAATAATGGGAATAGTAGGATGTAAGTCTACCTATGCTTTGCCCGCTTTTAAAAGACATATCTTACTCATTCCATTCGATGATAAAGATAACGGCCCTCGTATTATGATTAAGCCGGAGCATTATCCTAGTCATGGAATTAACTTGAGCAATCTGGAAGAAATATATGTTACGATTCAACATCTGCCGGATACTGTTTCTCATTTAGGGAATTATCTCTATAACCTCTTTTGGAGATTTTGGGATCCTAAGGCAGACAGTGCACCCGGATGTAACAAAGAACGAATTCCAGCTTCTGCTGTGACTGCATTTTCAAAATCTCTGGATGCTTATTTCCATGAAATCGATCCGGAAAATATTGAGTCGTTAAAGGCATTTCTTGAGTCAAATCAATTACTCCTAGAGGACCTTAAAGAAGTCTCAACGGAAAATTTAGCCAATAATAGTGGAATTAAGCAAACTTTCATCAAATTTGCGGATGATTACAAAGCTGCTCTAATTAAAGATGCTAAAAAGCATGGATGTCAAACTATGATGCGATTTGTTAAAGCCAATTCTAAACAAGATTCAGAGATACAAAATATCTTGAAGGAAAATCAAGCAGGCAATGACAACCTATGCAAGAGAATTTGGAACGAGGTTATCTTTACATTAAACGACCTCATCACCCCTCTGAAGCCCGTCGAGTGATTATTATATAATGTTATTAACCCAAGTTCAGTGACCATTTAAGAAATTTATTGGCGTTTTTCTGAGAACTCCTGTACCCCCCTACAGCACTCACCCCCAAAGATTCAATAGAAAACACCATTCACCTATTGTAGTGGCTGAATTTTATTTAAAATAATGTTTCTACTTCTTTTAAATTCGCATTTGATTTATGTTTGGGGATAGTGAGAGATCAACTTATGCATGGCTCTGCAATGACAGCGGACTCAGTGAATTACTGGATTTTGATTTCAAAAAGTCTTCCCTAGATAAGCTTTACCAAATTAGCGACAAGCTGCTGAACCATAAAGACAAATATTATTTAAACATCTCCGTGCCAATGCGAAAAATGGTTCAAAATTTAATGAATTACAGCAAGTATTACCATTTCTTTCTAGAAGTCAAGTACAAAAACTTCTTATGGAATTGAAATTGGCCAAGGCTTTGATTTTCTCTTTGATTGATTGTTCTATTGCAGATTTCATAGTATGAACGCCGAAATGTAAGGGGTTAAGTCGACTCTAAGCTTCTTCGCATATCTTACAAGCTTATCAATATCAGGTTTTCTGTCTTTGCTTGTTTTTAAATAAGCTTGCAGCGCCTTTAAAGCGGTTTCCTTGTCCAGATAGCGGAAAGAGTCCACGACGGTCCTCTCCCGGTCGAAGATTTTGAGCTTCTGGCTGCCGATTTTAATTGTGGTCTGTCCGAAAGAGATGTTCCTCATTCGGACGATATGAGCATTTGCCCTGACAGGAGAGGTGGTGGCATGGGGAATGGCAATCCAAAATTCCCTCATGATTTCATCTGTCAAACCGTAATAGCATAGAGCAGAAATGAGGCAGATGAAGCCGTTCGGGATGCTCAAAGCAGTTACGGCGAGGTCTTCCCATTCGAATTCGGAGTCGAAATCAAGGTTGTTGATTTTATAAATCCCCTTGCTAACCCGTTCGATTTGCCCCTTCGCGCAAAAATAGGCAAGCATCCGGGAAGGGATTCCCGCTTCCCTGCCTTCTGCGGAAGAAAAAACTGCTTTTTTAGACAGCACTTTGAGCGCAGCTGAGTATTTAGATCTTATCATACCCATTTTCAAGACTGTCAATCTTTTCCATAAGAGCGATGTTGTTACCCCATGGATTTGGGCAACAGCTGTTGCCCAATTTTCCTCCTGGTAGCATTCGGTAAATTGATTCATATAGAAAAACTTGTTTTCTTCCGCCTTTATTGATAGAATAAAGGTCGCGGAAAAAACATGATTTTATGACTGTTCCGCGATGTTTATAATAATAAACACCGCGCCTGAAACAAAAAATATGTCTGTTCCGCGAGATTTATGAAAATAAAATCCGCGGAACAGAATAATGATTTTAAAGTCTATGATGATTTAAAAAAATAAGAGTGCAGTAAGAATAATAATTAGCAGAGGAGAATATGATGCGGAAGAAAGCAAAAGCTACAGATGTTACAGAGAATATTATAGGGCGACGTAGAGAGCAAGAATTGTTACGAGATCTTATTCAGTCTAAAAAATCTGAATTCATTGCTGTCTACGGTCGTCGAAGGGTGGGTAAAACTTATCTCATCAAAAATCTCATGAGTTCTTTCCCATGTGTTTTTTTTCACGTAACAGGATTGCAAAAAGGATCTTCAAAGGAGCAGTTAAAAGAATTTGCCAAGCAAATAGGAAGAACCTTTTACCAAAGCCCCTCAATCATTCCTCAAAAGCAGTGGGTAGATGCTTTTGAAGATCTTACTGTTGCCATCAACGACATTCCAAAAGAAAAAACAGTTGTTCTGTTTTTTGATGAACTTCCATGGATGGCAACACCGCGCTCCAAACTTCTGATGGCATTGGAATTATATTGGAACCGTTATTGGGTTTTTGATAAGCGTATCAAGCTGATTATTTGCGGATCTTCCACTTCATGGATCATTGACAATATCATCAATAATAGAGGTGGTCTCCACAATCGAGTGACTCGTACCATTCATCTAAAGCCATTTTCCTTGCATGAAACGGAAAGTTTTTTGAAAGAGCGTCAAATCCGTCTCAATCGTAGTCAAATTATTGACCTTTATACAGTCTTAGGCGGAGTTCCTTTATATTGGACTTTTATACGGAAAGGTCACTCGGCTCACCAGTGTATTCACGAGCTCTGTTTTCAAAGCGATGGACCTCTAGTAAAAGAGTTTGAACGTTTATTTGAATCTCTCTTTGATGACCCAAGACCATTTAAGGAGCTCATCCGAATTATTGCAAAGCATCGCTACGGAGTAGGTCAATCCGAACTAATTGAGCTTTCTAAACTTCCTGATGGTGGGGGGACGGTAAAGCGCTTGCATCAACTGGAAGAAGCCGGATTTATCACAAGTCTTGTCCCATATGGGCATAAGGATCGAGGTGTCTACTATGTCATTGATGATGAATATAGCCTTTTTTATTTACGTTGGATTGAGCCAAACTTGAAGACAATCGCTAAGAAAGCAATCAATGAAGGATTTTGGATATCTCAATCAAATCAACCAACATGGAAAATTTGGGCCGGGTTATCGTTTGAATCTACATGCTATAAACATATCGATCAGATTCGCAAAGCATTAAAAATCGATCCAGGTGCAACTGTAGGAACTTGGCGGTTTGCGCCTAAAGCAAAGGAACCACAAGAAGGAGCGCAAATTGATTTGCTTTTTGATCGACTTGATGGTGCGATTATTCTGTGCGAAATCAAATACTCTAACAACCAATTTGCAATCGATAAATCCTACTCTCAAGAGCTCTTGAAAAAAATTGAGGTATTTAGGAAACACACAAGAACAAAAAAACAGCTTTTCTTCTGTATGATTACTAAAATGGGTTTAAAGCCAACCATGTATTCTGAGGAAATAATAGCAAATCAAGCTACGCTTGAAGATCTATTTAAAGAGATTTGATATGCCACACACGCCCAATATCGTTAATGCAGTGACCGGTGGCTTTTTAAGCCTTTGCCTAATATTTTTAACACAGGAGAGAAAGACGGATAGTTTTAGATCGAGTTGGTAGCGAAGAAAAGTATCAGGATGCTGAACTTCAATGTCAAATTTTTTAAGGGTTTCGTTAGGAAAATCTTTGATGTTGTATGTGACAATAATTTGGGCCTGCGCTTTTATCGCTGCTGCTAATACATGAACATCCTGTCGATCAGGTAAGGAGAGCCACTGTCATTCTCATTAATATCCCATGTCTAGCTCTTGGGCTTGTTGTACAAGCTCATCCAAGGCTTTTTGGCTGATCTTACCTGCATAGGCTTTAAAGTTCAGAAGATCGATAAAGCGGATGCGTCTGTGCGTGCCGACCTTATGAAAGGGGATTTTACCCTCGTCCAGAAGCTTAATAAGAAAAGGTCGCGATACGTTTAATAATTTTAGATTGCCAAAAACAATAGTGGATGATCTCTTCAGAAAAATAGCCATGCTTGTGATTGTTTTTTTACCCAAACAAAGAAGTGATGCAACAGCTAGTTCTAATGCTCGTTGAAAAATGTCCTTTCTCTTGAAGGATGTTTTCCATTGGTTAAAAATAGAAAATAGCGCTTCAGCTAATTGAGGACTTGTAGCGACAGCAGTGTTGAAGTTCTCCATTGTATTTTCTTTAAGTTTATCCATTTTTATCTCCACTGATAGTTCTGTTGAGAACATCGCGAAAGCTATTTGTGAGAGGATATACCCAAATGCTTTTTATCGGAACGCCGTGAGCGTGAACTCTATCCAATTTACCGCGACCTTGCGTGTCTCCTAAGCAGGTCCAGTTTGCAGCTCGATAACATGTTCCTGCAAATCGCTCTTTTTCTACGAACGTTTCTAGGAGTACAGGACGATAGCCATAGCGATTCATCCAGTCATCTGCAATGCGCCTTGCAACTAGTCCTAAAAGCTTCGATGCAAGATGTTGAGATTTCACCCAGGGCAAGATGAGAAAGCGCGCGTTGTTAACAATGAGATGTAAATTGTTTTCGCGCTGATTAGCCGGCCAGCCGATGAACTTATCTCTTGGAGCAACCTTCCACGCTGCAGCACCAAAGCCAAATAGAGCTAAAAGTCCTTCTTCTGAGCGTGCAAAATAGCGTAGCTGAGCGCCGGGTAATGACTTGTGACCCAAGTAATGGTAGCGATCTATATATTCATTCCACAGCCGCGAAGAATTCTTGTTCGAGACCAGTTCTAAATGTATGTTGCGAAGTGCTGGTGCTGGATAAAGAATGGGAGACAGTGGCTCTGTGGCCTCAGTGTGCACAATGGGGCCATGAGGGTTGCCTCGGAGTTTAACTGGTTGAACCGGATTGTCGTTTTCATCGTATTCTTTTCGTATGGTTTCTCCAAGTGCGTTCGTTTCTTTAATCACATTACCATGTGCATCGTAATCCCATGAGTTTTCGTAAACAAATTGCCCTGAAGCATCGTAAACCAATTCTTTTAACAAAAGTCCTTGCCTGGAATATTTATTGACGGTCCGCTTCAGCAAAACTTCCTGATTTTTACTTATATTCGATCTTCTTTCCGTCGCTATTTGTCTCGCTACGGATCAAATTAAGCATCTTTGAATAGGTGTAAGTGGTATTTTCCTGCTCATACCCATCGTCAATGGGCTTATCATTTTTATTTAACTTGATATCTGTGGGTTTACGGCCGGTCAGTTTTCCAAAGAGCGTTTTAACTTTAGTGTTACCTTGATTGTCATATTTAAAATGGTATCCATGGTGCACTTTTTCTGTCTGTGCATCGGCAAGAAATTTGGTTTTTAAGTTGCAATCGTCCTTTCTATCTCCCCAAATGAACGATTCAAACGAATACTGACTGTAATCGTTTTTAGTAGTTCCGCTAAATTTTACAATTTTTTTGATGCGATGATTCCGATCGTACGAATAGACAGTTTTGTGTCCTTCCGCATCGTAGACTATTGTCCGACCGTCTTTTGCTTCATCTTGTTCATTGTGGTGTTTTTTGATTTCCGCATGATAATCAAAGCGATAGATTATTATATTACGGGGAGCACTTAATATTTCCGGTTTTTTAGGCTGCATATTTAGAATTGCAGCCCTTCACAAAGTTCTGGATGACATGAGGCTGCTTTTGTCGCATTTTGAGGTGCTTATTTAAATTATTTACCATCTGCGCCTTAGTGTGAACCCGTTGCTTTCCCATGTATGATTTTACATCTTGATTCAAAAACTCATCTGGATTTAGTTCTGGGCAATAACTCGGCAAATAATACAATCGAATGCGCTCCACATTACTCCTGAGCCAGCAGTTGACTTTTTTTGATTTATGAGCGCGATGATTGTCTACATTTAAAAACATATCCAAAGACTTGTGTCGAAGCTCCTCTTGAACGACTGGATGTAAAAATCGTGCATCTTTTTTTATCATACCACTTGTAT
>Ga0207010_1103_pt1 | contig 12780 bp, 7 predicted proteins | sample Alteio_BWMinCont_82_FD_153465 | JGI IMG/M metagenome (GOLD analysis project Ga0207010, IMG submission 153465) | Enriched cells from forest soil in Barre Woods Harvard Forest LTER site, Petersham, Massachusetts, United States -... | ecosystem: Environmental > Terrestrial > Soil > Temperate forest >...
CGGTGAAGTTGGCGTTTTGCGCAGCCAGCTTGGTGAACTGGGAAAACTGCGCGAAGAAAATCAATCGCTTCAGGCTCAAGCTACAGCCGGGCAAAATCAAACCAATCAAATTTCTCCGCAAGATCAGTTCAAGCTTCAAGAGTTTCACACAACGGATGCCTTGAAACAACTGGGTCTGGCAATGGTGATTTACGCCAACGATCATGGCGGCCAATACGCGACTAATTTTGATCAGCTCAAAGATCAACTTGGCGGCGTCACAAATTTTACGGGGAACATCAGCTTGGACACATTTGAGTTTATGAATGCCGGGCTGGTAAATGAATCCATGCCCGAGGTCATTATTTTTCGCGAACGAGTTCCCCTCCAGGCGGTTCCCCTCCAATATTATAAAGGCGCGTTTATTTCAGAACGGGCATACGGTTTGGCTGATGGCAGTGTTCATGAGGTTTCCAACGACGACTTTGATGAATTTGAAAAACAACATTCGCCACCGTCCAATCAATAAGCCGGTGCAATGTGGCCCGAAATGGCCAAAGAAAAAATGGCACCATCCCGGTTGGGAGCTTGATTTAGTTCAATTCTCAAATCTCTTTTTCCGCCGACCCGTCCTTGCCGGGTGTGGCGGGATGAGTGGGAAGCTGGAATGGATTATTAACGTTGCGAGGTGATTTCACGGATCAGCCAGGCGCGGGCGTGGGTCCAGTAATACTTGACCGTGCGCTCGGAGAGGTTCAGGGCCTGCGCGGTTTCCGCGTTGGTCATGCCCGCAAACCAACGCAACTTGACCACCTCGGCCTGGATGGCGTGGATGGCGGCAAGCTTGTCGAGGGCATCGTTTACGGCGAGGAGTTCGCCATCGTCACCCGGCGCGCAGATGTCCGCATCCTCCAATTCCACGCGTTGATGTTCGCCGCCGTGGCGCACGGCGAGTTTGCGGCGGGCTTTTTCTATGAGGATGCGGCGCATCGCCTCGGCAGCGGCCCCGAAGAAATGAGCCCGGCCACCGAAGTTCGGATTCGCACTGCCCACCAACCGCAGCCAGGCCTCATGCACGAGCGCGGTGGGTTGCAACGTCTGGTTGGGCGCTTCGTTCGACATTTTCGCCACCGCCAGCTTGCGCAATTCCTCATAGACCAACGGAAGCAGTTTATCGGCGGCCTTGGGATCACCGTGCTCAACGGACTCAAGAATCTGAGTAAATTCGCTCAATTAGCAAAAGTTATCAGAATCTCCGGCCTTGTACCAATCAATTTGGCATCGGCGCCGGTGAAGAACCAAGGCCCGGCGGGTATATTCCTCCGGACCAAGGTTTGAAAGGCTGCCACGGTCGGGCGATCGACAATCCCAACCGCCGCTGCTCTCGGTTTCCACCTCAATGACAATCACCCTTTGTCACTGTGATAACATAGGTAATGTCAACCACGAGGGACGGTGAAGCGGCCGGACCGACTATGTCCGTGCCGTGAATAATGTGTTGTCCGACCGATAGCGGTTTGATCATCAGAAACTCACCTTCGGCCACCGCCCCGCCAATCGTTGTTCCGTTGGCAATGCACGTGGCGCCAAAAAGGACGGTCGGATAAGTGTCGTGGTCAGGCAATGTGTAGCTGAACACTGTCGAGTCGAACAGGTAAGGCGAGTCCTGTGGATTGGCCAACCCGGGGATGGTCACGCCGTCAATGGTGCAGCTCGTCTCCGTTACCTGGCTCCACTCCGCTGCCACCTGCCCGCGCAGGTCGTCCACGGTGAAATCGGTGAACGACGGACAGTTGGCGTTGTCGACCCAGTAGGTCAGCGGACTGATGAGCATGGCCTTCCCTTCGGGAATGCTGAATTGCACGGTGCCGGTCGGGGCGCTCCCGAGTGGCCCGGCGAGCACCCACACTTCACCGGATTGGCCGTCGCTCAAGGGGGCGGCGTAGCTGGCCGCATCAACCGGGAGGGACAGTGTCCGCTGCCAGTACTTGGCCGCCCATTCTTGGAAGCTCACGCCATAGGGGTGCGCCTGCGGCGGGAACACCAATGACCGGGCGGAGACCGGGTCGTTGGACCCTCCGTCCGCTCGCGCCGTGGAAGCCACCGCCACCAGTAGTGCCAGCGCCGCGAGAACTCCGGCCTTCCACCATGATCCTGGACCGAAGGCCCGTCCCGGGCTGACCGGCGGCAAAGCGGCTTCGTATGACGATGCGGATCGGGTTTGTCTTTTGTCACTGATGGTTTGTGTTCTTGTTTGTTTCATAATTTGCTCCCGTTCTTTTTGTTGCGGCCCGAAGGCCTGGTTTTAATTTTGAATCGGTGGGCTTGTTTGCCCGCCGTTAACCAGTGCGAAATTACGGGGCCAAAGGAACAATTTAATTTGCAGAATCTTCAAAAAGGCCAAGCAGCAAGAAATCCAAAAGATTAATTTACATGGGGAAATCGAATCGCGAACGGAAATGAAGGAACCCGCAGCAAGGCTCTGCCCTCAAGGCCCAGGTTGGTAGGTATTTTCCGGAAGTGTTAGCGTCAAGTTCGCCGGGTTGCCGCCAGTCAGGTTCAGGGTTTTGGTTGGGGGGTCCATCCATTGATTGAGGTTGACTACGAATTTGAACTCCCATTGAGGCCACTGGATAAAATCCACGAGTTTCTTACGAAGTTCATAACGATTGGAGGCCACTTGCTGCATTTGCCAGGCGGGCACAATACTTTTGATTTTGCCGTCGCTTGCTCCCAGCCACTGGTTAAAATCGCCCGCCACACACACCTGGCTATTGGCGGCAACTTGCACGCCAAACGCCGCCGGTTCGAACACGAAGACTACTTCGTCACGATCAAAGCGGTAGCCGAGTACATCTAATTTCCCCGGCTGGTTGAGCCAAATCTTTTCGTTGATGGCCAAGGCTTCGGCCTCGCGCAGCAGGATGCGGCCATACATCCAGTCGAATGAATCGAAGCCTTGTGATTCTATTATCGTCTCTTTCGTCGACGCTTCGTTGATTGCCGCGCGACCCTTGAAAAAGTCATCCTGGCCCGCCGCGCCCTGTCCAAGCTTTTGAAGTGACATGGCCCGGATAACATGGGCGATCGCAACATAAGTTTCAAAGTTCCCGGTCAGCGTAATGGATGTCCACTCGGCTGCTTTCGCGTAATTGCCCCGGCGGTAATCGAACAATGCCAGCGAAGTGCAGGCCCATCGTTCGGCGTCGGCATTCGGAAAATCTTTTATTTTGCCATTTGCCAGGGTGTAAAATTCGGCTAATTCCCTTAATGTCTCCTTATCCACCGGAGTAAGCAGGCATACCCGGCAAACGCGCTCGGCCATGATCGGATCAGAAGTTCCCGCGAAACGCGCGATGGTCTCGCGCCCGAACTGACGATATTTCATTATGCCTCCGGATCGAATCAGGACCGGACCGAAGCGTAACAAATCCAAACCAATGGTGTCAGCATCATCGGCAGCATTGAACCGCAAGACAGCGGAAAAATCATCCACCGCCTCCTTCCATTGGTCTAACTCTACTCGCCGGATGCCAAGTGTGCGCAAGAGAGCTGCACGCTCCGGTTCTGCCGAGCCCGACACCGGTATCTTTTTGAGCATATTCTCCGACTGATCGTAATGTGCATTGTCGAAAAGAACTGTTGCTCTGGCGATTTTCTCGCGGGTTCCGGTAGCTAGTAGGAGGGCCGCTTCAGCGGCTCGACCAGCTTCTGCCTGCTGACGCAACCATCGCTGCTCACGTTCTGCGCGCGTCGCACGCACTGCCAGCCAGGTGCTCCCCGTAATCCCAAGCACCAGCAAAAGTGCAACCAACGCCATCCAAAAAAATGTCTGCTTATTCCTGCGAACCAACCTTTGCAAGCGGTAATGGTTGCTCGGTGCCCGCGCGAGCACCGCCTCGCAATTCAAATGCCGGGTAATATCCATGGCCAAGCCGTTGGCGGTGTCGTAACGCCGCGTGCGGTCTTTCTCCAGGCACTTCATCACGATCCAGTCCAAGTCGCCCCGCACCAGATGAATCAGCTTGGGCGGTTGCACCCGGCGGTGATTGGCGGTCACGGTCAGTTCGCCAGCCAGCATCGTGCTCAGGCGCGTCGAGGGACGTGCCGGCTCACTCTCCCGAATCGTCCGCCGGATCTCGTCCAAACCAGCCTCCAGCAATCTCTTCGCGTCAAAGGGGGTCTGCCCGGTCAGCAGTTCATAGAGTAAAACCCCCAGCGAGTAGATGTCGCTGCGCGTGTCAATGTCCTGCACTCTCATCTCCGCCTGTTCGGGGCTCATGTAGGCGGGCGTACCGATGAATTGCTCAAACGCAGTGAACAGGGTTCGATCCGTCAATTTGCCTTGCGTCGCCTTGGCGATGCCGAAGTCAATGACCTTGGGCACGGGCACGCGGTCATCCATCGTAACCAGAATGTTCGAAGGCTTGATGTCCCGGTGGATGATCCCCTTCTGGTGCGCGTGTTGAACGGCCCGACAAACTTGAATGAACAGTTCCAGCCGTTCCCGGGTGGAGAGATTGTTCTGGTCGCAGTAATCTGTGATTTTGATGCCCCGCACCAATTCCATGACGAAATACGGCCGGCCGGTGTCCGTCGCGCCGGCGTCCAGCACCCGGGCGATGTTTGGATGGTCCATCAGGGCCAGCGCCTGCCGCTCTGCTTCAAACCGGGCAATGACTTGCTTGGTGTCCATGCCCAGCTTGATGACCTTGAGCGCGACCCGGCGATGGACCGGTTCCTCCTGCTCGGCCATGTAGACTACGCCGCAACCGCCTTCGCCAATTTGTTGTAGCAACTTGTACCGACCGATGCGGTCGCCCGGTTTCTCAACGGGATTAATCTCGGAATGGGCAGTTCCACCTGATCCGGGCGAGTCTGCTGGCGGTACTTCGAGGCAGGCGCAGGATGCATCGCTGGACTGAAGAAGCTCTTCGATACGCTGACGCAGGGCAGCGTCGCCGGCGCACGCTTTGTCCAGATATTCGGCGCGCTCACCGGCGGGCAATTCCAGCGCAACATTGAACACCTCAATTTCGCGCTCGGATGGCTGAGGCATAGGCAAATTCAATCATTCACCTTGCAGTGCGAAATAAACAGCTCAAAAGGACAAAGAAAATCCTCTGTTTCGCGTTAATGAACACCAATATAATCAACACATTGCAAGCTACCCGCCCCGATCAGGCTCGTACACATAACGGTATCGCATATGAAGACAGCAACCCGACTCAATTTTGAAGCAATGCCCAAAGGCTACGCCGGACTGTGCCGGATGCTCACGCCGCGCCCAATCCACGACAAGGTGGAGTTTGAAAACGTCACGGAAATCACTGACGCCATGGCCGGGCACAAGCTGACGCCAGACCAGGAGGATTATTTTGATCTGCTCAGCCGCCTGATTGAGGATTACGACAAGGAACACGCGCAACTCGATACGCCCAAAGTCACCGCTCTGGACGCCTTGCAGCACCTTTTGGGCGCGAACGACATGAGCGCGGCGGACTTGGCGCGGCTGCTGGACGTCCACCGAACGCTGGGCGGGATGATTCTGCGCGGCGAACGACAGATGACGCTGGCGCATGTTCGCACGCTGGCGAAGCATTTCAGAGTGTCCGCTGATTTGTTCCTTCCGTAAAAGTGCCCGCCCCGCATGGTTCAATAAACGCCAGGATGCCGGTGTGGCGAAATGGCAGACGCACATGACTTAAAATCCTGGGACCTTAAACAGTCGTGTGGGTCCGAGTCCCGCCACAGGCGCCACTTCAATAGTGTTTAGTATTTACAATGGACTGAATTCAATTGGCCGTCGGTGAAGCCTGTTGCAGGCGGGTGATGTCTGCGAGCGCTGCAGAGTTAGTAAGATTGACCGGGATTCCAGGATAACTGGAGAGGGGAAGCGAGCTGCGCCATTTCCAATATTCAATGTGGCCGTCGGCGAAGGACAGCACGTCGCCGTTACTATGCCGCCAGGCCGGGACGTTATACCAATTATTAACGGTGGCGGAATACAGAAAATGTCCGTCGTCAATCGTTGAAATATCTTCCTCGAGAAAAGTGAGCGTCGCGGACGGTTTGTGAATCTGGCTGGTTTTATAGACCGGATTGACGCCGAACTCGGATATATCGGCCGGTGGTCCGGCCATGAAACAGCTCAACGAATAGCTGCGCAACGTTGGCGTGGTGGTGGCTAAAACCACGCTGTGGTCGGCGGGACAGCGATAAACCTGGACGCTTTTCACGTAGGGATAAATCGATCCACTGGTGATGGTGGCCGGGTCGGTATCCAGATAGGCATTGCCCGTAACCCACGAATTAGATGGACTCTCAACCGCGCCGGCGGCGGCAAAAACCCAATCATTGGACGCCAGAACGCCGCCAGAATCTGTCGCGTACATTTCCCAGCCCAGGTCGAGTTGCTTTTGATTGCCCAGGCAAACGGTGCGACCGGCTTTTTCCCTGGCCTGCGATAGTACGGGCAAAAGCAACGCCACGAGAATCGCGATGATGGCAATCACCACCAGCAGTTCAATCAAAGTAAATCCATGCGGGAAATTCGTTTCCGGCCGGACGCCGGCGCAGATTCCTTTCACAATCTTTGGGCGATGAGCGGTCATCGGTTTGGAGATTATTCCACGGTGTCCACCACCCACCGGATTTTCTGGTTCAATTTCGTCGTGACCGTTTTCGTCTGGACGGTGATGTTCAGCGTGAGGGCCTGGTTGCTGTTTTCTTCCACAATCATTCCCATTTCGGGATCATACCAAAGATCGCCGGAAATCTTTCCCTGCTTGATTTCAATCGCCGCGCCGGACGCCGTCGAAATGGTTTTCGTTGAAAGATCGCCCGTCGTTTCGATGTGCGCGCATTGGCGTTCACCATGTTGCTCCCAATTCTTGAAGGTCAATTTCATGTCCAGGGCCAACATGCCCATTGTGCTGCCGACATCCTTTTTAATCGACCAACTGTCGCCAATCCTGACCGTCCGATTGGGTATTAACTCGCCCCACGCGCCATATTGTTTCAAGGTATCTTCATTGAAAATCTGTCCGAATACGACTTGTATCTCCGATTTCCCGACAGCCGCGGCGCGGTTCATAATCTCATTCAATCCTTCAACTTTTTCCACCGTGCCGTCGGCATCGATAAAAAATTCAATTTTCGCGCCGCGCAACAGGTGGAACATGGGAGCGATCGGGTTGTCCGCGTTTTGGGCCGGACTTTGGGTGGAATCATAACTTATTATTTTGCGTTCGCCTTGCGCGACAGCCAGGGTTTCGTCCGCAAATTGCATTTCCAACTGGTGCCCTCCCCCGGCGAGTTCCTGGAGGACCGAATAGTCCAAATCTTCGCCAAGATTCACTTCCGTACCAATGGGCTGGGGCTGACCGGGAACCTGCGTTTCCGTGTTCTGGTTCATTTCCAAGTGCGCCTCGCATTTTTTCCCGACCGCCCATCTGATCCTCATGTCGACCGGCCCACCGGTCGTGGCTGAACCCGCCCGGGAAGGATCCGCTGCTTTTTGTGTTTCGTAGATGGCGGTGCCGCCGGCCGCGGCCAGCAACATGCCCGCTCCCACCAGGACGGTCATTTTCATTTTTGTCCATGCCATAAGTTTTAATGTTCCTTTCACCAGAGTTAGACTGGACGATGCAACGGCCGAACTCTTTACAGCCGTTGCGGAAATGGATGCCGCCAATCCGACGGGCGCGGCGTGAACTGAATTGGCCGAGACCGCTCCCGCGATCAATGCCGCCGAAAGACTGATGCCGCGTTTGGTGAAAAAACCGCGCAATTTTTCCAGAGCGCGATTCACACGCATTTTTGCGGCGTCCTCGCTGGCGCCCATGGCGGCACCGACTTCATTCAGACTTTTGTTTTGGAGAAAGCGGAGGACGATGGCGTGGCGGTCTTTTTCGCTCAAACCGGCGATGGCCGTGTCGAGCAGCGGGGCGATCTGCTGCCACGCTTCGTCTTCCGTCTCCTTCAAAAGCGATTGCATATGTGCCTCCTGTTCACGTTTTGCGCGGCGATACTGGATCTTCAAGGCATCGGCGGCGGCAAAACCAGCCGTGCGATACAGCCAGCTGGGAATAATGGTTTCCGGCCCCAGCGTACCCGCCTTGCGCGCGAGAATGATGAAGACGGCCTGCGTCACCTCTTCGGCCAGATGCGGGTCGCGCACCTGCCGCACGGCCGCCGAATAGACCAGGTTGACATGGCGGGAGACGAGCGTTGCAAACGCCTGTTCAGACTGGCGGGCGACATAATCCCGCACGAGTGCCATGTCGTCACTGATCATTCACTTAATACATGGACGCGAGATCGAAAAGGTAACAGCCTTTTTTTATGGCAAAAACGAAGTGCCATTGATCTTGCGAAGATTAGTTCTGCCATTCTCCGCATGATTGCGCAGAACGAAAGGACCCCATAGTTGTGACATAAAGGCATGGCGATGCCAGTGCGGCTGCTGCCAAGCCGAAGTTCGGCCATCCTCAGATTAACGCACCATTAAAAATCATTCTCAAAAGTTGTCAAAGCTGCGATCAGGTCTATACTCGCGCCGTGAGTTCACTAAGAGGTTGTATGCGATGCTCATACGAGCCCCCGGGCTGGCTGCTGTTTTCGCTTTTTTTCGCCGCGCTGATATGCGTTTCGGCTGGCTGTAAAAAGCCAGCCGCCACTCCCCCGCTGCCGGAAGTCCAGTTCATCACCCTCGCCCCGACGAATGTCCCTGTCTCCGAGGAATGGATTGGCACCCTCGACGGCTATGTGAACGCCCAAATTCGCGGCCAGGTGACCGGTTATTTGATCAAGCAAAGCTACGCTGAAGGCAGCCGGGTCAAGCAGGGCGACCTTTTGTTCGAGATCGATCCCCGCCCGTTCCAGGCCGTGCTGGACCAGGCCCAAGCCAAACTCGCCCAGGACCAAGCCCAACTCGGCAAAACCGAACTGGATGTCAATCGCTACACCCCGCTCGCCCGTGAACAGGCCATCAGCCAGGAGGAACTCGACGACGCCGTGCAGGCCAACCTCGCTGCCGTGGCACAGATTAAGGTCGACGAAGCCTCCATCGAGACCGCCCGACTGAACCTCAGCTTCACCAAAATCACCTCCCCGGTGGACGGCCTTGCCGGCCTCGCCCTGGCCCAGATCGGCGACCTCATCGGCCAATCCGGCAGCGTGCTCACCACCGTTTCCACCATTGATCCCATCAAAGTCTATTTTCAGGTCAACGAAGAGTCGTACCTCACGTTCTGGCGACAGTTCATCGCGTCCACCAACGGCGATCCCAACTGCCCGTTGCAATTGGTCTTCGCCGACGGCTCGGTTTACCCGCAAAAAGGCGAGTTTTTCTTTGCCGACCGGCAGGTCAACCCCAATACCGGCACCCTGCAGATCGTGGGGATCTTTCCCAATTCAAATTACGTGCTGCGCCCCGGTCAATACGGACGTGTCCGGGCCCAAACGCAGTCGTTGACCAATGTATTGGTCGTCCCGCAGCGCGCCGTGGCCGAACTTCAAGGTTCTTACCAAGTCACGACGGTGACCGGAACCAACACCGTGCACATTCAGACCGTCAATGTCGGTGCCCAGATCGGCTCGGATTGGGTGATTGACAGCGGCTTGCAACCCGGCGACCGCGTGGTGGTCGAGGGCATCCAAAAAAGCAGGGAAGGTGCTGCCGTTAATCCGGTGCCGTACGCATCGGGCCAGCCCGTGGCCGATCCCCCCGGCGCCTCGAAATGACAGGATGATTTCCACGCGATTCCGTTCCGGCCATGTATAAGTTTTTCATCAACCGTCCGATTGTAGCGATGGTCATCGCCATCCTCATGGTAATCATCGGCGGAGTTTCCATGTTGAGCCTGCCGGTCGCCCAGTTGCCCAACATTGTCCCGCCCGAGATCCGCATCCAGACCACTTACCTCGGCGGCGACGCCCAGACCCTCGCCGAATCCGTTGCCACTCCCATCGAGGAACAGATGAGTGGGGTGGACAACATGAATTACATGTACTCCGTCAGCGCCAACAACGGAGTCATGCGGATGGGCGTCAATTTTGATGTCAAGACCGACCCCAACATCGATCAGGTGCTGGCCCAACTCCGCGAGAATCAGGCCGCGTCCCAACTGCCCGCGTCCGTTCAACAATACGGTGTCACGCTCCTGAAATCCCCGACCAGCCCGATGATGTTGATCGCCATCACTTCGCCCAAAGGCACCCACGGCGCCACGTTCCTCGCCAATTACGCCTACATCAATCTTGTCGATCAAATCACTCAGTTGAAGGGCATTTCCAACATCAATGTCTTTGGCGCCGGCCAGTACGCCATGCGCTTCTGGGTCAAGCCCGACCAGCTGGCCAAACTCAACCTGACGGTCAATGACATCATCAGCGCCATCAACGCGCAGAACACCGCCAACCCCGCCGGTCTCGTGGGCGGCCCGCCGACGCCCCACGGCCAGGAATTCACCTACGCCATCACCGCGCAAGGCCGGCTCGTGACCGAAAAAGAATTCGGCGACATCGTCATCCGCGAAAATCCCGACGGCTCGGTGGTGCGTTTGAAAGACGTCGCGCGCGTTGAACTCGGTGCCCAACTCTACAACATCGTCGGCAAATTAAACGGCAATCCCTCGGCCATCATGGCGATTTACCAACTGCCGGATTCCAACGCGCTCGATGATGAACAGCGCGTGCTGAAACTCATGGCGAAACTCAGTAAGAGCTTCCCGTCCGACCTCGAGTACGTCGTCTCGCTGGATACCACCCTCGCCGTATCCGCGGGCATGCATGACATCATGCGCACCCTGGTTATCGCGCTGGTCCTCGTCATCGTTGTCGTGTTCATCTTTCTGCAAGGCTGGCGCGCCTCGCTCATTCCGCTGTGCGCCGTTCCCGTCGCGCTCATCGGCACGTTCGCGTTTTTCCCGATCTTCGGATTCACTCTCAACACCCTGTCGCTCCTGGGTCTCGTGCTCGCCATCGGGTTGGTGGTCGACGACGCCATCGTGGTGGTCGAAGCCACCGAGCGCCATATCGAAGATGGCATGCCGCCCAAAGCCGCCGCGCTTCAAGCCATGCACGAAGTTGCGGGGCCGGTGGTGGCGCTCGCCCTCATTCTCGCGGCGGTCTTCGTGCCGACCATTTTCATCGCCGGCATCACCGGTCGGCTGTACCAGCAATTCGCACTGACGATCGTCATATCCGTCATGCTCTCGGCCTTCAACGCCTTATCCCTGAGCCCGGCGCTCGCGGCAATTTTGTTGAAGCCCAAGGAGAAAAACAATGTCCACAGCCCACTGGGGAAATTTTACAACCGGTTCAATCGCATCTTTGAAAAATCGCAGCACGGTTACCTCATTGTCGCCGGCACCCTGATTCGAAAAAGCCTGTTTACCGTCAGCCTCCTGGCGACCATCCTGACCGTCGCACTGCTGATGGGCGCGCGGTTGCCGACGTCCTTCCTGCCGGTCGAAGACCAGGGTTACACCTATGTCGTTGCGCAACTGCCCTACGCCGCCTCGCTCGAGCGCACCGACGCCGTCTGTAAAAAAATCGAGAAAATCATCCAGGGCACGCCCGGCGTCAAATATTGCACAACGGTGGAAGGTTTCAGTCTCTTGAGCCAGGTACAGGCCACCTACAACGCCTTCTTTTTTGTGACGTTCCAGCCTTGGAGCCAGCGCACCAAAACCTCCGAGCAAGTCACTGCGATCAACCAGCACATCAACAGCGAATTGTCGAAACTGCCCGAAACCACCGGCGCCGCCTTTTCACCGCCGTCCATTCCCGGCGTCGGCAATGCCGGCGGCTTCACCATGATGCTCGAAGACCGTTCCGGCAGCCAGGACCCGGCATTCCTCTCCCAAAATCTCGATAAATTCATTGCCGCCGCGCGCAAGCGCCCCGAACTATCCAGTGTCATCACCACCTACCTTCCAAGCGTGCCCCAAATCCACGCCAAGGTGGACCGCGACAAGGTCTTAAAGCTCGGTGTCTCGCTCGGCGATGTTTACACGACGCTCCAAACCTTCATGGGCGGTTACTTCGTGAATTATTTCAACCGCTTCGGCCGCCAATGGCAGGTCTATGTCGAAGCCGAGGACCAATACCGCGCCAATGCCGACAACCTGTTGGGATTTTACGTGCGTAATAATAAAGGGCAGGCCCTCCCGTTGTCCGCGTTCACGGAAATCCAGCATCGCACCGGCCCCGAATTCGTCATGCATTACAACGAATATCCCTGCGCCCAGATCAACGGCGCCGCAGCGCCCGGTTACAGCGACGGCCAGGCCACCAAGGCGATCGAGGAAGTCTTTGCCCAGACCATGCCGTCCGGCATCGGTCACGATTATTACGGCATGTCCTTCCAGGAACAGAAGGCCGCCGAGGGCGTTTCGCCTGTGCTCATTTTCATGCTCTCAGTCCTGTGCGTTTTCCTGATCCTCGCCGCGCAATTTGAAAGCTGGTCACTGCCCATCAGCGTTTTGCTCGGCACGCCCACCGCCATTCTGGGCGCCTTCCTCGCCCTGACGCTGCGCGGATTCCAAAACAACGTCTATGTCCAAATCGGCCTGATCATGCTCATCGGTCTTGCCGCCAAAAACGCCATCCTTATCATCTCCTTCGCCAAAATCGAATACGAAAAAGGTCTGCCCGCCGGCGAGGCCGCCCTGGCCGGCGCGCGCATCCGCCTGCGGCCGATCCTCATGACCTCCTTCGCCTTCATTCTCGGTTGCGTCCCGCTCTGGCTGGCCACCGGCTCTGGCGGCGCTTCCCGCGAGACCCTCGGCACGG
>Ga0207010_1070_pt2 | contig 12540 bp, 7 predicted proteins | sample Alteio_BWMinCont_82_FD_153465 | JGI IMG/M metagenome (GOLD analysis project Ga0207010, IMG submission 153465) | Enriched cells from forest soil in Barre Woods Harvard Forest LTER site, Petersham, Massachusetts, United States -... | ecosystem: Environmental > Terrestrial > Soil > Temperate forest >...
TGGGCTTGTATACTTAACAAATGCATCGGAAGGCCTGTCCAAAGGCGGTGCATCGCTTGCGTTGCTGAAAATGCTGTGTCATCCCAGGGTCCCCCGCTTCCAAAAGGCCAAGAAAGCGGCCGCAAAATCAGGCCGCCCAAAAAGCCAATGTGAACCGTATAAACACTGGAGATTTCAAATAATATGCGTTTGCTAAGTATACAAGCCCAGCCTGCCAGCTTGTTTCGATCTTTTTTTTATGGCATGCTCGTGACTTCAAACGACGCCATGCTTTGGCTCCCGAAATTTTCCCGTCCTCCGGGCTGTTGGCAGCACAACCCGAGGGGCAGTGCCTTTTCACGCAAAGAGCGTATTGGGTCCAATCTGCCGGGTTGGTTCAAATGGTTTCCCCTCATCGCCTTGGCGTTACTCCAAGCCACTCCGGCTTTCGCGGTGATTTTGTGGAATGATCCGGGGGCAAAGCTGATTCATGAAAATGGCGCCGGAACCGACCTTCTGGGAGGCGCGGTCAAGCGCGATGATGTCGCGAACGACACCCTCTACTTTAAATTCCATGTAACCCCCCTGTCCGATAAGGATACGGAGGAATATTTTGCGGGCCTCGAACTCTATGACGGGGATACCGAACGACTGGGAATCGGCAATTCTTTAAAGGCCTGGGCTTATAGCGCCTTCCTGCGCGCGGACGACAGCCTCGGACCCAATGGATCCGCCGGTCCAATTGATTTGCGTTCGTCGAAGCCCGAGTCGGCAGCCGCCGACTCATATGAATACGTGCGGCATGGAGTGGGTGCGACCATCGTGTTCAAGGTTCAATATGTTCCCGGCGAGGATGACCTGGTGACGGCCTGGCTAAACCCTGATCTTGGTCCGGGCGCAAATGAGGCCGATCAGCCCGACGCTTTAACAACCAGATTCAACGCCAATGCGACCTTTGATGAGATTCGGCTGCGCCACGGGGGCAAGGGTGGTGGCTGGATATTCAGCGACCTGTCGATTGCCACCGCCTTTAGCGATTTTGTGGATGCGAGCAGCACGCGGCCGAATGACACGACCATCAGCGCCATCGGCGACCTCCGGGCTCTCAATTTTCAGTCCTGGAAAAAGGAGCAGGGTTTGCCCGTTGATCCGGTCAACGCATTGACGCAAACGCGTGACGGATTTATCTGGGTCGGGGGTGATGAGGGTCTCGCGCGCTTTGATGGCCTTCGTTTTATGGCGTTTGGCCAGCAAGAAGGGTTAAAGAGTGGCCGTATCAGCGCCCTGTTTCAGGACCCCAATGGCACCCTTTGGATTGGAAGCAAGGACGATGGCTTAAGCTGCTGGCGCGACAACAAATTCACCTCGCTGACGACTGCCGACGGGCTCCCGACCAATGCCATCACCGCCCTGGCTTCGGATAATTCTGGATGCCTCTGGATCGGCACTGCAGCCGGCTTGGCTGCGTTCCAGGACGGAATACTTCAAACGTTAACCGGGTCGGAAAGTTTAAAGGGCCGGACCATTACCGCTTTGTTCAAGGACATTCAGGGAGGTATGTGGGTGGCGGTCAAAGACTTTGGGGTTTTCCATTATGATGGTAAACGACTGACCGAGTTACGAAGCGAATCCATGACCAAATTGCTTCAAGACGTGCATTCTTTGCTGGTCGATCGCGCCGGTCGGATCTGGATTGGCGCGGGCGACAATAATGTTTTGTGCCGCGACGGAAACCAATGGCAGCGCTATCGGATTCCGCACGGTCGGGTTCAGTCATTTGTTAGCGCGCTGGCTGAGGAGGCGGACGGCACAATCTGGGCTGGCGCAGGATCTTCGGGCCTGTGGCATCTCCGGGATGGCCAGGCGATCGCTTCGCCTCCCCGCGCAGGTTTGGCGGGCAACAACGCGTTATGCCTGTTGACCGACAATGAAGGCCAGCTTTGGGTGGGGACAGAATCGGGATTAAACCGCCTCCATCGTAAAAGCCTTTTTGCTTTGGGTCAGAGTGAAGGTTTGGGATTCGGGGCGGTACAGGGCTTGGCGGAAGTGGCGCCGGGTATCATTTGGGCGGGAAAGCCGGGCGATGGCATTTATCGATGGAACGGAAGAAATTTTGGCCGGCTGAATACCGCCGGATTACTGCCTCAGGATTCACAAATCAGCGCGTTACTGGTCACAAAAAACGGCTTTTGCTGGGTTGCGACCACGAATAGTTTGCTGGTTTACAAGGACAGCATGGCCGTCGCCGACGAAGTCAGCGTCATTAAATCAGCTCCGCTGGGAATCGTCGCTCTCGCCGAAGATCGGCAAGGAGGACTGTGGGTCGGAACGCGGCAGGGACAAATACGGCGCTTGTTTGAAAACCGCTGGCTCGAGCCGGGTACTTTTCCGTCAACGAATTCAATTAGTTCACTCCTGCCGGCGGCGGATGGGTCATTGTGGGTTGGAACCGAAGGCGATGGCCTTTATCATTTCGAAAACGGCGAATTCCGTCACCTTGGCAAAAACGAAGGGCTCCGGAGCGACTTGATCCGGACCTTATATTTCGACACCGAAGGCGCACTCTGGATTGGCGCGGGAAGCAGCGGATTAAGCTGCTGGCAAAACTCAACCATCGCCAATTTTACTCATTATCAGGGTTTACCCGACGATGCGATTTCACAAATCCTTGAAGATGATGCCGGCCGCCTCTGGCTGGGCACAAGTCGCGGCATCATTTGCGTCGACAAACACCAACTGCAAGAACTCACCAGGGGTACAATCGCCGCGGTGCACCCAAAAACATTCGGCCAGGCCGAAGGCATGCTGGAATGTTCCACCGGAGGTTTTCCGGCCTGTCTCAAAACCGAATCCGGCATGCTTTGGTTTGCCACGCTTAAAGGCGTGGTCGTGGTCGATCCGCGGGCGCAGCCAAGCAACCTGGTCCCGCCGAATACAGTGTTGGAAGAAGTACTGGTTGACGGCTTGTCGGAACCCCTTGCCCGTCCCGCCAACTCGATCCCCATGGATGGCAGCAAATTATCCGGACCGGATGCGTTTTCACCGGAATCGCTTCAGATCACCGCCGGAAAGCACCGGATCGAATTTCGTTTTACAGGGTTGAGTTTCGAAGCGCCGGAGCAAATCCGCTTTCGCTATCGGCTGGAAGGACTCGATACCGATTGGGTGGAGGCGGGCACCCGGCGTACCGCGTTTTACAGTTATCTACCGCCGGGACATTACCGGTTTCGCGTCGCGGCCTGCAACACCGACGGGATTTGGAGCGACAACGGCGTGGAACTCAATTTATTCGTGCCCCGCCATTTTTACCAAACCTGGTGGTTCCTGACCACCACCGGATTAAGCTTGATGGTGGTTGTCGGCGCGACTGTGCGCGTCGTGGTCAGGGGAAAATTACAACGACGATTGCGGCATCTGGAGCAGGAGCGCGCCCTGGAGCGGGAACGAACCCGCATCGCCCGGGATTTGCATGACGAAATGGGGGCCAAACTGTGCCGGATATCTTACTTGAGCGAGCACGCCCGCAGGGACGAATTACCACGCCAGGAACTGAACGATCAAATCGCCTCCATATCCGAAGTATCGCGTGAGGTGCTCCAATCCCTTGATGAAATTGTCTGGGCGGTTAATCCCAAGAACGACTCCCTCGAACACCTGGCATCTTATATCGGCCAGTATGCCGAGGAATATTTCCAAATGACCGGCATCCACTGCGAGTTGGACATACCGTCACCCTTGCCCAGTTATGCGCTTTCCTCCCAGGTGCGGCACCATTTGTTCATGGCCGCCCATGAGGCCCTGACCAATGTCCTCAAGCATTCAGGAGCCACCCAAACGAAAATTTACATGGCGCTCAGCGAAACCGACTTCAGGATTAACATCGCCGACAATGGCCGTGGTTTTGACCTCGCCGCGATCGAGTCGCAATCCAATTCTCCAATGATCCCAAACGGTGACGGGCTGACCAATATGCAACGTCGCCTGGCCGATATCGGGGGACAATACCAGATTGAATCCAGGCCCGGCATTGGCACCAGCGTTTTGTTTATAATCCCTTTGAATAGCCGACCTAAATACACTAACTAACACTATGATCTCCGTATCCATCGTCGATGACGAAAAAGAGCTGCGTCAATCCATCACGACCTTCGTGAATGGGGCGCCCGGTTTTAAATGTGTGGGCGCTTACGGGAGCGCGGAAGCGGCGCTGAAAGGCCTTCCTGCCGACCAGTCGGACGTCGTGCTGATGGATATTAATCTGGGCGGCATGAGCGGGATCGAATGTGTTGAAAAGCTCAAGGTGCAGGCGCCTCATCTGCAGATTCTGATGCTCACGGTCTATGAGGATACTGACCAGATTTTCCAGGCATTGGCGGCCGGCGCCAGCGGCTATCTTTTAAAACGCAGCAGTCCCACCAAGCTGCTCCAGGCGATCCGCGAGGTTCACGCCGGCGGTTCGCCCATGACCAGTTCAATCGCGCGCAAAGTGGTGGCCTCATTCCAAAAGTCCAAGCCCACCGCCGAAAAGCAAACTCATCTCTCGCCGCGCGAGGAAACCGTCCTGAATTGTCTGGCCAAAGGCTTTACCTACAAACAAATCGCCGATGAATTGGACATCAGCATTGACACCATCCGGACGTATTTAAGGCGGATTTATGAGAAATTACACGTCCAGTCCCGCACCGAAGCGGTCGCCAAATACTTAAGGCAATAATTGCTTGTTGCGTCATTCCGGAGTAGTCGACCATTGGATGCTATCGTAAGCCGGGCTGCTGATCGAGGCATCAGACTGAACGCTCCCGACAGCCTGGCCCGGGGAAACAGGTAATTGAACGCCCGGGGTGAAAACCCCGTAAAACTGTCCCCAAGTCAGGGCGCTGGGCAAGGACGCAGCGGCATGACCGTCCACATAGACGATGTTTACCCGGTTGCTGTGCTTGGCATAAGCGCATTGCAGGCGCTGATTACCTGCACCATTGCTGGCTATCACCGGCTGGCTGCCACCGGAACTCCCCGACCAAACCGTATCCAACCAGGCGCCGGCGGAGTCGACCGGGTTGATGGACGCGCTGGTATCAGAGATAGACACCATGTCCGCGGTCCTGAGGATCGAAGAAGATTTGAAATTCTTGGATGTAGTCAGCATATTTCCCGCATTCGGCCCGGAGAGTAAAGTCCCGCCAAAAACCCCGATGCAATTAAAACCGTAAGAAAGAAAACCGGTAATGCTGGGATCCCAATCGCCAGGTTCATTGGGATAAGACATGCCGCGTTGACGCTTTGGACAAACCCAGACTTTGGAATTTGGCTCATAATTCGCCATCATGGGCGCCGCAGAATTAGGCTTATAACTAGCCGCACCGAAACCGTAAAACCATTCGGTACCCGCAGGCTTTCCGTGTGGATTTGTGTACACTGCGCCGGAGTAATCCCACGGGGTTGGGGCCGGGAAAACGTCCCCGTTATCGCCCGCGTAGAGTGCACATCCGATACCAAACTGTTTTGTATTACTGAGGCAGGCAATGGCCAACCCACGGTCTTTGGCTTTGCTCAAGGCTGGCAGCAGCATCGCCGCCAGAATGGCGATGATGGCAATCACCACTAATAATTCGATCAGGGTAAAACCAGACCGGGCGGAATTCTTCCCGGCCGTCTTGGTTGTCAACCTGACGAAAAGGTCCGGCAGTGTTTGGATCTGCACTTCTTCCTGGCTCAATATCTTTGCTCGGTTCATAAATTGTACTTTAGAGAGCGGATTGACGCGGTCTTCGTTCAAGGTCTGGCAGGCAACAGCAATCATCCGGTTAATTTGGTATATCGACAATGTAATTGTACAACACGCCACGCGACAGTCGCATGAAGCGGTGACAGGGCCCAAATCAGTTTTTGCAGGGGTTGGCTGAGGTTGGATTTGGAGTGAGGAAATCTTCATGTACTTTGCCGGCACAACGTGATTGGTGCCGATCGTTGGCTGGCGTCGGCGCTTCCGGACAGCCCACGACCATCGGCCACCACAGCGCGCCCAAAAAAGAGCGGTGTCGCCGCTTCGCTCTTCCAGGAAACTCCAAGTTTCTTAGAAGAACGCAGTGACGACGACGCTTTCGGACAACCCACGACTTTCGCCAATCATAGCGCGTCCGTAAAAAACACACAGCGGAGCCCTCAAACTTCAGGTCTTCGCTGATAACGTGGTGAAAGTTCATAAAACCCACGGGAAACAAACAGCGCAAGTCATTGGGCCAGAAGATAATGAAATGACATTTGCAGACTCACGCTTGATGCCAGAGCCAAGTGGGACAATCCTTCGCCATTGGGCTTGTATACTTAACAAATGCATCGGAAGGCCTGTCCAAAGGCGGTGCATCGCTTGCGTTGCTGAAAATGCTGTGTCATCCCAGGGTCCCCCGCTTCCAAAAGGCCAAGAAAGCGGCCGCAAAATCAGGCCGCCCAAAAAGCCAATGTGAACCGTATAAACACTGGAGATTTCAAATAATATGCGTTTGCTAAGTATACAAGCCCCCTTCGCCATTGTCACCACTTCATGCGACTACCGCAAATCTGAATCTGGATTATTGTCGATACGTAACCCATCGGGAAAACCAATCAAACTACCTAATGGAACAATACATACTGCCTATGAAACAAATTAACAATAAACAAATCCTGGCCGCGGTCATGACAATCTCCGCCGGCTTGTTGATGACTCATTCAGCTCAGGCGCAACTGATCCCGCTTTCAGGCGTAAGTGCCAGTGAGACAGCTGGTCAAGCATACGACGGCTGGGGGCCGGCGGCTTCGAATCCCACCACCTTTGCGTCGGGTCCCTCGGTTGGCTCTGCTGGCACTGGGGGTGTAGAGGTGCAATCCTCAGCTGGAAACCACTTTGGCGGCAGTTATTTTGATCTCGGCAGCGGCGCAACCCAGCTTAATCCCAGCGACACGCAGGTAACTTTGACGTTTACCGTAAATGGTACCGCGTCACAATATATTTGGATTGGGGTGCCGCTGAACCTGAACGATGGCAGCGCGAATGAGGGTTGGGCGGGCGTATATTCCGGCTCTGGCAATGGCGGCAATCCGGCAAACGCCGTGTGGAATGGAAACACAGCATCAATCACTTATGCTCTCAATTCTGCGGAAAAAACCGCAATTCAGGGTGGTAGTGATACGTTATATGGTATCAACATAGGTGTTGATCCTGCCGTAGCTCCGGCGAATTATGACATTACTTTTAACAGCCTCGACTTTACGGCTGTACCCGAACCGGCAACAATGTCCCTTTTCGGCCTGAGCGCAGCTGGCCTTTTGGCTCTCCGCCGCCGGAAATAAAACGCGAAAAGTTGTCTGATTCTTAACAAGCCGCCTTTCGGGGCGGCTTTTTTATTTAAATGGGGGCATATTATTATTTTCGTATTGTCACCGTTTTATGCGACTGGTCCCGCGCGGAATGATTGAGGTATATTTTGTGCATTCACCGTCAATGAATTTCGAACCGACGTAATGTTTCAGTCACAACCAAACACCATCCACAAGCAATCAATGAAAACAAACCGAATCCTCCCAATATTAGTCACTCTGTCTTTCTTGCTCCTTTCCTTAACCAGCCGGGCTCAAAATCTAATCAATGCCACCAACAGCGGTAATTGGGAGGATCCGACAATCTGGGATAGCGGAACTGTACCCGGAACCAACGATTACGTCGATATTCCCTTGGGAATCGACGTTACCGTGGCCTCGAATGCAATCGTTCAATACATCCAGGATTTAGGCACCGTGACCATGGCGCCATACGCCACGTTAAATATCATCGGCGACACCAACGGGGCGTATGGCGCCCAGAATCTTGGAGTGCTGGACGCGACCGCCACCGGCAATACCGTGATCTATTCCGGCAACGCTTATTGGGCTCAAAATGTAAGCTATTATAATTTGGTGTTCAGTGGTTACGGAACTTTCTGGAATGGCGGAGTCAGTCCATATGACCCTGAAGGGCCCACCACCATCGCCGGAAATCTGACGGTAAGCGGGACGGCCGGTCTGCAAGATGATTCCCTCATTACCGTCGACGGAAATGCCACCCTGGGCGGAATTGGCAGCAGCAACATTGTTTGGGACTCCTCACAAGGCGGCTTGACAATACTTGGGACTACGGTCGTTGGTTCTGGGGCCGTAGTGAAAACCCTTGATGCAAACGGAGCCGACAAACTTAATAACCTTACGATCGCTGGTGGCATTGTCAATCTGGGGGATAGCACCAATTGGTTCCTCACTGGCAACTTTACCAATAATAGCGGCACCCTCAAAGGAATCGCCTACTCCGCCATTAATTTCTTTGGCACTACCGGCACTATTACCGGCACCCCCTTCACTATTAAGACTTTTAACGTGACCGGGACGTACGCGATCAGCACTACGATCAATGTTGCCACAAACACCCCGGGCCTGGACGGTAGTACACTGGTGTTTGACCTGGCCAACCCCGGACAGATCGTCCTGTCCCCAAACGCCAACCAAGGGACAAACCTCGCCGCCATCGGGACGCTTTACTACCCCACCAACGGAAACCTGGACGTTATTAATTCCGGCCCGACACCGGCCCCCGGTGCGAATTATCAATTCTTCAGTGCCAAAAGCTATTCCGGCACATTTGCCTCCATCAGTTTACCGAGTCTCCCGAACGGTTTGAGTTGGGTCAACAATCTGGCCACCGGTGGATCGATTACAGTCATCGGCAGCCTCCTGACTCCCCCAGTCCTGACGCTTTCGAGAAATGGCGGACAACTGACCTTGTCCTGGAACAGCACAACGTATCCGGGCTACGAAGTTCAGGCCCAAACTAATAAGACAGGACTTGGGGGAACGTGGACTGATGTTGGAAGCGGCACGAACAGCCCCTATATGGTCACGATCAACCCGGCCAATCCGCCTGTTTACTACCGTCTGTCCAACCCGTGAAGATCGGAGCTGGCTGCCGGCAATATCCTTTCAAATACTTTAGTTGAGGAAGCGTGGGTAATGGATTGGGTAGGGGCCGCCGGTCAGGTGTTTCGAGCCGAATTTTCTCGGCCGAACCCTGGCCGGCTTTTTTTATCTATGGCACTACCATCACGCGATAGAACCCTGCGAATTTGAACAGGAGGCAACAGAGAAAACAGAGGGGGCAAACAAATGCCAAATACTGAAGCATGTCGGCGGAACAAGGGATCAACTGGTTTGCAGATATTTCGCCTTTCCTCTGCTGCCTCAGTTGACTCCTGTGAATTCGGGGAGAGGGCCAGGGTGTGGTGAGAGGTTCGTGGGAAATTCAAATCAACAACGAAGGAATCCACCTATGGTACCACCATCACGCGATAGAACCGCTGCGAATTTGTGAAAGCGTCCGTCGCACTGGTGACCGGATTGGGATCGGTAAAGATCACGCTGCCTCCGCTGGCGTTTGTCACACTTTCCCCTAGTTACGTGAAACTGGGACTGCCCATCCGCATGTTTGGTTAGACGGTCTTTCCCCATCTCTGTATCTATGACTCTGGAGCCAAGCCAGCCAACTTTGTCTTGTTTTGGAGGGGATGCGATTTATACTTTTTTGGTGTCCACGAAGTTGAAGCGAACATCTTTGGTTTCTCAAGGTGCCATCGCGCGATTCCTGCAAACCGCAGGCCAGGCAGAGGGACGCGGGGAACTCAAGGATGCCCTGGAAATTTTGGGACGCGCCCGCGGCCTGGCGCCCGGAAACCCGGATATCCTGCTTCAATTGGGTCGGCTCCACGGTCTGAATTTCGATTACGCCACAGCGGGGGATTATTTTGAAAAAGCCGTTCATTTTTCCAAACAAAAAACCCTGACGCTCTCCCAGGCCGGCAAGATCGCCGCCGAGTTTTATGACCTGGACTTGTGCGAACGCTATTTGCGCCGGGCAACCGAACAGCAGGATGCCACGGCCGATACCTGGCTTAAGCTGGCCCGCTATCTTGAGCACGCCCGCCAGATGCCGGAGTGCATCCAATGTATCGAGCAAGCCGTCCGGTTGAATCCTGCGTCAATCGAAATCCCGTTTGTGCTCGCCCAGGTGGCGCGCCAGGCCGGTGGTTGGGAGGAGGCGGAGAAGTTGTTCCGTTCCGTGATGACCACCACGGATATGTGGTATCGCGTGCAGTGCGGGTATGAACTAGGGGCCGTGCTGGACCGCCAGGGGCGATACGACGAAGCCATGGCCGCATTCATCGAGGCCAAGGCACCCTTTCAAGGTCAGACCGAAACGTTCCGGCTTAAGCGGGAAGCCCTCTTCGTCAAGTGGCGGCGCGTACTGGCCGGGATGTCAGCCGAGGTCTTACAGCGCTGGTCGGCTGCCGGGCCGCAGCTCCCACCCGCCCGACGGCTGGCTTTGCTGTGCGGCCATCCCCGTTCCGGCACGACCTTGCTGGAACAGGTGCTGGATGCCCACCCGGACATCGTTACCGCCGAGGAAACCAATATTTTTCATCTGGACGTTTGTTTGCCCCTGGCAAAGGCCCGGCCGCCGGAACCCGATGCGGCGGATACCGCGACCTTTCAATTAAAATTGGAAGCCATGGAAGCCGCCCCGCTGGAATTATTGCGGCGATTGCGGGAGAATTATTTCCGTTCCATGGAACGGTGCCTGGGCGAGCCCATCGCAGGCCGGATGCTGGTGGACAAGAATCCCGCGTTGTGGATGTTGATCAGTGGTTTTCCGCGCGTCTTTCCGGAGGCCAAATTCCTGGTGGCCTTGCGCGACCCGCGTGACGTCTGCCTGAGCTGCTTCACGCTTAATTTCCCTCCCAGATTTGAGATACAGCGTACGGCCTATTTCAATTTATCGGACATCGTGGATAAATATGTCGAGGAAATGACCCTTTGGCAGACGCTGGCACCCCTGATGCAGGGCCGTTACCTCGAGGTGCGTTACGAGGACATGGTGGAGGATTTGGAATCCGTCGCCCGCAAGACTCTGGATTTTCTGGGGGTGCCCTGGGATCCCGCGGTGTTGCGCTTTCATGAACGGTCGCAGCAAAAAGTGATGGCCCACGGGAATTACAAGGACGTCAGCCAACCGGTCTATCAACGCGCCCGTCAACGCTGGCGGAATTATGAGAAATATTTCGAGCCCTTTCAGAAAAAGCTCGAGCCGTTCGTAAAGGCGTTTGGGTATGAATAATTTTGCCACCGGGCCGACCCCGTTGATCAGGATGCCGGCAATGTTCTGTTGCGACGGAGGGGTGACCGGGGCAACTAAGAAGGTGGTGCTCAGGGCGCTGGCCAGAGCCGGCGCGACACTGGTTGCCAGCCATTTGTCCACCAGATAACTTTCATCCGTCGCCTGGTCGGCGGGATCCGGCGCTCCGAAAAGAACTGGCTTGCCGAGTCGTAGTTCGGAGCGCTCATCCGTTTGACACGAGGCCCGCCTTCGCCCGAAAAACGGGCTTCCGCCTTCGCCAAGGCTACGGCGTGGCAAGTCGGCGCGGCAGTCTTCGTTCTACGCTGCGCTTTCATCGAGGTTAAAGTCGCTTTTTTGCAAAGGCCCGCCCGGACGACGATTTCAAATACCGCTCGAACGCCGCCGCCCGTTGACGGTCGGTAAAGGCAATCGCCGTCTTGATTCCCCAGGTTTTAAACTTTGCGGTGTGTGGGACTTCGCCGGCGTTGTGCCGGCGCAGACGATCTTTGAGATCATCGGTCAGGCCGACATAGAAATGCGTGGGGTTAGACTCGCTTTGAAGGATGTAAACGTAACAAAAATCCATTTCACTTCTCTGGCTTACAGAGTCATCCATCTTCGCCGCAACTCGTAGCTCGGAGCAATCGCATTCTGCCCGTTCAAGACTGGCTTGCCGAGTCGTAGTTCGGAGCGCTTATCCAGCTGACACGAGACCCGCCTTCGCCCGAAAGACGGGCTACGGCGCGGCAGTCTTCGTTCTCGCTTCGCTCCGAACGAAGACTGGAGGCGGCGGGAGTTGAACCCGCGTCCCAAGCCAACCAACCAGCCGCGACTACATGCTTATTCCAGGTAATATTTTCTGCTATGCGATGGCGCCTGAACCCGAGTCGCACTGCCTAGTCCGCATGAAAAGATCTCGGTTGAAAACGCGCGGTCTCCGCTTTCAACCATGCCTGCTGTTGCGTCCGTCCACCGTAGCAGGTGTCCAGTGGCGAACGTCGTGGCACTTAGGCCGCGAGGGCTAGTTCTTCGTTAGCTTTTTAGTTTTGATGCGATGATTAACGAGGCCAACGCATCGTCCTCGGCATGCCGCCTCTGGCGTGTTCACATGGTCGAAACCAGTACGCCCCCATACACTACGGCCCCAACATAATCCGCCATTTCCGGCCCGGGGTCAAGCAGACATCCTCAGCCTGGCCAACCCGGCATGGTTTTGAGGTTTGAAAGCTTTTACGACGACTTGAGGCAATGAATGGTTAAGAATTCAAGTGGCGACCGCAGAGGACAAAACGGTTTGAAGGTCCTGGTTGGGCGAATTGGGCCGCGGGTTCAACTCCCGCCGCCTCCAGTCTTCGTTCGGAGCGAAGCGAGAACGAAGACTGCCGCGC
>Ga0207010_1016_pt3 | contig 12430 bp, 11 predicted proteins | sample Alteio_BWMinCont_82_FD_153465 | JGI IMG/M metagenome (GOLD analysis project Ga0207010, IMG submission 153465) | Enriched cells from forest soil in Barre Woods Harvard Forest LTER site, Petersham, Massachusetts, United States -... | ecosystem: Environmental > Terrestrial > Soil > Temperate forest >...
CTTTTGCTTTTGCCTCTTTGATACTCTTGATGCAAGATGGCCTTTTACTTTCTTCAGCCGCAATTTCTGCTTCTTCAAAAGCAGTTAAGAGCTTAACTGAGGTACTAAGCATGGTTTAATTCTCATTGTTAATGAATACAATAATGTCATTATCTGACTAATAATAACTCATATTTTTGTTTATGGCAAATATTCCTCTCTTGGGTATAAATCACCTAAGCAAGCAGAACCAAATCATTTTAGGAAAAAATTAAACTACTGATGGCATCCACTAACCCCATTAAACGATGATTTTCATCATCACCCACTATATCTAATAATTCATCGAGCTGAGAAACGAGATGATAATACTCTTTCTTATTTTTTGGCTGTTTTACAACGGGAGCGATATGACTCCAATACTTGATTGCCTCTGATAGCTGTTGATGCATAATTCCTCCTATTTCCAAGTATCTTTATCGTACTCTTTATGTGTTAAAATATGTCTTATATAATTTTTTTGCCTTTGGAAATGAATATACCACTCGTATTTCGAGATGCGAATGTTAAAAAATGTAGGGTGGGCAAAGCGCTTTTTTGCGTGCCCACCAAATAAAATCAACTCTTTTTGGTGGGCACGCGGATAAAAAACATCCGCTTTACCCACCCTACATTTTTTTACATTCGCATCTTCAAGTGTCATGGGTATAGTAGCAAAATGAATCAGTCTTTATCTATATTTTTATTGATCAAAACTTAATTCCCAGCCACCATCATATTTTCAATTAAAATAGACCCGGTCTGGATATTCCCTCGATGATCTATATCATTACCAATTTCAATAATACGCGCATACATCTCTTTTAGATTGCCGGCAATAGTGATTTCTTCTACTGGATATTGAATTTCACCCTTTTCAACCCAAAAGCCACTTGCACCATGCGAATAATCACCTGTCACTAAATTCGTGCCATTGCCCATAAGCTCTGTCACTAATAAACCCGTATCCATGGTTTTTAATAATTCTGATAAATTTTTATTGCCTGTTGTGACGATTAAATTATGCAGACCACCTGCATTAGCAGTGGTTTGTAACCCTAACTTTCTTGCAGAATAAACCCCTAACGCATAACTTGCTAATATACCTTGCTCAATAAATATATTTTCTCTGGTCGCAACACCATCATCATCAAACGGAGAACTACCTAATGCTTTTTCTAAATGAGGAAATTCACGCAGCGTTACATGATGCGGAAAAATTTGCTTGCCTAAATGATCTAATAAAAAAGAAGAACGACGATATAAATTACCACCAGAAATAGCTGCGACAAAATTCCCTAATAATCCTCGCGCCTCTTCTGCTGCAAAAATAACAGGGACTTGACGAGTAGATAGTCTACGCCCACCCAAACGCCTCAAGGTGCGTTCAACTGCATTGTTAGCTATAAAATCAATGGATTCTAGTAAAGCAGGATCAGTTGCAATAGTATAACTATAATCTCGCTGCATCTCTTCTTTTTGTTTGGCAATGAGGACACAGCTTATTTCATGACGTGTGATTGGAAAAGTCCCAATAAAACCATGGGTGTTACCATAAAGATGCCAACCAGCAGAAGTAATAAGACTCACTCCTTCTGAATGAATAATTCGTTTATCCATTGATAACGCTTTTGATTCACAAAGACGCGTCAGCTCAATTGCCTCAGGCACCGTAACACCCCAAGGATAAGATAACTCTAATTTTGGATAATTAAATGCTAAAAGCTCTTTTTCCGCAAGACCTGCTGCTATATCTTCATCTGTATAACGTGCAATATGACAAGCCGCTTTAACTGCCGCTTCAATCGCCTCTTGGCGGATATCCGAAATACTGGCAGCCCCCAATTTTTTGCCTACGTAAACAGTAATATCGATGATCTTATCTTGATGATATTCAACCGATTCAACATCGCCTTTTCTAGCAGTCACATTAAAACCTTTGTTGATAGCAATATCTACTTCAGCACTATCAGCACCTTGCCGCTTAGTTTCTTGTAAAATAGTAGCCGCTAGTTCTTCTAATTGCTGTTGATTAAATTCAGGATGGACGCGCTCAATCATAATGTTTTTCTCAATGCTATTCATAATAAATTTTTTTTATAGTATCCTATTTTAGTCTATATTAATACGGAGAGTTCTAATGAAAAAATTAATTTTCACTTTGATTTCTGCTGCAATCGTTGCAAGCCCTATCGCTTTTGCAGATGATAGCGGAACAATGACAAATGGTACTGGCCAATCTTCTGCTACCACGCAGTCTTCTGGTCAAAATAGTGGCTCTATGAAAAATAGCAGCTCAAGCAAAAAACCATGTCATTGCAACAAGTGTAAGCACAAAAAGAATCATAAACATAAATCCAGTGATTCTAGTACAAGCTCACAAAAATCCATGAGCTCTACTGGCAACGACGCAAGCACTAATGGCACTAATAGCACCAATGCTGCACAACCACAATCAACTACTGGAAATTGATTGAACATACATCACAAGGTGGATTTTTTCTTATCCACCTTAGGGTGCTTTTGTTCCGCCAACGGTTAATTCATCTATCCGTAAAGTAGGTTGGCCAACCCCTACTGGCACACTTTGCCCATCCTTACCACAAATACCAATACCAGAATCTAGCTCTAAATCGTTTCCAACCATTGATACTTTATTTAAAACTTCAAGACCATTGCCAATTAAAGTCACACCCTTGACTGGTTTGGTCACTTTACCATTTTCAATTAAATAAGCCTCACTCGCAGAAAAAACAAATTTTCCAGAAACAATATCAACTTGTCCACCGGCAAAATTAACTGCATAAATCCCTTTTTTAACAGACGCAATAATCTCTTCAGGTTGAGACTTACCTGGTAACATATAAGTATTCGTCATTCGTGGCATCGGCATATGCGCATAAGATTCTCGACGACCATTACCCGTTGATTGAACGCCCATTAATCGCGCATTATGTTTATCTTGTAGATAACCTCGTAAGATACCTTTTTCAATCAAAACAGTACACTGCGTGGGTATTCCTTCATCATCTATATTTAAAGAACCGCGACGATTAGGCAAAGTTCCATCATCGACTATAGTACAAAGAGTCGATGCAACCCGTTGGCCTATTTTGCCGGTAAAAACAGACGATCCTTTGCGGTTAAAATCCCCTTCAAGACCATGACCTACAGCTTCGTGTAATAAAACACCCGGCCAACCAGGCCCTAAAACAACCGTCATGGTTCCAGCAGGGGCAGGAACGGCTTCTAACGAAATTAATGCTTGGCGAATCGCCTCACGCACATAACTATAAGCGCGATCGTCTTCAAGAAAATATTGATAATCATAACGCCCTCCTCCGCCTGCATATCCTTGCTCACGCTGTCCATTTTGTTCTACGACAACGCTTACATTTAAACGAACTAACGGACGGACATCTGCTGCTAAATGACCATCACTTGCCATGACAAGTATGGTTTCATATTCAGCTGCTAAACTAATATTGACTTGAATAACACGCGGATCTTGGCTTCTTGCATAAGTATCTAAACGTTGCAATAATTCGACTTTATCTTTTTCAGTTAAAGAAATTAAAGGATTGATTGGCAAATATAACTGATGACCGGGAGATAAACGATACGCATTCATCGCTTTTCCACCACTATGATGCGTGATGCTGCGCGCAGCTTTTGCGGCATTTTCTAGAGCAGGCATTAAAATATCATCTGAATAAGCAAATCCGGTTTTATCACCACTCATCGCGCGAACACCAACGCCACGATCAATATGATAACTTCCGCCTTTGATGATACTATCTTCTAAGACCCAAGACTCAGAATAAGTGGATTGAAAATACAAATCTGCATTATCAATACTATTACCTAAAACAGTGCTTAAAACATTTTGTAATTGATGATCTGTTAAGCCAGCAGGTTCTAATAAATCCCGTCGCGCAATTTCAAGAAAATTTGTCATGAACAGCTATTACCTTTTTTATTGCAAAATTAAAGCTACTATACCCTTCAAATTAAATGATCTCAATCATCATAAGGTCGAACCACAACTTTCGTCCCTACTTGAATAAAATTATATCTCATCCATTCTGCATCAGGGATGCGCATACGCACACAGCCATGACTTAAATTAGCCTCAACAACAATATCATCTGGTGAACCATGCAGTGCTTCGCCATTATTGAAGTACATACAATAAGGCATTAACCCCCCACCATAGGGTCTGGGATATCTTCTAGAAGCACATTCTCCATCGCCTAAATTTGATACATGAAAAGTACCTGCACCCGTTCTGCAATCGGTCTCGTCTGAATCAGACGGGCAAACCCGTGCACCAGCGGTTGCAATTCCTGCGCGAACTAAATTACCTTGTGCATCATATGCGCCCCAAACATGTGCATTTGGATCGACTAATACCATTTTTTTGCCATCTGTATCCATATGTTGAGGAACGCGAGAAGAGTAATCGAGAAAAGGCATGGAACAACAAGCAGTTAATGATAAAATCACCACGCTTTGACTCAGAAAAAGAAGTACATTTCGCATGATAAATACTCCTTATTTATCTTGAACAACTTGCGACAATGAAAACTATCCTTAAATTCCAAGATACTTAAGAAAAACCAATGACTAAATCACTATATTTTGCAGATATAAAGTAATTATATCACGAGAATGAAATAGCCTGGGAAATTTGTCATTTTTGAAAAAATTTAAAAATCAATTTGTTATCAATGCGCAAGATTAAACCGGTTCAATTTAAAATCAATTATTGCAATCTATTAAGAGTACTGACACAATATTCTTTCTATAAAATATTTAGCAAAAGGACTTTGCAATGAAAGCATTGTTTTTGATCATAACCATTGTATTATTTTTTACAGGGTGTGCTTCCTATCAATGTTGCGATCAAACAGCTAAAGCTTCTCAGCCGCAATCGATGCAAAAAAATCCTATTTCAGTTGCTTTTTATAAAGAAAATGAAAAACCTAAAGCACCCTATAAAGTGATTGGCAAAGAAACAGTCTCTAAATACAATATAGTCGGAATTAAAAGGCAAGAAGCTAGTATTCACGATGCCATGCGCTCTTTGGCAGCCTCTATGGGCGGAGATGCAGTGATTGATGTCAAACATGATGACAAAACAGTATCCGGTACCGTGATTGGGTTTGAAAATACTGCAAATCATTCAGTAGCCCTTTCCTCTGTCACTAACAAAAGCTAACCAATTATAAATAGCAAATTTGGTGGATTACGACGCAAAAAACGCGTCTAATCCACCCTACATTACTCTCATGTTGTGCTTCTTGGGCCATTGGGATTGTTATCGTAAGATAATAACATCCCCCGGATCGTGTCTTCTAAATGATTATGAATTGATATCGTAGTCTTGCTTCTTTTTCGAATATGGAAAAAACTTAATGCTTTTTGCGTGCGAGTAGCAGATTGCTCAGATTTTTTTGATTTTTCAAAAATACGTAATATTGATTCTAATGTTTCTTTTGTATCTTTCCCTTCCGATAGCGCTTTGGTTACAACTTCATGAATTTTTTTACAAGTGGCAGAAACAGGGACTTCTTGAATAACGCCTTCTTTTTCTATTTTAATTTTAGTGAATGTTGCAAAACTACCGAATTTAAATCCTTCTCCCCTTTCGGTCCTTAAAGCATACTCTTCGATATCACTTTTTATTTTTTGTAGCGAAGGAGACAAAGGAGACAAAGGAGACTGTTGCGGATAATAATTCCTTTTATCTCTATAAATATTTTCATCTCTATCCTTCTTCTTTTCTAAAGAGCGTTTATTTTCTAAAAAATCTTTATAAGATAAGCCGTTTTCAACACTTTTAGTATATTCCAAATATAAAGAACTAAGCCTACCAAATGCTTCCCCTGCTAGTGTTTTCATATCCTCGCTATTTTTATCAGGATGAATTTTTAGTTTTATATTTTTAACCTGTGCTGCAAACTTACGCTCATCTTCTTCACTAAGCCCTAACATCTCATGAAGTGTGGTCTTCATCTTTGAAGCCACTCTCTTTACCTCTTTTGCATTTTCTTCCTTTGTTTTTCTCTCTCTATCAAGCGCCATATGAATTCCCTCGTCTATTTACTTATTATTATAACATGGCCTCGCCTTTTCAAAGAGTTATTGACAAATTTGTATAAAATTAACTCGTCTGCACTGGCGGTGTCAATAACGGTAACACTGGATGACTGTTATTCTCTGATCTAATATGCACTTCATGGTGTGGATAAGGCGGCTTGATACCCTGCTCTTCAAACACTGTCCAAATTGCCATTAATACTTCAGATCGCATTTCAGAGCGAGAATGTGTCTGTCTTAGATTAATATAATATCGCACTTCAAATTCAATTAATTCACCAGCCAATTCTTTTAGAAAAACTTCAGGCCGCGGTTCGGTTAATACTTTTTTTATTGTTTTTAAAGTATCGTAAATTAAAGCTTGTACTTCATGTGGATTATCATGTCGATGAATCTTTAACAACACCACAGAACGTACGACATAATCTTTTGCGGTCCAATTAACAAAAGTTTTACTAAATATTTCTGCATTGGGCACTAAGACTTCCATGTGATCCCACGTTCGAATAGTCACAGCTCGCCCGCCAATATGCATAACATCTCCCTCATGACCATTGATACTAATCGTATCCCCTACTCGCAATGGACGTTCTAATAATAGTAAAAAACCGCAAGCAAAATTATTAACTAAATCACGTAATCCTAAACCAACCCCCAAAGCAAAAGCACTTGCAACAAACGTAAGCGCACGTAAATCAATCCCCAAAACTCGTAATCCAATTAAGATACCAATTAAAATCATCGTATATTGGCTTAATATCGCAATGCTATTTCTAAGGCCTAAATCTTTAGTGCGAGATAATAAAAATCGATACATAAATTCACGCGTCCAGCGCGCAGCCCAACAAAGTAACGAACCTATAATAATCACTTCAATAATACTGATTAGAGTGAAACTCGTATCGAGCATGTTAAATATTGTATAATGCAATAAATAAGTTAAACTCTCGACCACAACAGATTGTTGACCCCATTGATAAAAGAAAAATAACACAAACCAAGCAGTAAAAAATAAACCGATTCGAAGAATAGTATCTAACGGTTTTAAAAATGCTTCTGTCCATAACCAACCATTAGCAACATGACGAATTAATAACCGGGATGAAAATTCCATAAATTCGCGCAACACACCCCGCACTAATAAATAACCCACCATCACTAATAAGAAAACACTTTCATACCAAGAAACTGTTAATACAAAATTTAAAAACCCAAATAATCCAATAATAGAATTCACTAATAAAATAAGCGGTATCAATAAACCTAATATGCGTATAATTCTGCGAAAATACGTGCGTCGCTCGTCAATATGCGGCAAAATAATAGCTGGCACGACATCCCAGGACTTCAACAAAAAAAGCGAACTCACGCCTAAAAATAATAAAAATAATCGATAAAATAAATCTTTGACTTCATAAATTAATGGCAATTGATGAATGAAAACTGTTAACATCATGATGACGCCGCCCAACCAAAACGTCCATTTTAATCGTCGATATAAACGAACATCTTGCCCTGCACGATCATGCGCATTTTCAACTAAACAGACACGCGCAATCATAAAAAGTATTCTGAAAAATAACCAGACTAAACTAATATTAATTAAAAAATGATAAGTTTGTGACGGAATATGGCTTAATGCAAAAAACCACATCATATTGCCAATAATAGCCATATCGAGTAAATTATTATGCAGCACTTTTACTGTTAACCATTTCAAGCTAATAAGACCCAGCGCATGATCAGGAATTTTAATAGTCCATCTTTTTAGAAAACGATTAAAACAGTAAAAAAATCCGATCCAGATCATTTCAATCAAAGCAAATAACAATAGTTTAGTGACACTGGCATTCGTGATACGCGCAAATACTTCTTCAGTTAAACGTTTCACCATTTGCAAACCCAGTGTTGGCACAATAATCATTTCATTACCTAAGTCCAACCAAGCTTTACTGCCAAACCCTAATAAACCTTGCCTTGCTGATAACTCTTGTTGTAAATCTTGATTTAATACATCGCGAAAAGTAGCAAGTTCATTTGATAAAGAAGCCACATTGTTAACAGCATCTTTATATTGATTCTGTAAATCATCTAATTCAGCAATTTCAGTGGCATTTTCAAATTTTTGATCTGAATAAAATGTTTTACGTTTTTTTAATGTATCCATTCGTGTTGCCAACAAAATACTAATATGACTAAATTGTTTTGAAAGCACCTCAGTTTGCTCGCTGACTTTATTTAATAAAGTAATAGAGCTACTATGTGAAATAGATATTTTTAATTGTTGAATTTGATCTTGATAACGCATAATCAACATTTTAAGATACATAAAATTAACATTTTCATTTACATAAAATATATTATTTTGTAATTTTAAATAAGCTAATTGATTATCCGATGACGAATGATTAAATTGCGCTAATTCAGCATATAATTTTTTAAGACGCTGCAACCACATATTTTGTTGGTCTTGAAAATCTACTTCATATTTTGCTTGTTGTTCTTTAAGCTGTAGCATAGTCTGCGATTTAAGTAATGTTTCTATGCGGGAATATTTAGTGTTATATGATTGCAACGTATCATCTGCCAGTCCCTGTAATTTGGATAAATACTCAGAACGCGTTTTTTCAAGACTTAATAAACCTTTTTGATATTGTAATTGCGTCGTTAAATTTTTTAAATTCGGCACGCCCTTTGATAATTTAACACCTAGAATATTATATACATTTAGTTGGTTTTCAATTTCTTGAGTATCTTTTTGCAAAAGATTAATCGTCTGCAAAGATTCGGCTAATTCGATATTAATACTATCTAAATTAGATTGCGCTTCATCAATATCAAGCTTGGTCCAATTTAACCATTCTTTACTAATGTGATCTAATGACACATTTTCATTCTCATTATCTTGTTGATTGTCGAGAATTTTATTTTCAATTTGTGCTTGGGTTAAGCGATTTCTCAAAAGATCAATTTGCTCAGCCACGACTTTTGTTTTATCTAAATGATAATCAGTTGCCAAAGCAATACCGCTTGAGCTCATAACGCTTGTGAATAAAAAAACAATGATTAGATTATACAGTAGCTTCTGCATTATTAAAATATATCCTACGACGTAAACTCATTAATAAAATAATCCCCGGAAAAGATAAAACCACTGTTGCTGCAAAAAAATGGCTCCAACCTATTTGCAAAACCATGGCGCTTGCAATCGGCCCTGAAAAAACCCGGCCAACCGATGCAACAGCTGACAATAAAGCAAATTGTGTTGCCGTATACTCATGATGGCAAAGTGACATTAAAAAGGCAACAAACGCAGCCGTACTTAATCCACTACAAAAGCTTTCAATAAAAATAGAAGCCGCCATTAATAAATAATTTTTACCGACTAAAGCTAAAAACATAAAACAAATATTTGAGAAGGCTTGCAATAGACCAAACCATAGTAACGCATTAAATAAACTCATGCGAACTAATAATAATCCGCCACAAAGCGCCCCTAAAATAGTGGCTAATAATCCAACTGTTTTATAAGCAAAACCCACCTGCGTTAATGAAAATTCTAAAGTATGTAATAAAAAATTAGTCATTAAAGATAAAGCCAACGCATCGCCAATTTTATAAAATAAGATAAATAATAATATCCAAATTATTTTCTGGCGTTTTAGTAAATCTTTAAAAGATTCTCCCATTATTTTATAAAGGGTTGCAGGTTTCTTGTGATAAGCTACATCCGGTGCGCAAAAACTCACAATCGCCATCAAAGCCATCAATACCGCCATGATCTCAAAAGTCAACTGCCACCCTATTTGCTCAGCTAAAATCAAAGCAAATCCGCCCGACACTAGCATCGCCATACGATATGAAAAAATATAAACAGCTGACCCGAGCCCTCTTTCTTCTGGCAATAATATATCTGTTCGATAGGCATCAATAGCCATATCTTGTGATGCCGATAAAAAAGCGATAAATAATGCCACATATCCAATCAACAAGGTTTGTTTTTCTGGATGTAGAAAACTTAAAAAAAACAAACTCACGCACAATCCTAATTGCATAATGAGCATCCAGCCTCGTCTTAAACCTAACATGGGCGGCACAAAATAATCTAAAAGAGGCGCCCAAAGAAACTTCCAAGTATAAGGTATACCTATTAATGATAAAGCACCAATAGTCACTAAACTCACATTGGCTGTACTAAACCACGCCTGTAGCGTCGAGCCAGTCAATGCTAATGGTAATCCAGAAGAAAACCCCAATAATAATACAGCAAAGAGACGGCTATTTTGAGCAGTTGTCTTCAACACAAGATACCTTATTTACTTTTAAATCCATGAAATGAGCATATATTTTACCAGTATTCTGTTAAAATGAGTAGCACAAAAATAACTCTATAAGAAAAAATAGGAAAAAACATGACACTTAGTATTTTTGATTTATTTTCAATTGGTATTGGTCCTTCAAGCTCTCATACTGTGGGTCCCATGAAAGCAGCCTTTGTTTTTATTAATACTTTTACGGAAAAAGCACTAACACAGATAGATCGTATCACCATAGAGCTTTATGGTTCTCTTGCTTTTACTGGCAAAGGACATGGTACAGACCAGGCTATTTTATTAGGATTAGAGGGGAATCATCCAACAACTATTGACCCTGATACGATTCAACCGCGCATCACTAATATTTTAAAAGAACAAACACTGACTATACGTCAACACGCGATTACTTTTAACCTGCAAAAAGATTTTTTATTTAATTTCAAAGAGCTACTGCCACTTCATTCCAATGGCATGCGATTTAGCGCCTATACTAAAGAAAATACGATAGTTTTATCCAAAATATTTTATTCTATTGGCGGTGGATTTATTATTGATGATGAGGTTGGATTAGCAAATGATGAACCTTCTCCTATTTTCCCTTTTCCATTTAGAAGCATGCGAGAGCTCATTGCGCATTGCGAAAAAGAACAAGCCTCTATCAGTCAAATCATGTTAGCCAATGAATCTATTCTACGTCCTACTTCAGAAGTTAAAGCTGAACTTTTAAAAATTGCAACAGTCATGCGTCAATGTATTGATAAAGGCTGTCAAACAGCAGGTATTTTACCTGGCGGCTTAAATGTTCAACGTCGCGCCTCTGCACTTTTGCAAAAATTGCAAGCTATAGGTCGTCCTATTTCTTTTGAATATACTAATAGCATTGCCTGGCTAAATTTATATGCTATTGCAGTCAATGAAGAAAATGCAGCAGGCAGCCGCATAGTCACTGCACCGACCAATGGCGCAGCAGGTGTCTTGCCAGCCGTATTGCATTATTATTTAGATTTTTATCCTAATGTTCAATTTAAAGAGGTTATTGATTTTCTCTTAACAGCCGGCGCTTTTGCCATACTTTATAAAAAAGGCGCTTCTATTTCTGGGGCTGAAGTGGGTTGCCAAGGAGAAGTGGGTGTCGCAAGCTCAATGGCTGCAGGCGCTTTAACAGCAGCATTAGGCGGAACTATTTATCAAGTAGAAAATGCAGCCGAAATTGCAATGGAACATCATTTAGGTTTAACTTGCGATCCCATCCAAGGACTCGTACAAATTCCTTGTATTGAGCGAAATGCAATGGGTGCGGTGAAAGCATTAAACGCATCCCGTTTAGCTTTATTGGGAAATGGCAGCCATATGGTTTCTCTTGATAAAGCTATTGCAACGATGAAACAAACCGGTAAAGATATGATGTCTATTTATAAAGAAACTTCATTAGGTGGGTTGGCCGCGAATATTCCAGATTGTTAAAAAAAAAAATTAAATGCAAGCACTTCACGAAAACCCATGCTATAATTTTAAAAATAATCAATTTGTTATAGCTCGAACATGATTGAAAACACTATTACTTATGAACAACCCCTCAATGAATTAATTCGTGTGTGCTTACGCATCGAGCAACTTTTTGATCAAATTGAACATCAGATACAAGATCATTCTATTTTTGGTACGCGTAATGTAGTCGCGCTTGTCATCCATTTATTACAATTACTAGATCGTCCTGATTTAAAAGCAAAACTAGCCAAAGAAATCAGTCATCAAATTGCCTTACTAACGCGCCTTCAACAAACCCATACGCATGGAATTGATAAAGAAAAATTGCAAAGCTTATTAAATCAACTAGAAGATTTAATGCGGTGTTTTATCGATAGCAGTAAAAAAATAGGTCAAAATTTACGCGAAATTGAGCTACTCAATAATTTACGCTTACATTTGGCAAGTCCTGGTGGTGGCTGTAGCTTTGATATTCCTATTTATAATTATTGGCTACATCGACCTGC
>Ga0207010_1105_pt1 | contig 12326 bp, 9 predicted proteins | sample Alteio_BWMinCont_82_FD_153465 | JGI IMG/M metagenome (GOLD analysis project Ga0207010, IMG submission 153465) | Enriched cells from forest soil in Barre Woods Harvard Forest LTER site, Petersham, Massachusetts, United States -... | ecosystem: Environmental > Terrestrial > Soil > Temperate forest >...
CACCACTGGTGTCACGTGAGATAGCACTCATTTTTCTCTCCTTGAACGAATTCTTTTCTTAACAAATTTCCCATATTTATACAAAATAGAAAATATGAAAGAGACAGAAATATTCTTACAAGAATTAAAAGAAGCGATTCAAACGCAAAACCGTCGCGATATTGATGGCCTGACTCGCGACCCCACCTTTGCAAAACTATCGGGTCAGGATCTGAGTGAAGCCCTAATGATGTCTGGCCCGCTGATGCAGGATTCAGAGTTGCTTCCCCGCTTTATCATCCACCCAAACTTTAAAGACGTGACAACCGAAGCCTTCGCCAAGACTATGTTACTGGCAATTTCTCTTCCTTATGGCAATGAGCTTGTGGCATTGTTGAATCATTCCCAACTGGAAAAATTAAGTCCACGCGACATCGAAGAAATTATTCAAGCCATTTTCCAATTTCAAGACAGACGCGTCGTCTCCGACCTTCGGCAGACAGCTAAATTTAGAAATCTTTTTGACAGACATATGGGCGATATGATCTTTTGTGCAATCAGGACACAGAATGTGTTTTGGCTGGATGAAATTCTGAGCGATTACAGATATAAACCCTTTTCTGCTAAAGCATTTCCAGATTTGATCCGTTGGGCATTGAAAAGGAAAGAAGAGGCTATCATTATTCTAGCGATCAGGAATCATCATTTCGAACCCACTTCTGAATCATTCCTGAGGCAGGAATTGATCGATACGTTCAACAATGAGATGGATCCGCTAGCTGAAAAAGTTGTTGACGAACTCGTTAACCATCCAGATTTGCCTAATTTTTCACATCTCCTGCTCAGTTGGATGTTGATGATGTCGATCGTCTATATTGACCAGGAGTTATTTGATAGCTTCACCAAACATAAGAGCTATCCGGAGATACCTCCAAATCGACTGGCTGAATTGATTGTCTTTGCCATGTCGGCAGAAAAAAGCATGGTAGACAAGCTGGCCAACCATCCTAACTTCGCCAAGCTTAATGGAGCCGAGCTCGGTTTGCTTCTGGAGACTATCAAATCGGATAGTAAAGAAATCTTTCCCTTATTGATTAAACACCCGATGTTTCCCCAGATTCCCGAAGACCATTTCCGCCGTATGCAAGCCATGAATGCCACCACTACCACTGAGGTCTTCAGGAATGAATTTTTAAAAGAGCCCCTCTTCAGAAAAAAATATGGCGAAATGCTATATGAGACCATCCGTCGCAATGACTGTGAATTCATCGCAGAATTGCTTAAAGATAAAGTCATTCAGAAGATGATCGTAGAACAGCTCCAGAATTATGCCACAACCGACAGCTACTTCGTCAGCGAATACACCATCCGCGATGTTTTACGGGAAATCTTTTTGACGCGCGATCAGTCGCTTGCCAAGGATTTAGTGGAAAATCCTTTATTTGAAAAAAGGCTTCCGGACCTATCTGCACAATCAATCCAGTTTGATGATGAAGATCTCGTCGAGAGTTTAATCCTCAATCCAAAGTCGCTGAAAGTGTTTCACGATGTGATCATGCATGCCCAGCAGATAGACAGGGAAAGGATTTACAATATCTTCGTCAACAATCCCAGTTTTGAAAAGAAGTCGGATGTCGTGAAAGCAGAAGTCAGGTCGTGGAAAGCGTCCTAAAATTTCAACGCAAAGATACAAAGAAATAAAAGGTGCAGAGAAGCCTCGTAGGATCACAGCAAGATTAAACACAGAGGCGCAGAGGCACAAGTGTATTTGGTCATCATATTATTGTTTGATTTTTAATTCTTCGGCTTCTATTTTAAAGGATCATCTTATTAAAAGGAAACTCCTCATGCCTCTCCCCTATAAAACTGTGCAAAAAACCTCATTCACCATCGTGGGACTTGCCTTAACAACATCGAACTTAAGCGCAGCCTATGAGATTCCCCCTTTTTGGGACCAGATCCGAGACAGCAATGTTTTAAGTCTGATCCCCAATAAAGTGTCGGAAAATATTTATGGCCTTTATACCGATTACGAAGGAGATCATACCGCCTCTTATACATTGGTAGTGGGATGTGAAGTCAGCTCGGTGGGGAAAATCCCCGATGAAATGATAGTCAAAACTGTCCCGTCAGCTAATTACGCTGTCTTTACTGCCAAGGGGCACTATCCTCAAAGTGTCTATGAAGCATGGCTATCGATTTGGAATCTCAATCTGCCAAGAAGCTATAGCGGTGACTTCGAGCTTTATGGGGAAAAATTCCAAAAGGATTCAGAAGTGGACATCTATATCGCTGTTAATAAGTGATTTTAAGATTGAACTCAAGAACCGATCTTTGTTATTCTAGTCCTTCAATAAATAAGGAGTACTATGAAAACAAAAGTAAGCCGCTCTCAGCTATTAAGCGCCTGCCTAGGAAACATTTTTGAACATTACGATACAGCATTATTTGGATTCCTTTCCCCTTTTCTGGCTCCTCTCTTTTTTCCTCAGCAAGATCCTCTGACTGCGCTGATCTGGACTTTTTCGATGATCCCAATAGGGATGCTGGCAAGACCGATCGGTTCACTGGCTTTCGGCTACATAGGCGACGTCTACGGCCGTGCTAAAGCATTATTTCTTTCATTGATGGGGATGGCTGTAATATCAGGAGCAATCGCTTTTTGCCCGACCTTCGAACAGGCCGGTTTTCTAGCTCCCCTTCTCCTTGCCGTTAGCCGTTTCTTGCAAAACTTCCTGGCTGCCGGAGAAACGATGGGCGGTGCTATCTTTGTATTGGAAAACTCCGAAAAGAAGCATCACGATATCCTCAGTAGCTTGTATAATGCATCCACCATCGGCGGTATCCTGTTGGCATCGGCCGGAGTCTCCGTTCTTTATTTTATCGATTCTGTCTCATGGGGATGGCGAGTGCTTTATCTCCTCGGTTGCTTGACAGCACTTTTTGGGACATTCCTCCGCAGAAATATGACCATTGAAGATACCAACCCGATCCCGCAGTTTTCTTTGAAAGGGATCTTTCAGATTTTCTGGGAATGCCGCAAACCTCTTGTCATGATCATCACCGCTTCCGGATTCGCCTATGCAAACTATTCGATTGCATTGGTGTTAATGAACGGATTTATTCCTTTAGTGACTTCCTTTACCAAGGCTGAGATGGCTGCCCTTAACACTTCTTTGCTAGTATTCGATTTTATTGCGTTGCCATTCTTTGGCTGGCTCGCCGGCAAGACCTCAAGGGAAAAGGTGATGATCTATGCTGCTTTGGGTGCAGGCTTAAGCGCTATTCCACTATTTATGCTTTTACAAGGTGCTTCATTGGCTATACTGATTTTTGTCAGGATCTGCCTTGTCCTTTTCGGTGTAGCATTCTTTGCCCCCTTCCATGCCTGGGCGCAACAAATCGTCCCAAAAGCCCACCGCTATATCATTATCTCGTTTGGTTATGCCATGGGATCGCAACTGCTCGGCGGACCCACTGCTGCAGTCTCATTATGGCTCTACCAGCAGACCGGTGTCGTCTCTAGCGCGGCCTGGTATTGGCTTGCCCTTGGTATTGTCAGCGGACTATTCATTCTTAAAAGCTCACAACGCAAATCTGTGGAGTCGCTATCATAACGCCAAATACCTCAGATAATCCTTTTAGTCTGCAGTTTTACTTGACTGCCTGCGCTTCCGGCACAATTAGAGGTTTTTTCTCCCACCTAATTACTCAGCCTTTAGATGTCGTCAAAATACATCAGCAAGTGGCTGGCAGAAATCCTTTAAGAATTATTGAAGCTTATAAAAAAGCCATTGAGGAAAAAGCCTACCGAATAAAAGTAGCAGGAATACTCGAACCTTATAGAAAGACCACGGATGAAATGACCTTTAAAAAAATCGAGACTGAAATACGCGTTCTTGTCTCCAAACAGCATTTTAATAAAATCGTTGAAGATCATGGCTCAAAAAAGTTAATGAATTTAAATGTAAGAACACTTTACGGAGGCTACCTGGAGACTGTTTCCAGGACAAGCTTAAAACAATTATGGAATTGGCCTATGTTAATCGCTTTTCCCCGCTATTTGCAGCGAGAACGCAATTACACAGTAAACGAGTCCCAAATAGCTACCGGTGTTGCTGTTGCAGCTATGGATACGGCATTTCTCTTCCGTCTTGACCTTAGGAGGTATTGCGAAATGCTTGCAGCCCAAAAGCCGGATCAACCGGTTTCTAAAACGCCTGCAATTATTTCTAACTTAACCCGCATTACTTTACTATGGATCACATTCTGCCTCTCTCAAGAGCACTTTAGAAATACAATGTTGAAAAGAAATAAAGGCAAAAATCTTACCTTCATCCAACAGACTCTCGTTGGCGTTCAATCAGGTTGTTGCGTTGGTGTGATAGCAGGTCCAATCGACTTCGTCACTACGCGCATGTTTGCGCGAGGATTAAAAACACAAAATTCAAATAGTCTGCAAAAAATCTTTGAAGGCTCTTTCTGGACTAAGGAGTTTTTCAGACTCAATCCCCCGACCAAAATTATCAAAACTCTCTATCGAGGTGGCTCCCTCGGCGCCCTTTCAATGATGATCAACAACATTGCCTCTACCTACGTGAAGGATTTTTTGGAGAACCACAAAAATTGAACCTAGAAACGGCGATTCGAAGGGGGTGCCAGATGCAATCTTTTGATTCAGAATGCGTTGAGACGAAGGGGAGCTTACCCGTTTGGGTATGCCCCCTTCGTCTCAACGCTTTATGAACCAAAATCTTGCGTCTGGCACCCCCTTCCAATCGCCGTTTCTAGGTTTAACCTATACTGCGGGGAAAAAAAATGTCGCTTTTCTTTGAGTTTGTGCCAGACGGCGGCGGCGGAGACGAGTCCGATGGAAAATACAAGGAGGAAGAAGCTGCTCCAAGTGAGAGTTGCTGCGAGCAGCCCCCCAAGGCATGCCAGGATGTCCGATTTAAAAGAAAAGAATGACCACAAAATGGCATATTGCAAAGGGGCATAACGCTTGTCGCACACTTTCCAAAGAAGATAGATAAATACTGTCATAGCCATGCCGCCGGTGAAGTTTTCGATCGCTACAGTCAAGTAGAGACCATAAAATGATTTGCCGATTAGTGACAGCACATAATAGCAACCAAGGGTGCAGGCATGGATGAATCCTGTGATAGCCGAAGATCTCAGCGGGTCCCTCCCTTTGAAATAATATCCTGCTGTCATTGCACCCAGAATAGTGGCGGCAAATCCCCACATCTTGGCAGCAAGCGCTAAGTCAGCCTTGTTGAATCCTAGAGATAAATAAAAAGGACCCGACATACTCTTCGTCAGATGATCTCCCAATTTAAATGTCACGATGATGAGGAGAATGAGCTTCCAGTCTCCTCGCTGTAAAAAGCATTTACAGGGCTGCAAGATGATCTCGTGCCAGAAACCATAAGCAAATGATGGATAGGCAGCAAATTTCTTCTTTTTAGAATACAGCGTTTCTTTCGACTTATAGGGTTCCGGCTGCCATAAAATGAAAATGCATCCCATCCCTAGCAACAAAGCAGCAGCGCGAAACATCCACGACCAATCCCATACATAAGATAAATATAATGCTCCGGCACCCGCGCATAAAAGTCCTATCCTATATCCGGTTACGACAAAGGCAGAGCCGATGCTGTATTCGTTCTCATCGATGCTTTCCAATTCATAAGATAAACCTGCGATATATAAACATCCGCCGAAGCAAGAAAGCAAGAATAGACAGGAGGCCAGCGCCCAAGGATTATTTGAGGGATCGACATAGCTCATTCCAATAAAACATCCCATCATTCCAACTAAAGCAAAGAGCAGCCACCCTTTTCGCGGACTCGCCCGAAAAAAAGGAACCGTGAAGTAATTGATCGGCATGGACCAAAGGCATTTCACTGTAAAAGGAAGGGTCAACAGGGCAAATAGACCGATGAGTTCCTTTTCAAAACCGGCTTCAGACAGCCAAATGGAAAGGACAGATCCACTTAATGGAATGGGCAAAGCGTTGGCTAGGCCAATAAAAAATAATATGCAAAAACGGATGATGGTGGACTCCTAGGCGGCTTCTAATTTACTAATAATATAAGCATTCATACTCATATGTTGTTGAGAAGCCATAGCCGAAATTTTAAAATATAGTTCTGGAGTCAATCTCAAATTTAATTTTCCTGAATGAGCTTTTTCGGGTTCCTTCCCTCTTTCCTCACACCATTCAAGATAAACATCAATAGACTCTTGAAAAGCTTGTTCAATCTCATCTACGGTTGTTCCCTGAAAAGTAATGACGGTTTTTAAACCAACAACTTCGCCATGAAATATTCTTGCTTCATCGTCATAGATGACCCAGCCATTATATCCTTTATATGTTAACATGGTTTTACTCCTGCTTTTTCTAAAAATTTTCTTACTGAAACTAGAGCGCCTTTATCTGTCTCTTTTTGTGGGTGAGGCCTATGAAAAACAGCCTCATGCCCACTAAGTACAACCTTTATCCTAGAAAGTACAACCTTTATCCTAGAGCCCCTTGTTTCTACAATGGATGCTCCAATATTTACAAGAAGGGACTCAATATCTCGCCAGTTAATACTCGGTCTAACCGGTATTGCAAATATCGCTTCTAGTACACGATCATGTTTCTTGTTCATAATTATATGATGCCATATTTTGAGGCCAAAATGCAATAAAATACTGTTCAATTGCAAAAATTAGTTAAAATTAAAAGTTTATTAGGGTATGATGAACTTAAATGAATTAAGGAGGACCTATGCAGCAAACCGCTTCAACAATCAAATCCACAGATTTAGATCAACTAGCCGTCAACACTATCCGATTCCTTTCGGTCGATATGGTCGAAAAAGCCAACAGCGGACATCCCGGACTGCCTCTTGATGCGGCACCCATGGCATATGTCTTGTGGACCAGGATCATGAACTTCGATCCGAAAAATCCTCGTTGGTATAATAGAGACCGCTTTGTTCTATCGGCCGGTCACGGCTCCGCACTCCTTTACAGTATGCTTCATCTCACAGGCTACGATTTACCGATGGAAGAACTCCAACGGTTCCGCCAATGGGGAAGCAAAACACCCGGACACCCTGAAAGCGGCCTCACGCCAGGCGTCGAGGTAACTACAGGACCCCTCGGACAAGGTTTTGGCAATGGAGTCGGCCTGGCCATGGCAGAGGCTTATCTGGCAGCACGTTACAACCGTCCGGATTACGAGCTGTTCAACAACTTCACCTATGCGATCGTAAGCGATGGCGACCTGATGGAAGGGGTGGCTTCGGAAGCCGCCTCGCTGGCAGGACACCTTAACCTAGGTAAGCTCATTTATCTGTATGACGATAATGAAATTACTTTATCTGCCAGTTGTGGAGTGACGTTTACTGAAGACCGTGCAAAACGATTTGATGCCTATGGATGGCATACCATTACTGTTGAAGATGGAAACAACTTAAATAAAATCGAACAAGCGATCAAAGACGCTCAAAAGGAAACGGAGCGTCCTTCGCTCATCTTAGTCAGAACCCATATTGGCTACGGATCTCCTCATAAACAAGACACGTTTGAAGCACACGGCTCCCCTCTTGGAAAAGAAGAGACCAAGCTCACTAAAGAAAATCTGGGATGGCCGCTAGAACCAACATTTTATATTCCAAATGAGGTCAACGGGGTTTTCCAACAAGCCTCAAAAAAAGGGATAAAAAAAGAAGAAGAATGGAAAAAGTTATGGCAGTCGTACCAACAGGCATTTCCGGAAGAGGCCAAGGAGCTCAAGCAGATCATGGATCACCAGCTGCCGGACGGATGGAGCAAAGGGATCACACAATTCCCCCCTGACGCCAAAGGGATGGCTACCAGGGTAGCATCAGGAAAAGTCCTTAACATGATTGCCCCCCGTCTGCCCGCATTGATCGGCGGCTCTGCCGACTTGAATCCTTCAACATTTACAGTCATTAATAAAGAAGGCACTTTTGAAAGCCCGTTAATGCATGTGGATGATAAACAAGGAGCCATTGAAGGCACTTGGAGCTATGCGGGAAGGAATATCCAATTTGGAGTTCGAGAACATGCCATGGGAGCTATCTCTAATGGCCTCGCGGCCTTTGGAGGTATCATCCCTTATACCGCCACCTTTCTCACATTCTCCGACTACATGCGACCACCGATCAGACTTGCTTCTATCATGGATCTGCAAGTCATTTTCATCTTTACTCATGACAGCATCGGACTCGGCGAAGATGGCCCCACTCACCAATCCGTCGAGCATCTAGCCGCCCTGCGGTCCATTCCGCATCTGATCGTTATCCGACCAGGCGATGCCAACGAAACAGCCGTCGCCTGGCAAGTGGCCATCGAAACGACCAAACATCCCACCACATTGATCCTTTCAAGGCAGAGTGTGCCGACTATCGACCGGACAAAATATGCCTCCGCAGAAGGATTAAGAAAAGGGGCCTATGTACTGGCTGATCCTCCAGGAGGAGAACAGCCAAACGTCATTCTCATTGCGACTGGTTCAGAATTGGGACTGATCGTTGCAGCCCAAGCCAAGCTGGCAGATCAAAAAGTCTATGCCCGCCTTGTTTCCATGCCATCATGGGAGCTCTTTGAAAATCAGACGCAAGCCTATAAAGACTCTGTCCTTTCCCCAAAAATAAAGGCGCGCCTTGTTGTCGAAGCCGGCATCGAACAAGGATGGGAAAAATACATGGGTGACAATGGTGCCATGATAGGCATCAACCGGTTCGGCGCATCTGCTCCTGGCGACGTCATGTTCAAAGAATTCGGCTTCACTGTTGATAATGTGGTCAAGAAGGCGTTGGAGCTGGTGAAAAAATAATTCGGAATTCGACTTTCGCCAATTTTAAGCGTCTTTGTGGTCCTGCGCGATACCTTTTGCGTTCTTTGCGCCTTTGCGTTAAAATTTGAGCGATACCTAACCCTGATTCCGAATTTCTTTTTATCATTGAACTAATAAAAGAAATCATTTAAACTATTCTCACTTTAACATTTAAGTAAGAGAGTTTAATTATGCTACCCATGGTCAATAAGGGATTGTCACAGAAGAATGAGAAGAACGATATTCGTCAAGACGGCAATGCCCCACATTTTAATTATGATGGCAACAAAATAAATTTTATTAGTTTAGGCTGTCCACGGAATCTTGTCGATAGCGAAGTGATGCTTGGCATCCTGCTAAAAGCAGGTTACGAAGTAGCCCCCACACTCGAAGAGGCTGACTACCTGGTCATTAACACCTGCGGCTTTTTAGAGGCTTCCAGGCAGGAGTCAATGGATACCGTTCGTCAGACCCTGGAGCAAAAGAAAAAGAGTGCCAAGCTTATTGTAACCGGCTGCATGGTTCAGACCCATAGCGACCAACTCTCGCAATTATTCCCTGAAATCGATTATTTACTCGGCTCCGGCGATGTGGAAGGAATATTGAATGCTGTTCAGTCCACCACCAAAGGAAAAAACATCTCTTCAGCCAGAAGCTATCTTGAAGCAGGCGAAGTACCGCGAAGGCTCTCTACACCAAAACATTTTGCTTACCTGAAGATCGCCGAAGGATGCCGTAAGCGCTGTTCTTACTGTGTTATCCCTACTATTAAGGGTCCGCTGAAAAGCAAAAACAAAGAACAGATCCTCAACGAATTTAACCTACTGCTTAACCAGGAGGTCACCGAAATCATCCTCATCGCGCAAGACTTAGGTGATTATGGCCGTGATCTTGGCCACTCTAAATTAACAGCTCTAATCGATCTGCTTAAATCGATGCTGGCTATCGATAAAAAATTCTGGCTCCGTCTTCTCTACCTTTATCCTGATGAGATCACCGATGAATTAATAGAAATAGTGAAGAGCGACTCACGCATCTGTCCATACCTCGATATGCCTATCCAGCACATCAACAACGAGGTCCTCAAGGCGATGCGCCGCACCACGTCTAAGGAAGATATCATCAGCATCATCACCAAGCTGCGCAAACAGATTCCAGATATTTCCATTCGCACTAGCCTGATTGTCGGATTCCCCGGGGAAACGGAAGCTCAATTTGAAGAGCTGGTCAAATTTGTCCAGGACTACCCTCTCGATAACGTCGGTATCTTTAAATTCTCGCGAGAGCCAGGATCCCATGCCTACGATCTACCTAACCAGATTCCTGACGAAGTAAAAGAAGAACGGTACCACCGGCTAATGCAAGTCCAGAAAAAAGTGGTTAAGAAACACCTCAAGAAAATGATTGGCAAGATCATCCCCGTTGTCATCGAAGGGTACCATCCAGAAACGAACCTTCTAATGATCGGCCGTCACCGCGGACAATGCCCTGACATCGATGGACAGGTCTTAATCAATGACGGTCGCAAAGTCAAAGCCTTTGGCAAAATCTATCAGGTAGAGATTACTGAAATCGCTGATTACGACTTAGTCGGTGCTGTAGTATAGATTTAATATTCGCTTTTGGGTATAAATGTTTGTAATCGTACCCTAACCCGAAACCCGTGCGCGAAGACAAAGGAAAAATGAAGGAAGCATTAGTTAAGTTCTTCAAATCAAACTGGCAGACGAAACTATTTGTCCTCAATATGTTTATCTACGCGGCAGCGTTAGTCTGGACTACTTTCCAAGCCTACACACGTCTGGAATATAGTCGCAGCGATTTAAGAAAACCCATTATCATAGAAGTCCCAGAAGAAGAGAAGAAATGACACATAAGCCAGATTATCACCAACACGAAGAATTTCTAAACCGTACACGAAAACTCGCTGAGATACGTGCTGCCAATATCAACCCGTTTCCTCCCAAATATTCTCCCACGCATACTGCAGAATCGCTTCACAAAAAGTATGATAAAGAGGAAATCGGCCACAGCGAAGAAGCCACTGAAGGAAAGACCCCAGAAGTATGCGTGTCGGGACGCCTGGTACTTTTCCGATCAATGGGAAAGAATGCCTTCGCCCACATACAAGATGAAACTGGTCGCATACAGGTGATGTTCAATCGCGACCTGACCACATTGACCGGCTATGAGCAGCAAGAAGGAGCTGAAGGAGAAACATCTGCCTATAAGTTCATCGAGAAGAAGATCGATCTTGGCGATATCATTGGCATTAAAGGACATCTCTTCCATACTAACAAAGGAGAACTCACTATCTTTGCAAAAGAAACCACACTTCTTTGCAAAACTCTCCTCCCCCTTGCTGACAAACATGCCGGTTTGGCCGATAAAGAGTTACGCTACCGCAAGCGCTGGCTTGACCTGATCACTGACGCCGATGTTGCGAGTAAATTCCGCACACGAAGCAAAATCATCAATGACATCCGCAGCTACTTTAATGAATACGACTTCATGGAAGTGGAGACGCCCATCTTGCAAAGTATCTATGGGGGTGCTGAAGCACGTCCATTCGAAACCAAATTGAATGCCCTTGACCAAGACATGTTCTTAAGGATCTCACTTGAAATACCTTTAAAAAAACTGATCGTAGGCGGCATGGGAAGAGTCTATGAGATGGGCCGAGTGTTCCGCAACGAAGGGATCGACCGAAACCACAACCCTGAATTCACATTGCTGGAAGCTTATGCGGCTAACTGGGATTATTTAGACATGATGGTCTTCGTCGAAAAACTGTTCGAGAGACTGGCTATTGCATTGTATGGTAGCACCAAAGTCCCCTATACGTCACATGAGGGTGCTGAAACAACTTATATCGACATGAAAGTTCCCTGGATAAGGATGACTATGAAAGAAAGCATCAAAAAGTATGGCAATGTCGACGTCGATACTTTAAAAGATGAACAGATCAGAAAGATGCTTGAAGAGAGTGGTCATGTCGACCTCAAAAAGCTCAAAGGGCTCAGCCGCGGATTGCTGATTGCAGCGTTATTTGAAGTCCTTGTAGAGCCGCATCTGGCACAGCCGCATCATATCTATGACCATCCTATCGAGACTACCCCGCTATGCAAACCGCTCCGCAATTCCAGGAACAGCAGCGACACACTCGTGGAAAGATTTGAAAGCTTCATCATCTCGCAAGAGATCTGCAATTCATATAGCGAAATGAATGATCCCGAAATGCAAAGGAAACTGCTTGAAATTCAGGCCGATAGAAAGGATGCCGGCGACGAAGAAGCCAGTCCTCTCGATGAAGAATTCATCGAGGCCATCTGCCAAGGAATGCCCCCAACAGGTGGTATCGGTATCGGCATCGACCGGCTTGTCATGATTTTAACGAATACCCATTCGATCAGGGATGTTCTTTACTTCCCTTGGATGAAGTAAAAAAAATCGGAATTCGGAATTCCGAATTCCGATGGGAAAGCTTTTACCA
>Ga0207010_1106_pt1 | contig 12282 bp, 5 predicted proteins | sample Alteio_BWMinCont_82_FD_153465 | JGI IMG/M metagenome (GOLD analysis project Ga0207010, IMG submission 153465) | Enriched cells from forest soil in Barre Woods Harvard Forest LTER site, Petersham, Massachusetts, United States -... | ecosystem: Environmental > Terrestrial > Soil > Temperate forest >...
GCACCGATAGCCAAACCTTGAAGCGCGCTGGCCGCCGGGAATGCGTACCGGGTGAAGACACTCCACGACTTATCATAGGAAGTTGGAAGCGGTAGGCCGTTTACGTCCTTCCAGGCACCATGATAACCATACACAATGAATTGCCAATTCGGCGTAAGCGCCAGCTCAACATTGCCGTCCCATCCTTCGCCAGTACCAGATCCGATCGGAATATAATAACCTGTGCCAGTTATTGGCGATATGGTCGAGCTAGCCACGAGAAGGTTGGTTTCGGCGATTCTAAACACCGCGAACGTGCTAGAGATCCTACCATTCCATATGCTAGTTTTAAAGCCCACCTCGGTGTTCTGATAGGCTTGATTCGGCGCAAGCTGGCCATTAAGAAGAATAGGGGCGGCTCCGGCAGGTGGGGAAAGACCAATCGCGTCAAGTGCGTAGACCGCAATATCCTTGACGGGATGTGCCACTAACCCGAATCGATGGAGCCATTGCGAGACGGGGATGACGCTGGCCTGATAAGGGATGACTGAAACGTTGAGAACATTTTCTGTGCCAATAGTAGCGAAAGTCCAACCGACAACTCCGGTGAGGTAACCGGGGATGACGTCGAATGTGTGCTGATAATAAATAGAAGTATATTGGGTTTGAGTGTGGACCCTATTATATGCGGGATTGGAACCTACTGCAGGAAACTGAGACCTTGACGGAAGCCTTACGGCATCAACTGCCGCCTGGCTGTACAATGGGACCGTAACCGAGCCGCTGGGAAATGCGGACGATTGGGGAAAATACTGGTGCGTCAAAGCATTAACAAAGCCAAAGCCGAGATTATCCTGTTGGGAGAGCCCTGCAATATGATACTTCCCAACCGCATCCCCTAGCATAGTCCAATAATCGATCGTGGTGTCCTCGACGCGGCAATAATAGCTCACAGTTTGAGCCGCATAATTATAATTCAAATTAAGGGCTACCGGATTGCCACCCTCTATGTCATGCGAGTAGCTCGCAATAAATCGGAAATCACAAAAGTCAGAGGCCTTGGTATCGACGCTAAATGTATAGCGGTGGGCTCCCTTTTTCTCCATGTCATTGGGCGGCACATTTATGTCTCGTGGACCCCCTCCAACGTAGAGTCTTCCGTTCGGGAATGTCACGGCCGACCCGTTGTTGATAACCATGAGCATTGTGTACAGTGAATAAAAACGCACCGTGGTATTGTTTATCGTGGCCTGCAAAGCGCCGAAAAGACCTTCGTGAGATTCGTGGACGTTGTAAAAGTAATCTTGCGGCCCTTGTTGGACAGCTACAACACGATAGCCGAATTGCACTTTACCGCCTGATCCGATTGGACCGGTCGTATCGAGCATGACTCGAGTTCCGCCGAAATTGCCGATAGAGGCAGTGATAAGGGTCTGTTGGAAGGGAAGCGGCTTTTTTGTGTATCTGAGTGCGACCCCGGTAGGAGCAGCGTTTACGTAAAGCACTTGCGCATCGCCGCGCACAACCACGTAGCTATCGACATAAAAACTATCATCATAAGATTCATTGTTTGGCGAGTCATCGACATATACATATGCGTTTGCGTAGCCACGCATTTTTACTGCCTCGTCAACCGCCTGGGTTCCGCCCGCTCCGAAATACTTCAATGTAACACCAGAAATCGTTGAACCGATGTCATCGATCATATCCCGAGTTACAACCTGAATGTCCTGAGGGATGTCGATAAGGGCTTGTACCGTCTTGAAGCCCGCGTCGGCGTTGGTTGCGACGTAACCGTGGCCCTGAGTAGTCGTAACTTCGAACGCCGACATCTTAATTAGCTGATCCTGCCCTTCCGTCGCGGTAACCCCGGTTTGTCCCGGCACTGCTGCACCAATCGTGCCTTCATTCGTCTGCGCTGGCAAGCTGGTCAAACCGAGGGATAGAGCGTTAACTGCAAGCCACCTGATCGTACGGTGCTGTTTCATCATTTTTGGGGGTTAGATTGGGATGAGGCTTGGGAGGCCGTAAGCGCCGGTAATAAACGCGATCAGCCTTCCCCAAATGCGGTGGTTCAATTCGGGGGAAAAGACGCTAGTGTGAGAATAAAATCAAAGACCTTCTGCTGGCAAAATTATTTGGCCACTCGCAGCAGTATTGTGAATTGCTTGAAGTCGTTCAGGGTAGCTTTATCAAAGAACGTTTTCAAAGTGTATGGACTCCGATCCGCTTTTTCCATTGCCTGTCCGCGCTTCAAAATTACCGACGGTTCCGCAGTTAATAAGATGCGCCTAGAAATCCTGCGCAACCGAACTCTGTTTGAGTAGTACCACACGCAAAATATCGAAAAGATGTTAAGCGCCAAACCCTAAACCAGTTATTTTATCACGCCTGTGATTGACGGATCGATCGACCGCAGAAACAGCAATTTATATTTGTGGGCCAATCTGATGATCTACTTGGCGGCGCCGGTGTATTATGTCGATGTCACCCAGGCTGCCCTCTGCAACAAGTTGGGGGCCTCAGCAACAGTCGCTAACCTACCGGCATCCTTCAATATGCTCGGGTGCTTCGTGCCGTTTGTTTTCGCCTGCCTGGTTCCACATCGCTGGGAGCGCCGAATGGCGTTTGTGCCCCGTGCGCTCATGGCTGGCCTAATGGTACCGGTCGCGTCTGTGCTCATCCTCCCTTTCGACAATCACACCCGCATCCTGGCGGTGATCGGAGAATGCCTGATCCTCGGCCTGCTCAACGCTGTAAGCCAAGTTTATATGTTGCAATGCCTCGCGCGCGGAACCACGGAAGCGGGCCGCGCCCGGGCCTTGAAGCTCACCTTTACGTTTGGACCCGTGGCCGCCGTCGTAGGCTCGTTAGGGGCGCAATTCATTCTGCGGGGGGGAATTCCTGGCATGCTCTTTCCAAAAAACTTTGCCCTCCTTCACCTTATCGCGCTGCCCTGCGCCGCGATCACCGCTTGGTGCTGCAGCCGGTTTGACCTGGTACCGATAGCCGAAAAACCCCGGCCGGCGTTCTTGTCTCAATTGAGAAACGGCTTTCGGGACTACGCCGGATCACGTTCGATGGTTATACTCTGGCTGGCATACCTCCTCTGGAACTGCGCCCTTTACGTAACGGCGAACCTATCTCTATTCACCAAGGAGGCTATGGGCCGGGATCCTGCGGAATTCTCCGGCCTTATTCTAGCGATCCGGTTTGGGTCCAAGGCGGTGGCCGGGTTTGGCTTGGGCGTACTCAACATCCGATATGGATTTAGGGCGCCGTTGATCGCTACAGTGTCTCTGATCGGGTTGGCGATGATCTGGTCCTTGGCCGCGCCGGGATATTCTTACTTGGCGGCCTTTGGTTTTTTGGGGGCAGCCGAGCTCGGGGGTGTGTATTTTCCGAACGCGGTGCTGTCGTGGTCTTCGGCCCTGACTGCCACCCGCGATTTGTCTCTTTTGGGCATGACGGCGCCGGCGGCCAGTCCCACCCCAGCTTTGTATGGATTTGTGACCGATCATTGGGGCTTCCCGGTCAGCTTTGCGCTTAGCGGGGCGGCCGCTTCGGCCGCGCTATGGCTAGTTCTGAAACTTCCCGATCGAAGGCTAGATTCACCGACTTCAATTCATCCAGATGGAGATTTCCGTCGAAAGACACCTACCACTGGGTTGGGGTAATGAGATCTTAGCGGATCCATCATTTGGCCCAATGCTGCAGAATTTTCTCCCGTGCACGCCGCACCACCCTGTAGTCACTAGCAGCGAGAGATTTAGAGTTTGGAAGCGGCCGTACCACGCAAAGCCATGGTCTTTAGTACATAGGAGGCGATGGGGACGGGAGTTTCCCGCTCCGACCGAGCAGACCAGAAGCTTTACCTTTCGGCCAAGCGTGCTAACTCGTCTTCCAGTCGATGAAGCTTTATTGGGGCGACATTCATAATCATTGCGCAGTGAGCTACGGGCAAGGTTCGCCGGGACTGGCGCTCGACAATGCTCGCCGGCATCTCGATTTTTGCTCAATTACGGGCCATGCCTTCTGGCCCGACATGCCCATGGAAAAAGACTTCGCCGCCCATGGCGGTCCGATCGGGACGCACCTCGGTGGTTTCGCCAAGCTACAGTATTTCTGGAAGAGCTTGATGCGTGATTTAAGAGCGGCGAACCGCCCCGGGACATTTGTCACCCTGCCCAGCTACGAATGGCATTCACTTCTGTGCGGCGACTACAATTGCTACGCGCCAGATTTTGATCTAGCGCTCATTGACGCGCCGGATGTGAAGGCGCTTGCCCGGCGAATTCAGCGCTCGCGCCGCGATTTCATACTGCTGCCGCATCATTGCGGCTATGTCCGCGGCTGCCGCGGATTGAACTGGAACTTTTTCGATGAAAGAGTTTCTCCACTAGCGGAAATATATTCAAATCATGGTTGCGGTGAGGCTGATGACGCGCCCTTTCCCTACTACCATAGTATGGGGCCCCGCTCTGGAGAGTCGATGTTGCGTGACGGATTGGCCGCTGGGCGGAGATTTGGTTTCTACGCAGGCACCGACAGCCACGACGGGTATCCCGGCCACTACGGGCACGGGCGGATTGGAGTCTGGGCCGCGCACCTTAAGAGTGAGGAGATCTGGCGCGGGCTCCGGGAGCGAAGAACGATCGCCAGCACCGGCGTGAACATGGCCGTGGAAGTCGATGCCGGCGACGCGGGCATCGGCGGCGTGACCGCGGCGGCCGGGCGCCGCGACCTGCGAATCCGCATCGAAGGTGACGCGCCAATCGATGCAATCGACTTCATTGAAGGCGGTGCCGGAAAATGGCGGGTTCGGCGCCTAAACGTGCCGATGATCGAGCCGAGGTTTAGCCCGGGGCGATTCAAAATAAAGATTGAAGTTGGGTGGGGCGTGGAAGGACATCTTGCGGCTTGGAGCGTGCGCGGGCGTTTGCTACATGGGAGTATCCGCGGCGTCACCGGGTATTTTCGCCACAGCGCTTGGGACCTCGCGAGTCAGACCTCGTCTGAGCGGCTCCGCCGCCTCTCCGCGAACGTGTTCGACTGGCGGTGCCACTCGATTTCAAATCCCTACGGCGCCATGGGCGGCACGCATTTCAATGCCGGCGGAACCCAGGCAGTAGTTCTTGACCTCATCGCGGATCGAAACTCGCGCCTACAAGTGGCGGTGCACGGAATGGACTTCGATTTGCCCTTAAAAGACCTGGCGCGTAGGTCGGTTGCAAGGCCGCTCGCTGGTAGCGGATCGCCCGCGATCAAAATTCATCGCGCTATTCCAGAACGGGAATTTTCGACCAGCGTTGTAGTGCCCGATTACGCGGCTTTCACCGCCGAACGCGCGTTTGCCTATCTACGAATTCGCCAGACCGATGGCCACACAGTTTGGGCGAGCCCCGTTTGGTTCGAATGACTCCTTTGCCCGTTTGCTTGACTTCTCTGAATTGGCCATTTTCTTCGCGGGTCGGGCTTGACCCCTTCACGAGAAATTTGTTTTGGTGCCTATTTGGTGCACATGCTCGCTGCGCGCTCGTTCAGCGCCACCTCAAGCGCGATCATGGATCAGTCGATGAAAAACAATGAAGGCATCGGAGGAGCGCTTTAGCGTTCCAATCATCGCCCGCAACACCGCCACTCCAGCAGCTGCGACCGAACAATGATCCAATAAGAACGCCGTCTCGGAACAATAGGAGAGATCGCCACCGCACCAAAGCCAGGCGCCCCTGTGGTGATGCCGGAATACGATTTTTGGGTTATCTTGTGATTCTGTAGATATGATAAAACGCATGCGATCGGACATACTCGATATTCCGCGCAAGACTTCCATAATAGCCCTTACCGCTGCAAGCCTACGTCGAGGCATCGATAACGGGCAATGGACGGGATTTCTCCCCAGCGAACGCCAATTGAGCGACATGCTTCAGGTCAGCCGTCCGACCGTGGCCCTAGCTTTGGCCTCACTCAAACGCGAAGGCTTGATCCAGTCAGAGCGGGGCAAGGGCCATCGCGTATTACGCGCCAGTGCCGGGGGCGAGTCGGATAGACAACGGAAGGTAAATCTCCTCTTTATCGAAAACTCAAAAAATGAACGAAACCAAGCCGTATCAGCCTATTCGGACGAGCTTCGTCGACGTCTCTATAGTGTCGGCTACCATCTTGAAGTTATCGGCCTCACCGGGCTCAATGAAAAACGGCCAGAAAACGCCTTGAGGAAATTCGCGGCGCGCAAACCGGCAGATCTTTGGATTCTATATTCCACCCCACCCACTGTACAACAATGGTTTTCAGCCCAGTCCCTACCCGCGCTAATCTTTGGTAGCAACGAGGCCTCGGTCAAGCTCCCTTCAATCGACATGGACTACTATGCAACCGGTCGCCATGCTGCGGGAACCTTCATTCATCTGGGCCACCGCAATATTGCCTGTTTCCTTCCACTTCGGACTCGAGCGGGCGATTTGGCGACAAAAGCCGGATTTGAAGCGGGCATTCGAAGTCATCGCGGCGATCCGGCAGCCGGTACAATAGTATGGCATGGCCCCACCGCGCATGACATCTGCATTCAGTTAGACCGTCTCCTCACACGTAACCCTTCGTGCACTGGCATTCTTGTCGTACAATCCCTGCATGCTATTACCGTGCTCTCCTATCTCCTTCGATCGGGCCACAACATCCCGCGTGATATATCGGTAATTGTATGTGACGGGGAGTCATTCTTGCGCCACTTCACACCGACTCCGTCTTATTATGAGTATAATGTTCAGTTATTTGCCACGAAGCTCGCGCGATTGGCGGTCCAGTTCTGCACTCTTGCTGTCTTGCCGCACCTTCATTCCCGAATAGTTCCTAAATTTTTGCCCGGCGAGACCTTGGCACCTCCGCCACGTAACGTTACATCCGTCTCAAGGTAGCACCCTGAACATTTCCGAGCTCCCTCATTGCACGAGATTTCTAGTGCCGCCGCCGGTCAAATCTCTCCGGTTGTCCCCTAGTGGTGAAGTATTCGTCGATCGCCTTAGGGTTTCTAAAGCGATCGGGAGAAAATGATCGGATGTCGATGGTGGTCGTCCCGTCCATCACGTACTCCGCCATCAGGTATCCAGCCACCGGGTTGTAGGCAAAACCTCCGGAATGGAAGGCCATTGCAACGTAAAAGCCGGGAAATTCGGATACTGGCCCGAGGATCGGCTCGTTGTCCATTGAGAATGTAAGCAACCCCACCTTCTCAGTTTCCCACGATGTCTTCATTATATCAGGAGTGAATGACCGGAAATTCTCTACTATCACGTTTTTGATTTCCGGGGAAGCGGTCAGGGACATGTGCCAATCCATCGTAGGTACTTTATACTCGACTGTTTCCTCCAACTCAGCGCCAAACAAGAGCCGGTTGCCATGGGCCGGACGGACGTAGCCATAAAGTGGGTGCGCATTGATAGCCGGAATATTTACTGGGAGCGGCAAGGGGCGTGTAACATAGCGCTGATGCACAAATGTCTTTACGGGCAATCGCCATCCAAGCTTGGCGATCAACGGCAATGTCCACGAGTATACCGTTCCAATCACAACGTCACCTTCAAACGTTGCCAAATTTGTTTTTACTCCTGTCACGCGCCCATTGCGCACTACGAAGTCGGTAACGAGTTGATGCTCGAGAATGTCTACCCCGAGTTCTCGATTTCGCTTGGTCAATGCTGGAATATAATCGTGGGGCTCGCTGTACCCTCCCTTTCGATCGAATAAGCCGATAAAATCATTCCGGGGTGTGAGAGCAGGCCATCGCGTTTGCATTTCCGCTGCATTCAATATTTCGAACGGTGCACCGCACCGTTCGTATAGCGAAAGAAGCCTCTCTCGCGCTGGCCAGGACTTCGGCGTGAAAACGTTCAGGCACCCGACGTTTTGAAACTTATAACCGTCCAAATCAAGCGACAGTTCCGCATACAATTCAAACGCTTTCTTACGCGCCAACACACCGGGTTCGCTCCATAAGAGTCCTGTGATGATTCCCGCCGCGCGGCTGCTTGAGCCGTCGCCGACAAGGCCTTTCTCCAAAATTATGATCCTGCCAAATTTCCTCTTGGCCAGATTGTAAGCAACGCTCAATCCTATGACACCGCCGCCGATAATAACGGCAGTTTGTGTACTTTTCGGCAAGGCCATCACCAATAAGGACTCACTCGCTGGCCGGAACCTGAGCTATATCCGACAAGGTGGGATTAATCTGTTCCAAATACCATCGGTAAAATCTATCGAAATGCTCATCACTACTGTGGGGGCCGGGCAGATAAAACCGGCTATTCACCCCAGCTTGGTTGTTCTCTGTAATCTCCCGATCTTCGGCCATCGTGCTCCGCCAAAGCCACACAATTTCCTCGAGCTTGTAGTCGATGCCTTCCAACGCATCCCGGTGGACGATCCAAGTAATCTCAGCCTCGGTCTCTTGAACAGCCAGCGGCGTAAATCGCGCCAGCATGCCGTAGTCGTTATTGGCAACATACCAATTATTTGGAAAGAATTGGATCGAGGTGACACCTCCGTCGTATGACTTAAGCTCGCCCATTAGCGGTGCAACCGCCTTTCCATCCCTACTTTGGGTGACATAGCCTTCGCGAATTGGAATACGCGAAACGGAGTGACAGACACCTTCGTCCCGTTTATTCGCTCCCGTCACGTGCCCAAGCTTCCGCGTCTCTGCCTCCCAACGTGTGGCGAATTGCCGACGTTCCTCCGCCAAACGCGCCGAATCAAAGGCCCGCACATAGGACATCACCTTAGCAAGTTCGGGATGGGTCCCTGGACAATGATAACATTCGAGAAAATTCTCGGCCACCAACTTCCAGTTCGCCCTGATTATCACGGTTTCGCGTGCCGCCGTCTTTGCCCGCGTCCATCCATGCTGCCTAAAGAACTTCGCGATGTCCGCCGCCACGGGGGTAAAATCAGGCGGTTTTTCCGCAAAACAAAGATGAATTAGATCCTCATCGATCCGGACGTGTATCTTGGAGAGGCCGCAAGAGCTTTTGTTAAATCCGTCTGGCATATTCCTGGCCGAGAGCAACCCTCCGGTTAACTCGTAGCACCAAGAGTGATACGGGCAAACGAGCGTTGTAGCATGGCCATCAGATTCTCGGCAAATGCGTGAACCGCGGTGCGCACACACATTGAGAAGCGCATGTATAGTTCCACCTTTGGAGCGGACAACGATCACTGACTCCCGGGCTATTTGATAGAGAAAATAATCTCCGGGCCGGGGAATCCGTGAGGCATGCCCGGCAAAAAGCCAATGCCTTAGAAAAATGCATTCAATATCTCGCTCGAAGACTTTGGGCGCAGTATAAAAGTCACCAACGAGACTGTGGCCCGGTCGATATGTCGCGATCAATTCCTGCCAAATCTGTGGGTCTTCTTCGGCAATGCTCATGCTGGCCTTGTGCAGCTTAAAAAGGTGTCGCCGCTGGGAAAACTCAAGGGACAACTGCTGGCAAATTTATTTGGCCACATGGCACAGCATCTTAAGACCAGTGATTCGCCAATGCAACGTGCCGAAATAAGGTGAAGAGTGCAGGAGGGCTGCGAAGGCTAACTCAGTCTGGTGGCCAATCGCCTGCCCAAGGTCGAACTAAACATAGAGACCCCAGCCAATGCTATGACTGCGCCTAGCGTCAACGTAAAGATTTTATATACAAGATCAGCGAACGAACTTGAGCGTCATTCACGATCCCACCATAGTTGGGCATGGCGTTAGCAAAGCCACGAACAAAATGATTCGTACGCTTTAGAATATGATCCCGAATATATGCCTCGTCAGCGATCCGGACCGTACCGTCGTCAAGGGTGACGTTACTCCCAAACAAACCTCTCCAGCTTGGCGCCAGATGGCTTGAGCCCACCGTTCCATTGGTAGTATGGCAGGCAAGGCAACCCAGCAGGCCAGCCAGCCGTTGCCCTTCTCCTACACTCACCAGGCGTGCTGCTTGGAGCGTAGTGGACCTTGGTCTCAAGTCGACTAAGAGATTGGTAAATCCATCAGAAGTTGGGACAAATCGGGTCAAAACATAGGGCGTAAAGTAAGCGTCATTGCTAAACCGTATCCCATCGCGGGTCACCAGAGACCATCCCACGTGCATTTGCCCTACCCCCGACCGCATGTCATCAATACCAACGAACACCTTCTTGCCGTCCTTGGAGAGATACGCACTGCTCGGTACCAACCGTTCCTGGCCAAGCGTACCGTCCAACTTATAGTGCGCCGATCCATAGTTGTAACTGCGTTTGTAATTCCATCTTCCGATCCCGTAATTATCCGGATTTGTGGCCGCAGTCGAACCGAGCTCGACATCGAAGGTAAGCAAGATTCCCTTGTCCATGCCGACGACCTCACGCGGTAGGAGTGAGGGAGAATGTGTATAGCGAACGCGAGCGAGGCCGCTTACGAGTTCACTTGTCGTACCCCAAATCCGGAAACCGGCGACATAAAGCTGCCCATCCGCCGGATTTATCGCGGCATTGAGCGGAGCGAATTTGAAGTCTGATGTGAGACTGACCACCGCAGCCTGCGTCCTGGGCTCCCGATAATTCAGCGTCACGCGGAATAGTTCGGGCCGATTATAGCCAACCAAAATCAATGCGTCATTTAATGGGCCCATCTTGGCGCCTGTAAGCCAGGTCTGAGAAATGGCCGAAGGATTGACCGGATGGGGGATCCAAGTGAGGGGTTCGGCGATCGGCGCCGGATATTTTTCGCGCGGCAAAAATTCATCGAGGTAGCCGTGATACTCATTTCTTTCCAGTGTATAAATCGGCGTTGTGGGCACATAGTATCCTTCCTGGTCGCTGGAGGTAACCAAACCGGTGCGCGGGTTTACACCAATAAAGGGCATGCGAAATCCCCAACCTAAGGTGGTGACCTTCTTTCCATCAGAGGAAATCCTTAGCACCTTGCCATTATCCTTGCCCAGGGTGGTGACAGGCTCACCCCTGCCTTTAGCGATGACAAATGAACCATCGGGAGCTAGTTTGATCGAACAGGCGTATTCGCGAACGGCCCCTGTTTGCCCAAAGGCATTACAAAACATCTCGTACTCGTCCGCCTCGCCCGAGCCACGAGTATCGCGCAAACGCCATACGCCGGCACGGTCAAAAACGTAAATTTGATCATCGCGAATGGCCAGCGATAAAGGTTCGTGAAAACCCGAGGCGTACCTCTGCCAGCTGACTTTCTTTAGGTCGCCTCCTAACCCGTCGATAAGCCAAACATCACCGTCGATCGTGACTCCCGCCGCGGTTCCATTGCGGAAAAACTGAATATCGGCCAAACGGACATTGCGCCGCCAGGGATTGTCCAACGGAAGGGGGATATCATCGACCACATAAGCCAAGTTTTGGGGCGAATGCTCACCGTGGGTTATTGCTACTTGCGGCCACCGACGCGGACTAGGAAGGCCCGCTTCGGTCAAAACCGTCCGTGTCGCAATACGAATTGGCGCAGGTCCTGGCGCCACGGCGGCCACAAATTCGATCGTCCGGAAGTGCGGAGCGACGCGCACTGCCCATGCCCGGTCATCGGCCACCGCTTTGGCGGCGGCCTGTGGATCCGCGATTATCTCCGTCGCCAAGAGATTCTTCTTAGCGGGAGGATAATCCGGCTTTTTGGCCAGAATAAGAAGAAGCGGATCATTGGTCGGTTGGACACGAAAATGGCGCTCGACCCATGGGATCCCCTCGCTCTCGCTTGCCGTCATCCACTCAAGAATTTCGGCGCCGCCGGCGGAGTATTGAAGAATCACCCCGTCCCGCACCAGGCGAAGGCCGCGGAAGCGCCCCATCGCAGGCTGCAGTGGTCCCCGACCGACCTCTTCCGGACTCGGTGTTGATTCTCGCGGATCAGATAGAGAAAATCGCTCTCCAACCTGCCAGCCTGGATAAATCCCGTTGGCGAGCCATACTTTGCCCACCGGGGTTGGAATCGTAATCTTGAACCCACCGTCAATCCAACGGAAGTTCTGCTGTTCCGGCTCGTGGTAGGATATGGGAGCTAATTCGACCAACGTTGCTGCATTCCCAGTCCACATCGCGGACACACGAAGGAGATCCGTATCGAAACAGGCCCAACAGCCATGGCCCAAACTCAGGATCAAGCCCCGCGGCGTGAGATTGTCGGAGGGAAATCCCCGTCCGGCGCCACGGGCATCCAGCACCGCAGAGAAAAAGGGAAACTCCGGCTCGACCCACTCTGCCCATTGCCGAGGCTCAGCCGATGTCGTATCCGCCGCGAAAAGCTGCGCTGCAAGGTACAACCCC
>Ga0207010_1107_pt1 | contig 12143 bp, 7 predicted proteins | sample Alteio_BWMinCont_82_FD_153465 | JGI IMG/M metagenome (GOLD analysis project Ga0207010, IMG submission 153465) | Enriched cells from forest soil in Barre Woods Harvard Forest LTER site, Petersham, Massachusetts, United States -... | ecosystem: Environmental > Terrestrial > Soil > Temperate forest >...
GAGCGGGATGAGAAGAAGGATATTCCGGTGTTTTACGAGAAGCTGATTCGAAAAGTGAAAGCGCCGGTGATGATTGATACGACCGATGCGACAGCGATTGAATTGGCGCTGACCTATTGCCAGGGCAAGGCGATTATTAATTCGATCAATCTGGAGGATGGGGAGGAGAAGTTCGAGCGCGTGGTGCCGATGGCTCATGATTTTGGAGCGGCGGTAGTGGTTGGATGCATTGATGAGGACAAATTGCAGGCCCAGGCGTTTACGCGGGAGCGCAAGCTGGCCGTAGCGCAACGCAGTTACAAGCTGCTGACGGAAAAGTACGGGCTGGGCCCGGAAGATATCATTTTCGATCCGCTGGTGTTTCCGTGTGCGACGGGCGACGAGAATTACATTGGCGGCGCGGTCGAGACCGTGGAGGGCATCCGGTTGATCAAGCAGGCGCTGCCGGATGTGCGGACGATATTGGGGATTTCAAATGTGTCGTTCGGGTTGCCTGCCGGCGCGCGCGAGGTAGTGAATTCCGTTTTTCTGTACTACTGCACGAAAGCGGGGTTGGACCTGGCCATCGTGAACACGGAAAAACTGGAACGCTTCGCATCGATTCCACAACACGAAAGAGACCTTGCAGAGAACCTGCTGTTCTCGCATCCGCCGAAGGAAGTGCCTGCTGATCATTCTCAGGCGGAGTTGCTCGGCAACGTTCCGGCAGATTGGCGGGAGCAAAAGAAAGAGCAGCGCGCGGCCGTCAATCAGTACCACATCGCGGCCATCGCAGACTATTTCCGGACCGCGAAGAAGAAAGAAAAAAAGCTTGCGGCGGACCTTCCACTGGACGAGCGGCTGGCGAATTACATTATTGAGGGAACGCGAGACGGACTCATCGCCGATCTGGAGCGAAAGCGCGCGGAAGGCGTATCGCCGCTGGAGATCATCAACGGGCCGCTGATGTCCGGAATGGCGGAGGTGGGACGGCTGTTCAACGCCAACGAACTGATTGTCGCCGAGGTGCTGCAATCGGCGGAGGCCATGAAGGCTTCGGTGAATCACCTCGAACAGTTCATGGAGAAGGCGGACACGGCGAAGCGCGGAAAGATCGTGCTGGCGACGGTGAAGGGCGACGTTCACGACATTGGGAAGAATCTCGTCGAGATTATTTTGAAGAACAACGGCTATGACGTGGTGAATCTGGGCATCAAAGTACCGCCGGAAGAATTGATCAAGGCTTATTTGCAGCACCACCCCGACGCCATCGGGCTTTCGGGGCTGTTGGTGAAGAGCGCGCAGCAGATGGTGATCACGGCTAGTGATTTGAGGGGGGCGGGGATTGAGATTCCGCTTTTAGTGGGTGGAGCGGCACTGTCTGCAAGATTTACACAGACGAAGATTGCGCCGAGCTATGGGAAGGCGGTGTGCTACGCCAAGGATGCGATGACCGGGCTGCGGTTGATGAATCAGCTGATGGACCCGGCGACGCGAGAACAGGTGCTGCATGAGCACGCAGCGTCGGGAAACGGGTTTACCGTGGCAACGACGGTGAAGGTCGCCGAGACACCCAAGGTTACGCGCTCGCCGAAGGTGCGGACCGACTTGCCCATTCCGAAGGTGGCGTATCTCGAGAGGAAAGTGCGGCTGGTGCCGGATCTACACGAGGTGTGGAGTTACATCAATCCGTTTATGTTGTATGGACGGCATATGGGGTACCGCGGAGATTTTGAGAAGCGGTTTGCGGAACGCCATGCGAAAGCCATCGAGCTATATGAAAGCATGGAGGAAGTGAAACGCGAGGCGGCGGAGTTCCTTAAGCCGCGCGCGGTTTGGCAATTCTTTGAGGCGGAGTCGGATGGCGAGGCCATGCACCTGTTCGCGCCGGGTGGCGCGGAGCCGGTACATACGTTCCGTTTTCCCCGCCAACGCTTAGGCGATTTTCTATGCCTAAGCGATTACGTGCTGCCGCCGTTCGATGGGAAGCGCGACCACATCGCGCTGTTCGTCGTGACGGCCGGTGAAGGTGTGCGCGAGCGCTCTGAGCGGGCAAAGAACGAAGGATACTACTTCAAGTCACACGGGATGCAGGCGCTGGCGATTGAATCAGCGGAAGCGTGCGCGGAGTGGTTGCACCGACGAATTCGAGAGGATTGGGGCTTCCCGGACCCGCCGGAATTGATGATGGCGCAGCGGTTTACCTCGCGATACCGCGGAAAGAGGTACAGCTTTGGGTACCCGGCGTGTCCGAATCTTGAAGATCAGGCCGGGATTTGGAAGCTGTTGCGGCCGGAAGAGATCGGCGTGCAGTTAACGGAAGGCTTCATGATGGACCCGGAGGCCAGCGTGAGCGCGCTGGTGTTCCACCACCCGGATTGCACGTACTACTCGGTTGGCGATGCCGGAGAAGCGTAACCGCTTACGGCGACGAGCCTCGCTACTTCCCTTTACTTCTCCATCTTCCCGGGGGGCATTAGATCCCACACGCGCCAGAATTCCTTCATCTCCCCAGGCGTTCCGAACGAAACGCGGACGTAGGTACTCATGGAAGGAAAGAGCCGCGCGATGAGGACATTGTTTTTCTTGAAGTGTTCGATGACCTCGACGGCCATGCGGCCGGTCTTCAGCATGGCGAAATTCGCGTGAGAATCGATTCCCCGAACCATGCGCGCGTTGGCCTGGTTGAAGAACTCTTGGCGATCATCGGCGTTGCGTGTCGCGCTCAGCTGGACATATTCGACATCATCGTAGGCCACGAGCGCGGCCCGGGCACCGACGGCATTAAGACCTTCCGGGAGACGGCGGGCAGCAAGAGCTTGCATTCTTTCTGGTGCGCCAACGGCATAGCCCACACGAATTCCTGCCAGACCGAAAACTTTTGAGAAGGTTCGCGCTACGATGACCCGGTCATCGTTTATCGGGTTGTCGATGAACGAGGCGTAGTCCGCCGTTCGTTCCACGTAGTGATGATAGGCCTCGTCGATCAGGACGGTTGTGGTGCGAGGAAGCTTTCGAATGAAGGCTTCTAGATCTGGGCGAGGCGTCAGGCTGCCGGTGGGATTGTTTGGATTGCAGATGTAGATCAAACCCGTGGTGGCGGCGGCTCGCTTTAGCGTTGCCTCCAGATCATGGGAATAATTCTTGGCGAGGGGGATTTCGACGACATCTGCTCCCAAAGCTTTGGCGCACCGGCCGATGGCTTCGAAAGTAGGTACAGCTGTGATCAGCGTCTTACCGGGGCCAAGAAAAGTGGAAGCGGTAATGCTCAGAATCTCTCCAGAGCCGCAGCCGAGCACTAATTGCTCCGGCTTGATCGAATGAGACTTGGCGATTCGTTCATGAAGGGCATTTACTGCTGGGTCGGGGTAGCGATTGGCGTAGGTCAGGGAGTCCTGCATCGACGCCACTACTTTTTGCGAAGGGCCATAGGCGTTCTCATTGCGGCTCAGAATAATCGGACCGCTGGGTTCGCTGGACGCAAGGTCCGCGAGTGGGGGGAGACCCGCGGTGACAGCCGCGCCGGCGGCCAGACTGCGAAAGAAGTTTCGTCGTGTTATGGGCATAGGGCTCCTCATTGCGCGTTTGTCGTTGATAGCAGAGAAAGGTGTGGAAGGTCAATCAAACCCTGATCTTCTGAGGTGCAGGCGTTGGCAGCATCTCCCCGACTGCGGGCGAATGACAGCGAAAGAGAAAAGCCAATTCGTAGTCGGCAGGACTACGACTCGGTTCGATATGGAATGCGCGAAGATGAGCACGCTAGAAAACCAGTCTCCTGAAAAATTGAGTTGCTTGATTCGTCGGGCTGGGTGAGTTGAATCCGACCGTTGTGGTCTAAGGCACTCTGAACGTCATGCATGCTAACCCGACTTTCGCAGTTGCGAGTGATTCTCGGCATTTTTGCCATCATTTTCGTAGTTAAGTCGTGTATTTTCATCGCCGAGCTCTGAAAAAACGGTTGAGTGGAGACCATGTGTCTTCCTTTTGCCACCGGACTTCTGGCAATCTGCCGTCAGCATGTTTCTGCGCAGCAACAATCGCAAAAAAGACGGCAAAGATCATCGCTACTTTAGCATCGTAGAAAACCATCGCATCGCTTCCGACAAAACGGTGCAGCGAACCGTTCTCTATCTCGGCGAGATCAACGATCAACAACAAGTAGCATGGCGCAAGACGCTGTCTGTGTTTGATGAACAGCAGCATGAGTATGCGAACTTGAGTTTGTTTCCTGACGACCGCGAGATTCCCGCTGATGCGGTCGACACTCTGCAAGTGAAACTCAGCGGTCTCGAATTGCGGCGCCCTCGTCTGTTCGGTAACTGCTGGCTGGCGTGCGAGCTGTGGCAGCAACTGGGTTTGCATGAGTTTTGGGACGCTCGCTTTGCCGAAACACGGGAAGAGGTTCCTTGGGAAAAAGTGTTGCAGCTCCTGGTGGTGAGCCAGCTGCTGGATCCGGGCAGCGAGTTTCGTGTGCATCGCCAGTGGTACCTGACCACCGCCATGGACGCGCTGCTGGGAACCGATTTCGCCGTGGCCGAAAAGGATCGCTTGTATCGCTGCCTGGACCACGTGCTCGAACATAAGCAGGAACTGTTTCTGTGGCTGCGCCAGAAGTGGACCGATCTGTTTAAGGCGGAATTCGAAGTGCTGCTCTACGACCTAACCAGCACGTACTTTGAAGGCGCGATGGAAGAGAATCCCAAAGCCAAGTACGGTCACAGTTCAGATAAACGCACGGACTGTTTGCAGGTAGTGATTGCGCTGGTGATCACCACCGATGGATTCCCGTTGGCCTACGAAGTGATGGACGGCAATACCAGCGGTCGCACCACACTGCGCGGATTTCTAGACAAGATCGAGAAGACCTATGGGAAAGCAAAACGCATGTGGGTGATGGATCGCGGCATTCCGACCGAAGAGATCTTGCAGGAGATGCGGGATCCGGCACGCGAGATTTTCTATCTGGTGGGAACAGCGAAAGGCAAGATCCAGGAGTATGAAAAGAAGTGGCTGGATCTGCCCTGGCAGAAGGTCCGAGATTCCGTGGAAGTGAAACTGTTTGAGCAGGATGGCGAACTCTATGTGTTGGCCAAGAGTGAAGGAAGAAAAGCCAAAGAGACCGCCATGCGGCGCAAACGTCTGGCCCGCTTGCTCACAAAGCTCCGTGCCATGCGCCGAAACCTTCCTTCACGCGACCAGTTGTTGATGCGCTTGGGCGCCGCGAAAGCAGCAGCGGGCCGCGCTTTCCCTTTCGTGCAGATCGAAGTGCCTGGGGAAGACCAGCAAGTGACGCGGGAGACGTTCAAGTTTCGTGTGGATAAGAAAAAACTCAAAGAGGCCGCATGGCGTGACGGACACTACTTGCTGCGGTCCAACCTTACCGCCGGAGATCCCAGCGTGCTTTGGACGCGCTACGTGCAGTTGACCCAGATCGAATCGGTATTTCGATCTCTCAAAAGTGAACTCTGCATACGTCCGATCCGCCATCAACTGGAGCATCGCGCCGACGCGCACATTCTGATCGCCTTTCTCGCCTATTGCTTGCAAGTGACGCTGAAGCAGCGTCTGTTGCTGCACGCCCCGGGGTTGACACCGGCGGCGGTGCTGGAAAAGTTGGCCGAAATCAAAATGATCGATGTGTGGATCCCCACGGTCGATCAACGTTGGTTGATTCTGCCTCGCTACACACAGCCTTCTCTCGACACCAAGCTGCTGATTGAGAAATTGAAATTGCCGCTGCCGAGCCAGCCGCCACCGCGCCTGGTAGCGCAAAAAGAGAGCTACGAAATCGAAGGATAACCCGTCCGGTAGGAGCCCATTTGTGGTGGAGACCTTTCCCTAGCCTCGACTGATTCCAAAGCACTTAACCAGCTCAGATGTGCTCAACTGCGAAAGTTCGGCTAACTGCCCGCGACGAACCACCGATCGACGAACTCCAGCATCTCTACTGGAATTGTTTCCTGGTGAAAACTCTGGCCTTCGAATCGACCGCAAACCGCCACTTTTTTAGTAACACCGGCGACGCTCTCATCTCCAACCTGATGATAGTGGTATCTTTGCCGCCGGATTTGTGCCGGACAACATCCCCGGGGTTAAAAATCGATGTTCATTGAGTCCCTCTGGGAAGGGCGACGATCTACCTTGGTGATGCGGATCACATATCACGCTGGAGAATCAGGACGCGCAGCGCGTATCGATCCATATCGAGCCATCTAAAATGTAACCGAAAGGGATAACGTCGCGCCATTTAAGATGTAACCCGAGTCAAAGTACCGCCCATAAATGGCTCGGAAATACTCCCACTTCCCTCTGCGCCCCAAGTGCACTCTCCCCAAATCGTCCGAGCCTGTCGTTTCTCGGGTGCCGGGCCATTCAGAATGCCAAATGGCGTACTTTCTGTGGTAACCGGTGGTCAAGCAAAATTCGTTCAGCATCACCTGTTTCGCCTGTCGATCTGCTTGCTGATCCCGCAGCCACAACAACAACAAGCGTTCTCCGGTTACATCTCAAATGGCGCGACGTGGTTAGCTCCGGTTACATTCTCAGATGGCTTGACGCGCGGCGGACCCTTCTCAACCCCTTCTCTACAAGGCGACCAGATGGGGCTGATCTCCTTCCCTCACCGCCATGAATTCCAGGCCCACGCCACGCCCGGGATTTACACGCCGCATACAGCGTCGCAAACTGGCAAAGTGCTCGCGCGCCTAGCCGTGACGTATGCCTACTAGGAAATTGGAACGGGACGACTGAACAGCGACGCGCTGATGGCGATAAGTGCGGGCGGCTTGGGAATAACAGTGATAACTGCCAAGGCGCGTGATTTTAGCGCGCGGTTGCGGCCATGCTCAGAAAGACTGCCAGCGTCCACGCGGTGCTACGAAGCTTTTTGCAGGCCGATCACATTCCACGCAGTATTTTTCAGCTTCCTGCTATTCCAGGCCGCAGATATTGCTTGCTGCCGAGCTTCGCCATGCTGGATAATCTGCTGGATGGCGAAGTTCTAGCCAGCCCTCAATCATGATCTGTCCTTCTTGCCAAGAAAATAACCCTGCAATCGCCGTCCGTTGCGGTCACTGCGGAGCAGTTCTGGACCCCTCGAAGGCTGGCAAAGCTATTGATAGCCACGTCCCTGAGACGCCCAAGGACGCTGGAGATAAGCTGAACCAGTCCTCGGGCAGTCGGCCGTCATCTCGATTGGATCCGCAAGACGGCCGAACGATAGACAGTGTTGCCCCTTCAGCGGGTTCCCGGCCCCAGGATGGACCCGGAGTGTCGATATTGAGCAAGACCCCTTCCGGATCCATCCCTGTCGATGATCTCACGATGGATAGCTCTGATCCGGACGCCCTCATGGAAAGAGCAGCTGGCACCAATCCTCCGACGAGGAGTCGCGGCGGCAGCGCGCTCAATGTTCCGAAGGGGCTGGAGCCCGGGATGGATTTCGGGCCGAGGTTCCGTATAGAGAAACTGCTGGGCGCAGGGGGGATGGGCAAGGTCTACAAGGCTTTCGATAAGGAGCTCTCGCGCACGGTGGCGCTCAAGACTCTGCTGCCAGAGCTGGTTAGTGATTATCTGTTAACTCAACGCTTCAAGCAAGAACTGCTGCTCGCCAGCAAGATTTCCCACAGAAACATCCTGCGCATCCACGACCTCGGCGAGGTCAACGGTGTGAAGTTCATCAGCATGGCCTTCATCGAGGGCAAGGACTTGAACCAGTTGCTGAAAGAAGAACTGCCATTCCCTCTCGAGCGGTCTCTTAAGATCGCCAGACAACTGTGCGAAGCACTAGATGCGGCGCATTCCGAGGGCGTGGTACATCGCGATTTCAAGCCGCAAAACGTCTTAGTTGGAAGCAACGACCACGTCTACGTATCCGACTTCGGGCTGGCGACATCGTTCGAGACAGCGAAGATGGGCATGACGCGCACCGGCGCGGTTATGGGCACGCCGCGCTACATGTCGCCGGAACAGGTGGAAGGAAAACCGGTCGACAGTCGTAGTGACCTCTATGCTTTGGGGTTGGTGCTCTATGAAATGGTCGCCGGGACGACTCCTTTTTCTGGAGAATCCACCTGGCAATTGATGTATCAGCGTGTTCAGGTAGTACCCAAAGATGTGAAGCTCGCCAATCCAGCGCTGCCGGACTATGTGGCGCGCGTTATCATGCACTGTCTTGAGAAAGACTCCTCCAAACGATACCAGAGTGCTAAAGACATTCTTGCGGATCTGGATGCCGGACGCAGCCCTTCCTTCACGAGCACGCGGACGGTGCAGATCAACCTCCCGGTCGTCGAGAAACGCTGGCTGTATGCGGCGGGAGGAGCGGTGATTGTTCTGGTCGGCCTGTTTTTTGCGATTCCTAAGACAAGGCACTGGGTTTTGGGAGCGTCCATCGTCGAAACTTCTGCTTCCGGGACAGCCGGTCTTCCATCTGCATCTCAAGCAAAGTTTGTCGCCGTCCTGCCGTTCCGTGTGCTGGGGGACCAATCCTCGCTCGGCTACGTAGCTGATGGATTGGTCGAAGCCATGTCTGCGAAGCTCTTCCAGCTGAAGGATGTACGCCTGGCGTCTTCGACGGCTGCGGCCAAGACGGACCCCAAGGCTCCGCTTTCACAAGTAGGGAAGGAATTAGGCGTGAACCTGATCGTGCATGGAACGGTGCAGGGTTCCGGGGATAACCTCCGGGTCACCGTCAACCTGGAGAATTTAGCTGAAAACCGCCTAGTGTGGAGCAAGGAGTTTGCCGGGGTGACTGGTGATCTACTGACCATCGAGGACCAGATGTACACTCAGCTGGTGGACGCTCTTGCCGTCAAACCGAGCAATGCAGAACTTGCCCGTGCCACTGCCCACCCTACCCAAAACATGGAGGCGTACGACTCCTACCTCAGGGGGCGCAACCTCTTGCGAGGGCAGCAAGATCTCAATAATGTGCGGTCCGCTATCGGTTTCTTTGAGCAGGCTTTGAAAAAGGACGCGGGCTTCGCTCTGGCCTACGCGGGTGTCGCTGATGCCAGCTTGATAATGTATCGTGAGACCAAGGACAACGTCTGGTCGGCAAAGGCCTTAGGTGCGGCAGAACAGGCACGGGCGTTGAGCGAAGATCAACCGGAAATTCACCTGGCCCTGGGAAGCGTTTACAGGTCTTCTGGCCGGACTGCGGAAGCAATTGTCGAACTAAAGCGGGCTCTCGAGCTCGCTCCTAATTCCGATGAGGCCTACCGTCGTCTCGCTACAGCCTACTTGGCGGGCGGCCGCAGCGATGAGGCAATCCAGGCTTACCAGAAGGCTGTCGAAATGAATCCTTATTATTGGGTTAATCACAACGTTCTGGGAAACGCCTATTATCAGTTGGCAGATTATGGAAAGGCTGCTGAATCCTACCGGCGAGTGATCGAACTCGATCCAAACAACCCTTACGCCTACAACAATCTGGGTGCAGTGCTGGTTCAGAGTGGAAAATTTCGAGAAGCAGTGGAGCCCTTGGAAAAATCCCTACAATTTAGCGCCGACGGACAAGCGTACAGCAATCTCGGCATCGCATATTTCTATTTGAAGCAGTACGACAAGGCCATTCCGGCCTACGAAAAAGCCGTTCAACTTGTGCCGACTTCCGACATGTTCGTGGGGAATCTTGCAGAAGCCTATCACTTGGTCGGGCAGGCGGATCGCGCGCAGACGACGTTTGAACAAGCAATTTCGCTCGCTTATAAGGAGCTTCGGGTTAACCCCAGGGACGCTGTGACGAAAGGCAGGCTAGCTCTTTGGTATGCCAAAAAGGGAGACGTAAGCCAGGCACTTAAATTCATTTCGGAAGCGCGTGCGATTGATTCAAACAATGTGGACTTAATCTATTACCAGGCTCAGGCGTTCGCCTTATCCGGCGACAAGGTCAAGGCTGTGGCAGCCCTGCATGATGCATTCAAAAAGGGACAGCCCCCGTCTATAGCCCAGGCAGAGCCTGACCTCGAGAGTCTAAAAGAAGACCCTGGTTTTCAGAATCTTGTAAAGGAATTCACTCACCCGAATTAGGCGCTTGTTTTCTTCTGCCGCAGTCGGCGCAAGCCGAATGCCCCGAATCCAGACAACATCAGAATAAGCGTCCCAGGCTCAGCCACGTTCGAAGTGTAGGTAACGGTCGTGCCCTCCACAGCTCCGTCCGTTTCAAGATAGAAGTCGATAGTACCGCCGGGACATTCCTCGCTTTTGATCGCACATATGATTCCTCCCGACAGAATCGCCTCCGGGTTCGCAGTGTTGACGTCGGAGATGATAGTGAGAATCGGAAAATGCTTGCCTTCGACCACCGAGAACGGGTTGTTTTCGGGGGTTCCTTGGGATTGACTAAACAAATAGTCAAGGTTCGTGATATTCACGTTGGAATCAAAAGTCTGAGAAATGTAATTGCAGAATCCGTCCGTGCAAGATACCCCCACCGTGTCTGGACTCATCAAAACTGTTAGTGAGCCAGTCCAAGGTGAGGCGTCTCCGTCACCTTTTACGCCAAGCGCCGGGTCGATCCCGTCCGCCAGCGCCACGGACGAAGATAGGCCAAGAAAGATCAGAGCCAAGAACCACCTTGAGATGTTCACGAGATTCCCCTCTCACACATAAAACTCCCATACCTAAACCTTAATCTCTCTAGTGCAATCCAGTTACCAAAGTTTATCGCTCGACTAGAGGACATCCCTTTTTTTTCCAACAGGTTAGGCAAGACAGAGTTCGGAGTCGAAGATCGCTATGCGCAAATCTTTTCCCAGTGAAGGACGATGAGTTCTTAAATCGCCATATTCTTCATGAACGGCAACCCGAATACCCTGAAGTTCACGCGCTGGCGAAGGTCCTCTTTGCGTACTGGAGTCCTTTGAAGCGTACAACTTGCACACCCAACGATTCGTGGGAGCCATACAGATGACGAAATCACCACCCTCGGCGCCGCAACACGCGATGATGTGGGCGGAAGGCGCCAAGGACGGATCCGAGCAGCATATTCACAGCATTCGCTACTCTGTTGGCCAACGGATCCATACTGGCCGTGCCCAGGGGGCTGCGTCACCCCAAACTTACCGGTCAAGTAGGCATGCGATGCCACCTGCGCGTCCCTGATCGATGAGGTTCCGACGACCAATCCAGCATTGTTGATGCCTAAACGCCAGGCTGTTGGCTCCGCCCAAGGTCCCGATCGCGTCACTGGCCTGGAGCGGTCCGGTGCCGGTGCACTTGAGTCTGACATCCACCAGCCCGGGATGGGTCAGAAGAACACGGCCTACGAAGGGATTGCCCTCGTAGAGTGCGTCGCCCCGCTGCAGTAAAGCCTGCAGTTCCTCGAGATCCAGCGCGTGAAGGTCGCCACGCACCTGCAGTACAACATATCGACGGTCTGCTCTCAGGGTCTCGACCTGCTGCCGTGTCCGAAAGTGATGATCCACGCCGTCGATTTCCCCGGGCGCGGAGGGCGACTATTGAACAGCACCACCTTCTGAATCCGCTTGCTCAGCTCGGGATGATGCTTGACGAGCGCTTTGCTGAGGGGACTCTTCCCACACCGGAGGGTCCACAAAGGATGACGAGGCGTCCCTTTTCTTCGGCGCTCACCTTCGCCTCCCATTAGATGTATTTATGACTCAGTACCCTAGCTCGGAGAAGGGGGCCCCGCCAGGAAGCCGCCGTCGAGAACGAGGGACTGGCCGGTCATTACAGATGCACGATCCGAGCACATCCATACCACGGCTTCAGCGATTTCCGCCGGTCTTCCAAAACGTCCGATGGGCTGGCAACTAAGAACGTATTTGTGGACCTCCGGAACGCGAAAGATCCGCTCAGCCATGGGCGTTTCGGTAAATCCGGGGCACACTGCATTGATCCGAATTCCGCTTTTGGCATTTTCCAGCGCGGCGGTCTTTGTCAGGCCCATCACACCATGTTTGCTTGCACTGTACGCTGCTGCTCCTACAGAGCCAACCAGGCCGATGATCGAGGCCATGTTTACAATCGCCCCGCCACCGCCCTGCTTGAGCATCTGCCGAATTTCGTACTTCAAGCACAGCCAAACGCCCTTAAGATTGATGTCGATGGTCCGATCCCAGTCTTCTTCGGATTGTCTGATGATGGGGGCCAAAACGCCTTCGATCCCGGCGTTATTGAAGGCGACATCCAAGCGGCCA
>Ga0207010_1108_pt1 | contig 12120 bp, 14 predicted proteins | sample Alteio_BWMinCont_82_FD_153465 | JGI IMG/M metagenome (GOLD analysis project Ga0207010, IMG submission 153465) | Enriched cells from forest soil in Barre Woods Harvard Forest LTER site, Petersham, Massachusetts, United States -... | ecosystem: Environmental > Terrestrial > Soil > Temperate forest >...
CTCCCTTATCGAATAATGCTTGTGAGCGTGCTGTTAAATCGAAAGTCCTAATTCGGAAGAATTCCTACTTCTACAAAAGCACTTGGGGAGCTTTTGTGGGTGAATATGTGATCAATTACAAGTTAAGAATATCATTCAGTGATGAAAAAACGAAAATTGTTGATTTTGAAGATTGGATAAATGAAGGAGGATATTACGTCCTTCCCATGAGAGATTTAGAATATTTTAAGAAAGTGGGAATGGATGAATCTAACTATTCAATTTGTTGGCCTAATGGAGCTGATTTTTCTCCTGATATTTTGTATAAAAAAGGAGTAGATGTAGAAAAATCCACGAAGAAACCTATTCGCAAACGCAAAAACATTGTCCATTCTATACCAAAAACTTCTAAAGCTAGTGTTGCAGATCCTCATCAACCAAACCATCCCTATCAAGCTTATCGGACTAAAAAACGATGAAAGCAGTTCTAACGAGGTACAAGCCTGTCAAAGGGATGGAAGACGCCAGGAAGATTGTCGTCAATGTGCTGAGATCACTTTTAATGACCGGCGTAACTTATCAAAAGCCTCATATTTCTCATAGTGCAATATCATATCGTGAAGGATCGGGTCATCTTCCCTATCTAGTTGTGTTGTTATATTCGTCAAAATATCAATCTGAGATTTTGCTTTTTCCATATTCCCAACAGCGCAATAGTACTGAAAGAACGAATGGTGGAAACCTCGCACTTCATCCAAATGAAAAACCTCTCGTTCAGGATAAAGTTGCTTAAGTGTGTATTTTCCGCCGTAAGTTTCAAGAAATTTTTCAGGTTTCTTATTTTTAACATGGAGATTAGCTATTCCGGTCAGGGCAAATAGATAATTAGGAAACTTTTCATAGGTTTCAATAATTATTTGTTCCACTTTTTCGTCATTACCCAAATGAGCATAATACGGTCCCAAGTGATTCAAGATGGATGGATTTTTTGGATATTTCCGACGTAAAGCATTTAGTTGTGCAAAATAAGAGTCATTTTCCGATTTGATCTCATGAGGACGCATATTCAATTGAATAAATAATTCAGTAAGAAGAACATTATCTTCACTTGACATCTCTTCCCGATCATCCTTCAACTGATCCTGAGTTAGCCTTTCGGTAGTAACAGTTATCGATTCGGTCCTATACCGCGATGAAAAATTTTCCTCGTCAGATTTTTTCTTCATTCAGCAAAATTTATATTTTTTCCCACTTTCACAAGAACAGGGATCATAGGCTTCAGGTTTAGAATTTTCTTTTTTTCTCATAATTACAGTTTTTTCTTTCACATATGTACTAATGTTAGGAATCACTCCGTTTCTTGTGATTTAAAGGCAGATAGGTAATTGAAAAAGTGAATGAGGCCTCAATGTGAATAGGCACTCCCGAGAACGGGATGAGTTGCTTGGTTATCGCAAAGTTCTGATGCCGCAGGACGAAGATCACAAACCTGCTATTTGAACCCGAGGTCGTCACTCAAATGGGGGCGGCTGGACTCGAACCAGCGGAGACCGAAGTCGAGGGATTTACAGTCGGTTTCCCCTCCACACACTGCCTTAAACTGGAGTACATAGGCGCAACACCATCAATTACTTACATGGCTTTTGATTATGCTGCTTAGCTCCATTTTGTGCCAGCTCTTTGCACTCAAGTGCGTAAAATTTGCGTAAAAATCATAGGGGCCGGGCTTGCACTGCATTGTGCGTTATAATGCACAATGCAATGCAAGCCCGGCACCTTTCATTCCTTGAAAGATGGACTTATTTGACGCTTAAGGGATATTGCACATGTCTAATAAAGATATATAATAAAATCAGACAGCAAGCCAATGAGGTATGAGGAAAGTAGCCATCAATGAGGAAGCGAAGGCTTATCTTTTGAGTAAACCTGCTTTTCAATTTGCTCTTAAAAGCTACCCAAAGATATATTGGTGGAGAAACTTTAGAGCAGGCTCTAAATGAACTCTGCAAGAAGCTTTTGCTTCAAAAAAGGAAAGTAAAATGAATGAAGGATTGCGCATCACTAGAGAAGGCCGTTTGATTCAGACGTACTGGTTTTATAATGATGATGAAACTATTCCTAAAAAGAAACGTGGCAAATATCTTGAAAAAGATGTTACCGACTCTGCTATTCGTAGGCTCTGGGATGATTGCACGTTAGAAAATGGTGTTACACTAAAGTCAATTTTTACATTACTCAACTATGATATAGACTTATTTGATCTTGTCATCGGGAATTGGTGCAAAGAAATTGTTACTGAAGGATTAACCCAACCTCCTGCCGAGTATTCGGGAATATATGATCCTGATGGCATTGAATATTTGGAGCTATATTGGTCTTTGGCAAGGAGTGCTTTGTGGAATGAGGCCAAAAGGGCATTTGATTCAGATATAACTGAACTTCAAGGTGGTAAATGCGCAGGCTTTCATGGTATTGGTTATGAACTAAAAGAAGACAAATTGCATGATTGGAAAAATGAGAATGGTACTGACGCCGTTGAATGGTCGAAAGGGGGCAGAATACCATGGGGTATGAGTTTCACGGCCGCCAATACCTATATCAATTATCCAGTAAAGTTAGCACAAAAAATGATCATCAATGATGAGGTTGAGCGTAAACAAAAAACAAAAGACAATCATTTTACCCAACCACCAGTGGCAATTTTTGAAAGATCTGTATATACTCTTGGCGATATTCTTTATGGGATCATTTGGGAACTTTCGTTTTATGGTGGACCAAAAGAGAGAAATGAAAAGAGCGAAGAACTAAAAGAATCAATTGATAAAATTCGGGATGGTTCTGCTAAAACTGTTTCCTGGGAAGAGATTCTAAAAGAGTTAGAGAGTGATGTGGAAGAAGGGTCATCTCCGTGAATAGGGAACATGCACAACAAGAATCAATTGCAAAAATTGCTCCGGAGAATCGGCTACCGGAATCTATAAATCCTGTGCTCAGACCTTAGGAAATATCGAAGGATATTAGATAGCGAGAATTATTAATTAATAATTGCAGCCCCTCCTCTTACCGGACATCAATTCGACTCATTTTCCCATCAGATGGTGAAGTCGATGATATTGTGACCACGGCCCTGATTGGTGCGCTGTCCAAGCCATCCAAGAAGAACCCCTATTTGATTTTCCCGCTACCATCATCACCAATGCCGACTGCGAACCCATTTCAGTCCTTTCAGCTTTCCAGAAAACTGTCAAGTTGCTGAACATCTCTACCCAGGTGGGGCTGAGCGCTTCGCGCGTCTGGACGCAATTTCCGTGGGTCTGACGCATGGAATCCGATGCTGTCGATCAGATGGCGTGTTTAAAAAACCAAATCATCAGTGATATGTCTTCGCCTGAAGGCAACGCTCTGTTGGCCAAGATTTTTATGGAATCCAGGAAGATTAAATGTGCGTTATAATGCACAATGCAATGCATGCCCCGGCCCCTTAGATCATCTAGAGGGCTTGTGAAAGAGGCCGGCACCTTTCATTTAATGACGAAACTTTTTCTTAGATTAAATAGGCTCTAGTACGTACTTAAACTTAGGTTTAAGGTTAAAGTTTTTGCCATTTTTCAATATTACCAGAGGTACTCCGGAACGAATTGAAATTTCAATAGCCCTTTTCTGACCTCGTCTATGCGCTTCCAACATAATTTCATTAACATTTAATATTTTAGACATTTGCTAACCTATTCATTTTTCCCCAAATATTATTATCGGCAATATTTATATTTTCACCCACCTCTTTTCTTGCAATGATCTTCTGCGATTCAACAATAGAATTGTCTAAAAAGAGAGCGGTATCTGCAAGAGGTAAGTAATGTTGAAATATATTCATTATTCCCAATCTAAAGCGTTTTCTAATAACCTCTTCAGGAATATGATGTCCCCCCAGAGATACTCTTTGCGCTACACGATTTACTGCAAGATCTTCATTATCTAACCATAAGTAGATAAGGTTAACTTCATATTTTTTATCCTTAGCTTCGTTTAGATATTTAATAAAATTTTTTCCTGAAGCTGTGGTCTCAAAAGCAAAACTTTTATTAGCTTTGAGAAGTTCTCGTAGTCTTATCACCATCAACTTGCTCGCTTCTAATGCCATACTTTCAGGGTGCAGAGGGGCTAATCCTCTAGCAATCTCATCAGCGTTAATAAACTCATAGATGTATAACAAATCAGGCAATAGAGAATAAACCGTCGTCGTTTTTCCGGCTCCGTTAGGTCCAGCGATGATAGAAATTCTCTTTACTTCACCCATAAACGATCAGATCCTGTTTTATACATCCTAATCATGAGGAGTTACTCATTTTTATGCCAGTATTTTAACACTGGTACGTTTAATATGAACAATTAATGCAAGGGGTCAGACGTTGTCCCCTTGCAGATAAGAACTTTTGACTAGGAAAAATTAGCTATTCCAAATACAATAATCTCAAAAATTTACTCTAAGGACGTTGTTCATGTTTAATGGCGAAATAATCCTTTATACTACAGAAGATGGCAAAACATCCATTAAGTTGAGAGCCGAAGAGGGTTCTGTTTGGTTAACCAGAATGGAAATCGCTGAGCTGTTTCAAACAACTCCTCAAAACATAACTCTTCATATACAAGGGATTTATGACGAGAATGAAGCCGGTGCTGACTCAACTAGTAAGGATTGCTTACTAGTTCAAAAGGAAGGAAACAGAAATATCCAGCGAGAGGTAAAGCTCTACAACCTAAGTATAATTCTTGCAATCGGATTCCGAGTTCGTTCTCCTCGAGGTACGCAATTCCGCAGATGGGCAACGGCTCATTTGCAAGAGTACCTGATTAAAGGTTTTATATTGGATGATGTCCGGCTTAAAGAACCAGGTAATTGGGATTATTTTGATGAGTTACTTGAGCGTATCCGTGAAATCCGCACTTCTGAAAAACGCTTCTATCAAAAAGTAAAAGATATTTATGCAATGGCCGTTGATTATGATCCAAAAAGTGATCAGGCGCAGCTTTTCTTTAAGAAAGTCCAAAATAAAATGTTATGGGCTTTGACTGATCATACTGCTGCAGAGCTAATTTGCCATCGTGCTAATCCGCAACTGCCTAACATGGGTCTTACTAGCTGGAAAGGAAGCCGCGTTCGTCAAGTTGATGTTACCATTGCTAAAAATTATCTTTCTCAAGAAGAGATAGGTGAACTTAATAGGGTCGTCACAATGTACCTAGATTATGCCGAAGATCAAGCTAAGCGACGCAAAACAATCACCATGAATGAATGGACTGATAAGCTTGATGCTTTTCTTTCGTTCAATGAAAGAAAAATCTTAAACCACTCTGGTAACATAACGGCACAAGTAGCTGAAAAGTTAGCCTTGGAGCGTTATGCCGAATTTGATGCTAAGCGAATGTATAGCGAACAGTTGGAAGCGGACAACGCTGACCTTATTGAATTGGAGCGAATCCAATTTAAAGAAGAGACTCGAGAAAGGCCTTAATAAAGCCCTTTTCGGGCCCGAATTTACACTTTTTCTCACCAAGGGACACCGAAAGGTGCTCCACCTTCTGTATAACCAGCGATAAAAGAAAAATACTCATCTGAATTTTCATTCAGAAAGGCATCTTGCTTTTCTTCTTTTTCTCTTTTATTTGCTTGCTTTAGTCCTTCGAGAGTACTTTTAAGAGTTGCAACATATACCGGATCTAACTTAACACCCAATGTTTCAAGTTCGCGGATGGCGCAGAGAAAATCAACTCCATATCGTTTTCGATAAGCTCTAATAACATTGTCTCCGTCAAACATCTTTTTATTCGGTTGTGAGGCCTCAAATTTCATAAAAAGATGTACCACTGCCGTGGTACAATAAATTACCTATCTTCATTTCCCATAGCAGCGCAAGCGCTTGCTATGGTCTACAAAAAAATAAGCGCTAACGCGCATTGTCAAGACAAGATTTAAAAGCGGTGAATATCCATGAGCTGCTCCAATTCATGGCGGCCTTCTCTGCCTTCACAGTACTGTCTCATGCAATCTTTATGGTATAAGTCAATGGGTAATGTTGATTTAGAAACGACTTCTTTAACAGTAGAAAAATTTTCAGCCCTCATGTAGTAGACCAAATAGTCATCTTCGCCGATGTGGTCTAAAAAGACAGATTCGATGATGACACCTTCGTTTTCCAGTGTTTCTATAACTTCATCTGATCTTTCACGAAGAGTCTGAAACCATTTGCGAACACCCTCCAGAGATCCCTTTTTTAATTTTATTCTTACGCAATTCGCATCCGGGAGATTAGCTTCAAAAGCTCGTTCCAAATATTCAATCATACGTTCCCCTGCTTGAGCAGATTTCCCATCCTCGATTGGTCTTAAAGCATACGCATGAAGTAGTGCTCCAAAAATATCTTCAGCAGGACTTGCATTTAATTTGGCGGATACGTCTTCCAATCCCTTTACAATGGGGAATTTGTACAAATTTAAAGATTTATCAATAGTTTTTGAAGGGAGATATTTTTCTCCTTCTTACATTTTCTTTGAGCTTTAACATAACTTAAAACCACTATTTTCCATTATTTTAAAATCCACCTTAGCATAATTCGAGTTACTACGCAATTTACGAATCAAGGCTTTTTAATATGAGCCATTCCCGCTGTGCCTTTTCTAGGATATTCGGGAATTTTTCGATGAATTTGGAACAAAAATTTACCCACACCACACATCATTATGGTTGACAATAATCCTAGTTTGAATAAATATTCATATTTATATGAATAAAATTTCATGGATGAAAAGATGGCAGATAAAAATAATCCCTTAAATCGACAGGAAGCAATCAAAAAATTATTAAGTGAAATGTTAATTTCTGATCAAAAGACTTTGATTGAGACGCTGAGCAAAAAATTTGGAATAAAAACTAGTCAATCCGCTCTGTCAAGAGATTTTCGCAATTTAGGTGTGATAAAAAAAGAAATTAATAATGAAATATATTACACGCTACCTAATTTTAATCTTACTGAAGAATTGATAAGATTAGCTGTAATAGAAATAAAGTATAATGAAATAATGATCGTAATAAAAACTCATCCTGGACTAGCCTCCTTTGTGGGTGATTATATTGATCAAAAGGCTAATCAAGATATTTTGGGTTGTTTGGCTGGTGAAAATGTAGTTTTTATTGCATGTCATTCTATTAAAAATATTCAGGAAACTTATGATGTTATTTGTCGAAAATTGCATTCAAAAAAGAAATACAATCATAGTCTTTAAAAAAATAATACCGGGATTTTATGGATAAAAATATAATAGTGTCTGTAAAAAATTATTCTATTTCATATTGGATAAAAATTAGTAATGCTCTTTTTTTGGTTGCTGGAACATGTATTGGTGGAGGAATGTTAGCTTTACCCATATCAAGCAGCACGTCCGGTTTTTGGCCTTCTGTAATAGTTATGCTAATCTCATGCATTTTTATGACTATTACTGGTTTATTATTTCTTGAAGCAACCTTATGGTTAAAGAAGGGGTCACATATTATCAGCTTGTCAAAGGAATTTTTAAATAAATTTGGGCAAGCTGTGTGCTGGATCGTTTATTTATTTATTGGATATGCATCACTTGTTGCATATACATCTGGAGGTGGAAAAGAATTGTCTTTTGTATTAACAGAAATATTGCATATTCCTTTTTCAAGTGCATTAGGTAGTATTGCCTATTTATTCGTGTTTGGTGGTGTAATTTATTTAGGTTATCAAATCGTGGAAAGAGTTAATACAATTCTATTTATTAGCATGATTGTCGCATACCTTTGCATGTTAGGTTTAGCACCAAAAGAAGTTAACTCACACTTATTAGAAAGACAAGACTTGAATCTTAATAACTTATTATTTGTAATCCCTTTAATGTTAACAACTTTTAGTTTTCCAGGAATAGTCCCTACCATTGTACCTTATCTTGATAAAGACATTAAAGCAATACGAATTGCTATAATTGGAGGAACAAGTTTAACTTTTATCGTTTATTTTTTATGGTTACTGATCGTCTTAGGAACAGTCCCTCATGAAGGTCCTCATGGACTCCAAGAAGCTTTTCTTTGTGATATTCCAGCTACCGAATGTTTATATTATGCCATAAAAAATCCCTTATTCTCTTATATTGCCCAATTTTTTGCCTTTTTTGCCCTCACGACTTCTTTTTTAGGAATTGCTTTAGCTCTTTTTGATTTTTTATCTGATGGAATTGGAATTTCCAAAAAAGGGAAAGGGAAACTATATTTAACACTGTTAATCGCTATTCCAACTCTATTTTTTTCTATCTATTTCAAGAGAGCATTTATTACCGCTCTTGAAATGTCAGGTGGTATAGGCGATACAATTATAAGCGGATTTATTCCTGCTATAATGATATGGAATGGAAGATATCGACTCTTTAAAAAGGGTGACTATCAGGTTAAAGGTGGTAAACCCTTACTTATAATTATTTGCTTATTTTCTCTTTCAATTCTGGCTTGCGAAGTTCTTAGACGATCTATTTTTTGAGACTTGTTAAATCCCTAACTTTTTTCTTTTTTCTTGGAAAAAATTATGGCTTTATGAGATCCTTTTTTGACAACGTAAAAGCAAAGGAGAATTCCCATGAATCTTGTTAAATTGACTTATTTTAGTTTAATTATTTTTTTGTGTGGCAATGTTAGTGCAATAGAACAATCTTCTTTACCATTCAAAATAGAAGATAAGTATGCTGGAGGCGCAGCTGGAATGAGAGCTCAATGCCCATTTTGCGGTCAATATTATCTTATAGGTAGTGGCCATAGATGTCCAACAAAAAAAAAGGGTGACCAACCTGACAAGAAGAAAAAATAAGGTGGTTAGAGATCCTTCTTGACAAGGGCTGATAGCCAAAACCCCTTTTTTAACTCGTCATCGCTGTCAAGGTAAATAAAAAAAAATCGGGGACAAACAAATCCAGATCATTGAGCAAATGAATGCGAGAAATCTTAACTCAAGTCTTTTTACCATTTGCATTTGTTCAAAATTATCCATCTTTACTCTCCTTTTATTGGGAAATCTTCAAACTTGATTCTCTAGATCTCTCTAGGGCTTCCTCATAGGTTTCAGTGACTTTTTGGGCATAAGGGAGTTTTAATTCGGGACCGAGACTTTTATATGAGATGAATCCATAATTTATAGAGAATGCACTAATGAAAGGAAAATGAACTTCTCTATGATTTTCATCATAATTGAGTATTGATATTTCTAAATTTTTCGGAGTAAAGGGATATATTTGCATGTAAGGACGGAATTCGGCATCATGATTTGCCGCATTCAGAAACTCTTCAGTACAATCAAGAATAATTTTCCTTGCTTCTTCTATCTCGGTCATTTTTGAATCAATGCGCTGATACATGGCACTTAATAACCAAACTCCGTCTTTATCCTCACCTCCGCCAATTGCGATTAATTTTAATCCATATTTTTTATTTAAACGCTCTGAAACGGTTTTTATAATATTATCTGAAAGTATGTCAGATTGACGTGTGGGACCATTATTAGTACATCCAAACAATAAAAGAGTAAGTATAAATAATAAAATAGCTCTCATGGCATTCTCAAAATTCCATTGCTTATGAAGTTGTCGATTTGTTCCATCATAGGAGCAACATAAGTAGGACTAGTGAATGAGTGGTCGAAGCTTGCGAAGGAATCGGGATGGGGATCGAGTTCAATGATGGTATCCTTACATCTAATTTTTCCTGTTATATCTATATCAGGCACATAGTCTCCTGTACTGACTAAATGAACGACATTTCGGCATAAATAACGATCAATATATCCTCCAGGTGCAATAGCGGTGGGAAATGAATCTATTCAAGCATTTAATACCATTCATACTTCTTTGGGGACCATTAAACTTTTACGGCCCGTTGATAGTGTTAAAGATAGGTTAGCAAGTTTTTATCATTGGGATGATAGGCAGGGGTTAGAACAAGCTATTAATATCTGTCTTGAGCAAGATATTGACCTCAATGAGATAGAAAGATGGTCCGTAAAATCTGATAGCCTGTCTGGTCAAAATTGATACAATACTCCAACGTTCAAGATGGCATTATATTACGTCTGTAAGCCAGAAATTTTTCTGGTAATTTCCTTGGATAATCATATCTTATATAATGTTCTTCTAAAAGCCCTTCTGAAAAACTTGCAATAACATTTCCACATATATCTGAAGCGTTTTCAATATCATTTTCTGTTGGCTCTCCATCAAAATAAAATGAGAGGCAAGCAGTATTATTTTTCCAATAGGCTGTAACTCCTCTTATGTTTGGAGTACCCATTTCTTTTACTCTTAAATTTGTTATATATAACAGTTGTTCTTGATTGTTCATTTAATTATTCCGTTAGGATTTGATGGTACAACATGAACACCATCTTTAGCATAGATAATAATTCCTTTGGTCGTTGAGGAATACTGAACGGGTTTTCCTTGAATTTCGAGAGCATGTTTTCCTATCACTTCCCCAAAATCTACTCGTTCTTTATAACCTGGAATACCAATTTCTCCAATCACTTTTTGACCAGTCCCTGCTTTGGATTTTATTAAACTTTCTAGCTTGCTTTCACTAATTTCTATCGTTCCTCCGCCTGTTATATAATTTGGTTTACCAGGAATATGTTTATTTTGTTTACCCCATTGAATTTTTATATTATTAAAATAATTCTTAATTTCAGCTTCACGTTTTATGGCTGCGGATACAATTGCTTCCTTGTTTGTATTAGATATAGCCATAGCTTCAAGGTTTAAGAATCTATTAGCATTCTTAAGATTTTTATATGCAGTAACTCCTTTGCATGCCATTTTTCCCAAAAAAATATCTACTCCATATTTGCCAAGTAAGTAGCCTATTTGTTCACCTTTTTCTGCTTCATTCAAAATCATAAAATTATCACAGAAGTCTTTAAACTCATAGGCATAGCCATCAACTGTATTCCAATCTATATTTTTACAATATTCATAAGCATTTTGCCCGAGATCATAACAGAAAGAGGCAAAATCAGAACTAGTATCTATGGGATGACTCACTGTCGTCCATAGTCCTTCTCCAAATCCGTAAATACCATTGCAAAGAGATGGAAACAAATCGATTACTGAGTCAGAACCCCCAAGGTATAAATGCTCGATGAGTGCTTGCGTAAATTCGGCCGAAGCTCTCAATTTTACGCCGCGTTACCTCTCAATTTTAGATTGCCAAATACAGGGATATTTTTGCGGCTAATTTATGACAATGACACCGTATTAATCAAAGATTGTAGTAAGGGACAACATGTAGAAACAAATTTTTCATTAGCCTTATGTGAGCATTATGGTTTTAATAGTGTATATTGTAATCCTGCTGCCGGTAATGAGAAGGGATCCGTTGAAAATGGGGTTGGTTATTGTCGTCGCAACTATCTGCCCGGCTGTCCATCCTATGACAATTTCGATGTGGTAAATGGATATTTGCAACAACAATGCCTTGATGAGATTGCCAAAGGTGTTCACGCCAGAAATGGAGAAAGCGCACAAACAATCCTAGAAAAACTAGAAGATAATTTGAAACCACTACTACCGATAAGAAAGTGGTCTCAACGAGATTCCCGACTTGTTAATAGTTATCAAATGGTTGAAGTATATGATCATTTCTACTCAGTTCCTGAGAAGTTTGTTGGAAGCTATGTGAGGGTTGCTATTGGTGCTTTTAAAATAACAATCTATAATAAAGAAGAACTTATCCATGAACATGTTCGCATCTTTGCCAGAGGTGTGGATTCATTATTATTAGATCATTATCTTGATCAATTGATAACCAAACCTGGAGCATTATGGGATTGTAAAGTAACAAAAGGGCTTCTTGATGACAAAGCACTTGAAGCTATTTGGAAACGGCTTTCTGAGCGCAATCCACCCAGAGAAGCTCGAGAAGATTTTATCGAGATTCTTTACCTCAAAAAAAAATATAAGGAAAATGATTGGAAAGCAGGAATTAATAAAGCACACGAGTGTGGGGCGTATGATCCAACAGCTGTTGAAAGCATTATTAAAATGCTTATAGTACCAAGTAAAAGCTGTGATGAAAAAGCGACGCAAGAACAA
>Ga0207010_1109_pt1 | contig 12113 bp, 12 predicted proteins | sample Alteio_BWMinCont_82_FD_153465 | JGI IMG/M metagenome (GOLD analysis project Ga0207010, IMG submission 153465) | Enriched cells from forest soil in Barre Woods Harvard Forest LTER site, Petersham, Massachusetts, United States -... | ecosystem: Environmental > Terrestrial > Soil > Temperate forest >...
TGCAACGTCATGTTGCACAATTACTTTTTAAGTTCTATGCTTAGCTCTGCTTCGATTTCTTCAATGGTGGGCAAGCTATCCTTCAAATTATCTGGTAACGATTAGATTAGATTAGTTTAGTTTCCCATTCAGCTACAGTAATTGGACGTTTGGTGTCTCCTAATGCATACTCAACTAAGACTCTATGGATTTTAATTCTTATGCATAATTAAGGGGGAAGGTCTTAGGATTGAATTGCCTTAATATGCGATGATAATTATTTATTGGATTTTTAATTGAATATAATGGGCACAAATACAGCAAGGTCTTTAGGTATAATTTTTATGCCTAATTTCTCACATGTTGCATGTACATCTATATTTTCAAAATGACTGGTCACTAATACGCTATTTTTTTGAATATTACATTCATCGATTATTTTAATTCCAGTTTTATTAGACCCTAAAAATTCTAAATCAAATAAATATAAAAATGGGCCTGATTCCGTGGGGCAGTTTGAATGCCAATCAAGAAAATCGTTTGGTGTAGTAAAGTTGATAATAGAAATTTTTGGTTCAAGTTTTTTAAAGCGTTCGTTCCAGAGTTGATGAATTGTAACGTCATCATCTAATATAATTAAAATAGTATTATTTGCAATTTCAAATTTGGGATAAAACCATTTTGGAACTGAAGTATGAGGAAAAATAAGAGTTACTTCAGTTCCTTTATTTAATTCTGATGTTATTTTTAACTTCCCGTCAAATTCTTCCATTGTTTTTTTAGCGTGATATAGTCCTAAACCTGAGCCTGATGGTTTATTGTATGTCACACCATATTGCCCAAGTTGATCCAGAATAGAAGGCGAAATCCCTTTGCCATTATCTGAAATATTTAAGTGAGTAAGATTATTTTTATTATAAATTCTAAGCAAAACAGTACCTTTGCTTGGTAATGCTTCAATAGCGTTATTAATGATATTGGAAAGCATGCGTTTAAATTCTGATAATTTAATTTTAACAAATAAACCATAATTATCTGGGGTCAATTCAATTTCTATGTTGATTTTTGACGAAGAGCGAAATTGTAAGCGTTTTTCTGTAATCAGAGGATAAATAATAGCTGCTAATAATTGAGTGGAGATATCATTTATGCTGATATGCGTTCTACGCAAGTCTCGATTTTTTTCTACAATATCATTGGCAATATCCCTGATTCGATTTATTGCGTTGCGTACTAATATTTTAGATTGTTCTGTAACGGGTGTATCCTGCATCGTTAAGATATTTAAAGCAGCAAGCGGAGATCGAATGTCATGAGCGACTTGTGCTGCTAAGACTCCTAGAGCTCCTTTTGTTTCGGTCTCTGCAAGTTTAATTGATTGCTGTTTAATGACCATATCTCTCTGCTCTATGGTTAAACGCAATTTTTCTTGTAAATCTAACTTTGATTTTCTAAAATTAGAATTGATTATATAGACAATAATTGAAAAGATAATTAATGGTACAATGGTAGAAATGATGGTTTTATCCGCAAGATTGATTGAGTCTGCCCTACTTAAATTAATTCCAAAATATAAGATTGTAGAAGAGAAAAGTATTGAATAAAAAGTAATAGCAGTAATGGGCATTAAGGCAATTGCAAAGTATAATTGGAGCAACCCAAAAATATAGTCACTACTCAAGCCGCCGGTCGAGAGTGAAAAATAGGTACATAAGCCGGTTATATATAATCCTGCTGCCCATAAAGGGGTTTCATAAAATTTATTTTGTAATTTATACTTTGAAATATTCCAGGCAATCAAAATAAAGGGAAAATATCCAAGCCTAATTAAAAACCAGTCAAGATGAAATCCTACTTTTACTAAATCCTTAGAAAAAGAAATAAAAATAATAACTGTTGCTAAGTAAATAATAAATGGTGGAAATGTTTTGTTGAAATCAATTTGAAGGGTAGTTTTTTTAGTCATTAAATTCTTGTTTTCTTCGATCATCAGATTCATAATTTTCTACTATTTTATTATTTTTTTAATTGAAAGTATCAGTTTCACGTTTGATTAATTCAATATTGCTCGTATTATAAGGAAAATGACCATAATTAATTATCTTTAAGCGACTATTCTAGTTATTAATAGTATGAGTAGGAATAACTGACCATACAAAATTAGCATCATTCGCAAGCAAATTTGCAGGATATAAAAAACTATCCCACTTGATGGCTGGAATTTCCCAGTATTGTTTGTTTCCAAAAAATGGAATTACTTCCGCGCGCATTAAATGAGTAACTATTTCTTTTGAAGCACCATCTTCTTCTGCTAAGATTGCTAATTCTTGAAGTTTTTTCTTATTTCTAACTATGAAATTCTTCTTTTCTCCACTAAAATTGACTCCTGAGAAATCGCCTTCTTTATTTTCTAGAAAAAATGCTGTTATTTTATTTTCAAGAATATATTGTTGGAATTTTTCAAGCAAAACGCTATTGGCAAGATAATCAAACTCAGAAAAGTTATAAGCAGCTGCACTTAAGTCGGTAAAATATTTCCATTCTAGAGCATTAACTAAGGTATTTAAGTTATTTAATAAGCAGGGATCATCTTTGCGGATATAGGCATCAATTAAGCCGGCATTTAAGGCATCTATTCCGATTGAATAGTCTTGCTCTCCAGTGATTAAAATTTTCTTAAATGGATAATTTATAGTTTGGTTTAAAAAATCAATTCCCGTCATACTCGGCATATGATAATCAACTAAAATAACGCTGATGTCATTAACAAGTGGACTTGCAACTATCGAGCATAATTTTTTTGTTGGAATTTGAAAATTATGATACATAGCTAATTCTGAACTTTTTTCATTTGTTTCAAATAAATCAGACTGACTGAATATGGGATGATATTCTTTTAGCAAATAATTTAATAAATTATCCGGTGAAGTATAAGCTGAAAACACTTTGTTGTTCATTTTAAGCAATATGCTTTCACTAAAAATATTATCATCATCTAAAACAATTTTTCTTGTGGGATAAAAACAAATAGGAATCATTTTTTTCATATTTAATCCTAAGGCTTATTATTATTTATATTCAACAACATTTCTTGTATTTGATCCGTTGTCTTGAGAAGGTTTTTCATATTTAGAATAAATAAAGGTAAAATATCTGTAGGAACTTCTTCAGTTATTAGTTTAGCTAAAATAGCATTTTGATAGCCGTCTATCAAAATGGGTAAAATGTTTGTTAAAACGCTTGCTATTGTTTTAATTGAATTAACCTTGTTACCAATATCATTTAATTGAGCATGACCGAAATGATTCTTTATGCCCAGTGGCGATATACCTAGCAATTGTTCTAGGTTAATAGCAAAAAAATCAGCAATCGGTTTTATTGTTAAAATTTGCGGATTGTTTGTTACACCGGTCATCAAGCGAGAAATTACTGGCTGTGCAACGCCTGTTTTCCTGGCTAGCTCAGCAGATTTTATTCCTGTGCTAGTCATTAAGAAAGAAAGGACATCAGCTAAATTTTTCACAAGTAGTATACCTTGATATTTATTAATTGAGCATAATATATATGCATATTTGTATTGTCAATCTCTTTTTATTGATATTTATTTTATCAAAGAAAAAATATTAAAGTATTTGACAGGCTTTCGCCGCGCAAATATACTTTATCACATATTAAATATGCATTTATGCAATATTTCGAGCTATCGCATTCATTAAAAAGGAGTAGAAAACAATGAGCATCTCAGAGATTTTGTCTTACCGTTCCAATCCATGCAAAAATCATGTGCCTTTCGCGTCTTCCTATACCTCAATTTTAAAGTTTAATAACCATATCGAACGCAAAATAACGAAAGCTCTTTTATTAAGTCAGCTGCATCAGTTATTTTGCGAGCTTTTTTACAATAAAGTTCAATCAGAAAAAAATTCACCTACAATGGAGTACTATGCAGTGGACAATAAAATTATTCAATTTCTTATAGAAGGTATTATTAATAGTGGAGAATATACATTAGAAGGAATTGCTCATTATACAAGGATTCCTTTTGACGTTATTTTTGATGCTGCATGCGGTAATGCTCAATTATCAATTACACCTTGGGCTCGAGTGGCTGATCTGTATATGCAAGTCAATCCTGATGTGACACAGTTATTATTTAATAAATTAATAGAAATAAAAGATAAATGTCATTTTGCACTTTCGTTATTATTGAGTGAGTAATAAAGGAAGATTTTGGCTGGGTTATTTCTGAGCCTCGCCAAAATGGCTAAATGTTATATTTGATTTTATTTTAACTGCTTCTGCTAGCATAATTAGGTACCTAATTAGGTGCCTTAAAATAATTGGATTGAGGCGCATTCTATCGGACAATGATGGATGAAACAATATAGTAAGCTCATTATTTTAAAAGATTTTTACATTCTGTTGGATGTGAATGGATTAAAAATCTTCTGCCTCCTAAGGGCTTTATATCCAAAGGCGGTTACAGAACCGCCATTTTTCTACCACCTCTTAAGAAGAAAGAGTCGATATTTTCCCTCTTGAACCCTCATTCTCTGCTATTTTCTCATGCTCTCCCAGTAAATCAGGTGCTGAAAATACCTGCGGAAGCACGTTCTCTAGTAAAGATTGTTGCCACAATTTATTTTCCTTAGAAATATCCAAAACAGATGTTGATAATGGCTCGTTTTTTTTAACTTTAAATAAATGTCTATAATGACTAAAATATTTTGAGAATCTAAAATGCACCGCTGAGTCAGGCTCTTGGCTCTCTAGGTTCTTTTCTTGTGGCGTTGTTTGTTTTAAAATAGCCCATGTTTTTTCCGTTGCTGGGGAAGATACTTGATTACGATGCACTTGAACCGATCTTGGTTCTCTCTGCTTTAAAAAAAATGGTTGAGATGATTTCTTATCCAGATCAAGATTGACAGGGAAATATGCTTTTTCATGTGAGGCGGGAAGAATTTGAGAAAAATTCTCTTTATCTTTGTCTAATGAGATAAAGGCTGAATGTTCTTGAGGGCTTGTGTTTATATCTAATCCATCTTTATTCCTCTCTTCTGAACATTCATCCGCAAGCTCACCATCCTCTTCGCTTACATATGCTTCAATGTCCGTCCCTTCTATATCCTTAAATATATCAAGTTTCTGAACAACAAATATTTCCCCTATTGTTAAATCTATTCCTTTTGGGTTTTTTAAAAATTCCGTCAGCGTTCCATTTTGTGGTGTCTTAGGCATAATTACATTCCTCGCATAAAAGTGTTTAAAACTTACCATTTGACTTTAATATATAATTCTGATATTTGTCAATATATATTCACTAAAAAGATTATGATTCATTTTTGGAACACTTAAAGACTTTATGTTGGATAATTAATAAACTTAATAATAGAATTTTTGTACACGACAAAAAAAGTAGTGATTCAACCCTATTGATAAATAATTTGATAATCGTTATAGTCATTGATGTAAATAGCATAGCATTGAATAAAAATTAATCATAAACAAGATCTGAGTCACTACCGCAAACCTTTGCTTAATGCCTGCTTATTTGAGTTTATTACCCACTTCGCCTAGCTTGATAAAACTACTCTTTTCTGACCTCCATTAATAAAATTCGCCGGTTATCACTATGCAATATCTTAAATCGATAACCTTGTAATTTAGTCACTTCGCCTCGCTTAGGAAGATGTCCAAATGCTTGCGAAACAATGCCGCCAATCGTATCAAATTCATCATCACTAAACCGTGTATCAAAATATTGGTTAAATTCATTGATGGTCGTGGTCGCTTTAACGACATGAGAATTATCCGCGTGTTTACGAATAAAATCTTCTTCATCAACATCGTATTCATCTTCAATATCACCAACAATTTGCTCTAAAACATCTTCAATAGTGACTAAACCTGATACGTGACCGTATTCATCTAATACGATGGCCATATGATTGCGATTGACGCGAAATTCTCTTAACAAAATATCAAGCCGTTTACTTTGCGGCACAAATACAATAGCCCGTAAGTTATGTTTAATATTAAAAGGCTTTTTTTCTTTATTGAAACAATAAGCTAATAAATCTTTAGCTAATAAAATACCTATCACATCATCTGTATTTGGATCAATCACCGGAAAGCGTGAGTGACCTGAGTCAATCACTATCGGTAAAATAGTTTCAAGTGAACTATCTTCAGTGATAATCACCATTTGTGGCTTGGGTACCATGACATCGCGTACTTGCATTTCAGACACTTGTAAAACACTTTCGATCATTCGTAGCATTTCCGCACTTAAAATATCGCGCTCTTCTGCATCCCGCAATACTTCCATTAATTGCGCGCGATCCCGTGGTTCGCGAATTAACATATCACTTAATCGTTCAAACCAGGAACGTTTAGTTGTAGAGGAATCTTCGCTCATCGTTGCTCCATTTTAATTTAATTAATTTGATTATTGGTAGGGGTTAGGAAAACCTAACAAAGTTAAAATATGAATTTCTTTATCTTCCATGATCGCAGCGTCTGCTTCATTTTCATGATCATATCCTAATAAATGAAAAGTGCCATGAATCACCATGTGCGCCCAATGGGCTTTTTTCGTAATATTTTGTTCTAATGCTTCTTTGTTTACAACTTCTGCGCAAATCACCACATCGCCTAAAAATAATAGTTGATCTTGTAGATCAGGCGGGATGTCAAAAGGAAAAGATAATACATTCGTCGGCTTATTTTTATGACGATAGCGAGTATTAAGATCAGTTATTTCGATGGAATCAACAATCTTAATCGCCAATTCAGCAGAAGATTTTTCGTGAGTCAACACAGCCTTTGCCCATTTTTTTAATAAGATAACATTGGGCATGTCAATTTTAGGTAAATCGCAATGAATGAAAATCTGTTGCATAATTTTAAATTATTTTTCCGGATTGGATTTATTATGATGATTCTCGTAAGCTTCAACAATGCTTTGCACGAGAGGATGACGAACCACATCAGATGGCTGAAATCGGGTAAAACTAATGCCTTTTACATCTTTTAATACTTCAATCGATTGAGTTAATCCAGAATCACGTTTATTACTTAAATCAATTTGAGTTAAATCACCTGTGATCACAGCTTTTGAATTAAAACCAAGCCGTGTTAAAAACATTTTCATTTGTTCTGTTTTAGTATTTTGGGCTTCATCTAAAATAATAAACGAATCATTTAATGAACGGCCACGCATATAAGCAAGTGGCACAAGCTCAATAACATTGCGTTCAATTAATTGGTTAACTTGATCAAATCCCAGCATTTCATATAAAGCATCGTATAAAGGACGTAAATAAGGATTAATCTTTTCTGCTAAATCGCCCGGTAAAAATCCTAGTTTTTCCCCCGCCTCAACGATAGGACGCACTAAAACAATGCGACTAATCCGCTCAGTTTCTAAGGCATGAACAGCACAGGCAACGGCTAAATAAGTTTTGCCTGTTCCTGCAGGTCCAATACAAAAGTTGATATCGTGATGAGCAATATTTTTAATGTATTGTATTTGGTTTTCACCGCGTGCAGTAATTACACCATGTTTGATACGTATTTCCATCGTTTGTTCCTGGGAGGACGTCGTATTTTTTTTAGCTAATTGCATTAAATGTAAATGAATTTGATAAGGGGCTAGATTTAAATTTTTCTGTGAAGTTTGATGATAAAGATCAGTTAAAACACGACACGCTTGTTGAACTGCTTTTGCATCGCCGCTGACTGAAAAAGTAAAACCACGTTGTTTAATATTGACCTCAAGCCTATCCTCGATCAGGTGTAAATGCTCATCACACCTACCGCAAAGATTAAGCAAATTTTTATTATTTTCTGGGCTAAGTACTACAACTTGTGAATGTCGGGTCGTTTCCAAAGCAGGTCAGGTCTCCTCATTAAGTTCTTATTTTTAGTATAACCGAAAAAAACAGCTTGTGCTTTTTTTTTATTTATTAAGAACACATTTTAATTAAATTATTTTATTAAGTTATCCACAGTTTCTGTGGATAACATTGTGACTAAGTCTCTAAGAACCTGGGGGAACAGGGGGGATAAGAAAAACGTAGAGTTAAACTATTGCTAAAATAATATAATATAATCAAATAGTTATTTAAAAACAGTTTTTCTATTTCCAAAAATATTTAAAATTCGTTTAAAAAAATACAGCTGTAGTGGACTGTGTAAAAAGTCAAAATGAAAATATCAAGGTTTTGGTCATCCATTTAAAGTTGTGCACAGTCTATAAAATACTTTTAAGAGCGCAAGCAAAGCTATTTTGCATATTTTTTGTAAGCAGGTATGATACCCGTCTCATAAATATTAATCATCTTCATAAAGGAGGTTAAAATGGGTTTTTATAGCACAAGTGAAATTCGTGGGGGGATGAAAATCATTGTAGATGGTGATCCTTGCACTATTTTAGAGAATGAATTTGTTAAACCTGGAAAAGGCCAAGCTTTTAACCGTATTAAATATCGCAATTTAAAAACAGGCCGAGTCGTTGAGCGCACTTACAAGTCAGGTGATAATTTAGAAGCAGCTGATGTGGCAGAGGTAGAAGCACAATATCTTTATCATGATGGTGATCACTGGCATTTTATGGCAACTGACACTTATGAACAGTATATGATGAATGAGGCACAAGTGGCTGATGTGAAAATTTGGCTTAAAGAACAAGCCGATTGTATGCTAACGCTTTGGAATGGAGCACCTCTGGGTGTAACACCGCCCAATTTTGTTATTTTAAAGATTATAGAAACCGATCCAGGTGTCAGAGGAGATACCTCTGGCGGCGGCGGCAAGCCCGCTAAACTTGAAACAGGTGCGGTGGTACGAGTTCCCTTATTTGTGCAACAAGAAGAATTAATCAAAGTCGATACCCGTACCGGGAGTTATGTTTCACGAGCAAAAGAATAATGCATAGCTGGCAACCAACAGCTACGATTGAGACTTTAAGAGCACGTGCAGGCATTTTAAAAAAAATTCATGATTTTTTTTATGAACGCGGGGTTTTGCAAGTTGAAACACCGCTTTTATCGCACGCAACGGTGAGCGACCCATATATTGATAGCATGGAAGTTTATTTTAAAAAAATAGGATCATTGCAAGAAACTATTTGTTATTTGCAAACATCGCCAGAATATGCGATGAAGCGATTACTTGCAGCAGAAAGTGGTGCTATTTATCAAGTAACAAAATCATTCCGCCAAGGAGAAGTGGGGCAATTACACAATCCAGAATTTACGATGTTAGAATGGTATCGCTTGGATTACGATCATCATCAATTAATGGATGAGATGGCTGAGTTGTTATGCTTAATATTTAATATAAATTCTATCGATCGGATGAGTTATCGTCATATATTTTTAAAATATTTAAATACCGATCCACTCATATCAGATTGTAGAGAATTGATAAACTGCGCTAAAGAAAATAATCTGCAGTTAAATACATATGATAGCCAGAAAGAAGAAAATAATAAAAATTTTTGGTTAGATGTATTATTTTCTCATTGTATTGAACCGCAATTAGGCTTAGAAAAACCGATTTTTATCTTTGATTTTCCAGCCGCAAAAGCAGCGCTTGCTAAAATTCGTGATGAGACACCACCCGTTGCTTCTCGATTTGAGGTTTATTTTAAAGGCATTGAACTTGCAAATGGATTTCATGAATTACAAGATGCAAAAGAGCAATTAAGACGTTTTGAAAATGACTTAATGTTAAGAAAGCAATATCAGTTACGAAAAGTACCTATTGACCAGCATCTTATTGCAGCCTTAACAAAAGGCTTGCCGGATTGCGCAGGGGTTGCCTTAGGAATTGACCGGTTAGTATTATTAGCTTTGGGAAAAAAATCGATTAAAGAGGTGATTAGCTTTTCATTTGAGGTTGCGTGATAGGCTAAATCTTTTTCTTGCGCCTTTGGTCAACGTCCAGTTTAAATTAAGGGTTTACCACAAGTGAAGATTTGCCACTCAAAAATGAAGTAAAAGCTTTTCACAAAGTGGAAGGTTTTTTATAATAATGGTCATAGATATATAATCATTTATATATTAAATGTTTATATATCTATATTCATTTGTGCTATAATATAGATATATATTTATAGGTAAAATATTTATGAAAAGTCAACAACTTAAATTAAAACAATTAGATAGGCAAATTGAGGACTGGGAAGCTATTAAACAAAAATATAAGCATCCCCCGAGATCAGGCTGGATTAAAACTTTAAGAAAGGCATTTGGGATGACTGCTGAGCAGCTTGGCTTGCGGCTAGGTGTCACACGCGGTCGTATTGTGCAGCTTGAAAAAGCAGAAATAGAAGATGCCATCACCTTACGAACTTTAAAAAAAGCAGCTACCGCAATGGATTGCGAGTTAATCTATGCCATTGTTCCTAAAAAATATTTTCATAAAAACCCACTTGAAAATATTATTCAAATGAAAGCTAAAAAAATTGCAAAAAAAATGGTACGTGGGGTCAGTCATTCAATGTCTTTAGAAAATCAATCCATTGATAAAAAGCAAGAGGAAGAACAAATAAAAGAACTCACGCAAAAATTACTCGAAGGTTCTCACAAAAAACTATGGCAGAATAAATAATGCATTTTGAATATCCATTTGGCGCGACGCCGCTTAATCCAGATGAAATAGAAGGTTTAATTCCCGATCATATTTCAACACAAAATGAATTAAATGAATTTGAACAAAATAATATTCTTCAAGCTGAAAGTTGGATATTTTCTAAAAATTATTCTTATCTTAAGGTTTTAACAATAGATTTCATAAAAAAATTACATTATAAAATGTTTAATGAAACTTGGAAATGGGCTGGCAAATTTAGACAATCAGAAAAAAATATTGGTGTAGAGCGCAGATAAAGGTTATTATGAATTGCTTGCACATTTTGTACGTTCATAGGAACCTGGTAAACATTTTCTTTTGACCGCGCCTTTGGTCAAAATAATATAATTCAGGCAAATCATCATAAATACCCTTCAATTGCCCATAAAATCTTTTTATATTATTTTGTGTAGTAGCAGATGGATAAGCTGCATAATTAATTATTTCATCAAGAATGATATACATTAAATACTCCTCGCGCGAAACGCTATTAATGGTATAAATATTAAGAAGATTACGTTTACTTTTTGAATTAGGGTTTGCGTCTGCCTTAGGTGCTAGTAATTTTGTTTTAATAAGTTTTCCCTGAATTTCTTTAATTTTTTCTATGCCAGGCTGATGGTTTAATAAGTCAATAACTTCTAAAATCAACTCATGACGTTTATTTTTTTCTGATTTTTTTTTGAAAAAAGTTGCAACAGTATGAGTCTTTTTAAGGTCAGGTAAGATAGTATCTCGCGAGCAATTCGATACGGTTTTTTTAAGAAGTTCTTCCTGTTTTTTAGCATTGACTGCTAATCGCTCATTTTTTATAATATGTTTTTTTAAAAGTTTTCTTTTTTCTATAAAATGTGATAGTAGAAATTTATGATAAAAAGGCTTATCGCTTAAAAAAGATTGCGCGGCTTTTAATCCATCATCACTTAATAAATACACAAGTGTTTTTAATTCTTCTGCCACTTCAGGGTAAATTGTTAAATGGTAGTTTTTATTAGGTTTTAACATGGGAGACAAGCTGGCTAATTTTTCTGAAGCATATGAAACGACAGCTTCAAATCTTTTTTGTTCAAGAGGTTGAATAGCTTTTAGGATGTCGTCACAAGAAAAATTAGGAGTAGGTGCTCTTGCTATAGTATCTTGAAAAAATTTATCAATGGCTATTGTATTGAGCTGTAAAATTTTTTCTACACTGAAGCTTTCAAAAAATTTAATAACTTTATTAAGGTTACATATAACATTTTCTTCATCAGGCGTTTTTAGGTTACGAGGATTAATATTTTTAAGTTTAAACTTAATTAATTCTATTATATGATTATAATCTTCAAGGGGATTATCACTTTTTTTAAATGGAGTTTTTCCTATTAATCTAAAAATAGCGGATAGATTGCTATATTCATTTTTTACAGGAATTGAACTATTTCTCGCAATAATTTGTTGAACTTCGATATAATTCTTACCAAATAATTTAAGTAAAAATTGAATTTCTGTAATCTTCT
>Ga0207010_1104_pt1 | contig 11975 bp, 6 predicted proteins | sample Alteio_BWMinCont_82_FD_153465 | JGI IMG/M metagenome (GOLD analysis project Ga0207010, IMG submission 153465) | Enriched cells from forest soil in Barre Woods Harvard Forest LTER site, Petersham, Massachusetts, United States -... | ecosystem: Environmental > Terrestrial > Soil > Temperate forest >...
GAACGTTCCGTGATGTAGTCTTCAACGACGTTTTCCACGCCCCCATCGGCTCGAATCTGGCCTTCGTCAAACAAGATCGCCCGCTGGCACAATGTTCGGACTGCGTCTATGTTATGGCTCACGAACAAGACCGTCCTACCTCCGCGCGCCACTTCGCCCATTTTCCACAGACACTTCTTCTGGAAACCAGCATCCCCGACGGCCAGCACCTCGTCTACAATCAGTATTTCTGGCTCCAAATGGGCGGCGACGGCAAAGGCCAGTCTCACATACATGCCGCTGGAATAACGCTTCACGGGTGTGTCGAGGAATTGCTCCACTTCGCTGAAGGCCACGATCTCGTCAAATTTCCGTTTAATCTCCGCGTTCTCCATGCCGAGGATCGCCCCGTTCAGAAAAATATTCTCACTGCCTGTAAGTTCGGGATGAAAACCGGTTCCGACCTCAAGGAGACTTGCTACTCGCCCCGAGAGACAAATCCGCCCCCGAGTCGGTTCGGTAATCCGGCTTAGAATCTTCAGCAAAGTGGATTTGCCCGCGCCGTTCCGACCAATGATACCGACCACTTCCCCCTGTTTGACTTCGAAAGAAACATCCTTCAACGCCCAGAATTCCTCCTGCCTGGCCTGATGGGCCTGCATTCGATTCCGCAACCACCGGAAGGGGTTCCGCACCGCGTCTTCAATCCGATGGCGCAGACCGTCGTTTCGGTTCCTTCGATGGCCGATGGTGTAACGCTTTGAAAGGTTTTCGACGCTAATAACAGTATCGCTCATTGGCTTGGAACTGATAACCTATATTGCTTCTTCAAACATTTCCCAATTTCAGCCTTTTGCCCGAGAAGAACACCCCTTGCAATTCTCAGACTGGCGCTAAATGACATCCGCAAACGATTTCTCCGTTTTCCGAAAATAATATAATCCGGTCACGATGAGGAAAGTCACGCCGATGAGAGACGTGGCGAACCCCGGCCAGTACATGATGTTTTCGTGGCCGAGCAGACACCAGCGGAATCCGTCAATGATTCCCGCCACCGGATTCAGTGAGTAGATCAGGCGCCAATGCCCTGGAACCTTGCTGGTCATCACCAGCACCGGCGAGGCATAAAGACCAAACTGCACGATAAACGGCACAATAAAGCGAAAGTCCCGGTATTGGACCATCAGCGCAGCAATCCAAAGTCCTGCCCCAAACGACGCGGCGAAGGCAAGAATTACGAAGATTGGCAGCACCCACACGGTTGCGGGCGGCATGAAATGATACCAAATCATCAGCCCCCCAACAAAGGCGGTCGCGATCAGGAAATCAACAAAGCTTGTGATGACGCTGCTGGCTGGTATCACCAGGCGAGGAAAATAGACCTTTGAAATCAGGTTTGAGTTGCTCACGAGGCTGTTTCCGCTCTCGGAAAGCGCAGCGGAGAAAAACTGCCAGGGCAACAGGGCGGCGGCCACAAACAGCGCGTAGGGCACGCCTCCGGAAGGGAGTTTGCCGACCTTTCCCACCGCCGTGAGCACCAGTACCGCCAGCGCGGGACGGATCAGCGCCCAAGCCATTCCGGCCACCGTTTGTTTGTAGCGGACGAGCAGGTCCCGCCAGGCTAGAAACATAAACAGTTCACGATAGCGCCAGAGGTCCCGCCAATACTGGCGTTCGGCGCGACCCGCTTCAATAATCAGTTTATCCATAAAATCAAGTGATTCTCATTCTCAGGTAACGGGCCGGTTGGGGCCTCTGTCCTCCAAAACTTCTGGCCAACGGACAGGACAGATTTGCGCGATGATTCCTGCTGTCGGATGTTTCACGGTTCCCAAGCCGGCCCGTTATGGCTCCGGTTGGAAAACAGGTCCACACACTTCTTTCTGCCTTCGGGTTGACATGCGCCTGCGAAAGAGCGTGATGAGCAGGAGAGGTTGGATTTTGATGCATCGCAGGAACGGTATGACGCTGTGGTGAACCCGGCCAGACCGCCAGTAATTTCGAGCCAATCTCCAATGACTTTCTGCCAGGTTGTAACGGATTATTTTTCTGTGCGACGGGTCCAAATTAGGGAAGTGAGAGTCCACGAGGCGCCACAGTGTGCAAGTACATTTCCAATAGTTTTCGGTCCTGACATTTACTTTTGTTGTCAACCGGTCCTGCGTCTTGTCATCCGCGGTGTAAAAGCAGCCGACGGCGTTCACGGCACAGACATTGCCGCCTATTCCTAATCGCAAAAACAATTCCGTGTCTTCCATCGGCACGACCCGCCGGTCAAAACCAACCGAAGCTTTCAGGAGATCGGCATTGAACACAGTAGATTGTATTGAAGCCGGCACACGACGACTTAGCATCCAATCGGTTGCATCCAGCGACAACTGGAAGGAGCCATCGAACTTGAAACCGATCTGCGACCACAGCGTGGCATCCCGGGTTCCATTGTCCCTGAACACGTCGGAAAAATAGAACCTTGCCTGACCGGCAGTATTTTTGATGGCAGCCAGCATCCTTTCAAGATGAGTGGGTGTCCAGTAATCGTCCGAGTCCAGAAAGGCGATCCAGGCGTGGCGGGCCAGCGTTATTCCGTGGTTCCTTGCCTCCGCAACCCCGGCATTGGCCTGGCGGACATATTCAATGGAATTTCCGAACTGCTTGCACATTTCGGGCGTGCCGTCGGTCGAGCCGTCATCTATCACGATAATCTGCCCGGCTTTGACTGTTTGGTTCAGCGCGCTTTCGATCGCCCGTTTCACCAGTTGCTCCCGGTTGAATGTCGGAATGACCACAGTGATGCCAGCCTTTGCTGTGGATGGATTTGCCACCCCTGCGCGGCCATCTGCCCGGTAGTTTTCCACGCTTCGGGCCGGAGTCCTCAGCTCCCGCAAGATGGTATACAGGCTGGCGACAACCCGGCGTGACGGCGTGTATACGAAAATGAAAGCGCCCCCGGCCAGCAGGCTGGCGGGGATACAGATTGCCAGTTGAGCCAAAGGGGAAAAGTTTGGAACTGCGCTGAGCGTCAGCCAGGTCACACCGCAGACGACTACCCACGCAGGCAGGTGTTTCAGAAATCCGATCCACAAATCACCCGTGCTCACCGGACCACGGCTTCCCACCAGCCAAAAATAGACGGGAATCTGGATCAACAGAGCTGACGTGGAATAAGCAATCGCTACTCCGGCCGGCCCGAATGGCAGGCCGACGATGAAAGAGCCGGCGACAATAATCGAGATAACCAAACTTGCAAAGAATGAATCCCTGCCTCGACCCTGGCTGGTGAGGAGCCAACTGGCGCATGATCCCAGCGGATACAGCAGGCCGGCAAAAGTAAAGCCGGCAAATATAATGGCGGCCTTTTCCCACTTCGGTCCCAGCACGACGAGTGTCAACGGACGGGCCAGCGCGAAAAACATGCCGGTAAACAGAAAGCTGCCCAAGGCCATGGTTTCATAGATCTCAAGGAATTTACGGCGAAAACGCTCCGGTTCGTTTTGCAGCCGCGAAAATACCGGTATGAAAACCGCTTCGATCGGAGACATAATCTGTTCCAACGGTCGCGTCAGCAGGGCCGACGCCCGGGAATAGAGACCGACGGAAGCCGCTCCATAAAACCGGCCGATCAACACTCCATCCAACCCCCGCGCCAGTGAGTATAAAAACGCACCCCCGGAAAGGTGCGCGCCAAAATGAATTAATGATCGCGTGCCGCTGTTCCAGGTAAAGAGTTTGGGGCGCCACCCAGAGAGCGACCAGGTGAGCAGCAATGCCACCGCGCTGGTCGTCAGGTTTAACCCCACCAAGGACCAATAGCCAAAGTTTCGCCAGGCCATGGCCACGCCCACCAGAACGCCAGCCAGCACCGAACCAATCTGAATCACGGCCATCGCCATGAAACGCATCTGCCGGCTGAGGAGAGCCGTGTGCTGGACTGCCAAACCGGCCAGCAGGAAGGTGACAGATAGAACGAGGGTGATCCCGACCAGCCGCGGTTCCCGGTAGAACCAGGCAATCAGCGGGGCTGCGGCGGCCACCAACACGCTCACGAAGCCGCTCACCCAGACATTGACCCAGAAGAGATTGGAAACCTGGGCATGGGTGATGCCTTCTCGCTGAACGGTTGCCGTGGAAAGACCGGCTTCTTTGAACACCCGCAAAAATCCCATGATGGTGAAGACCATGGCCAGAAGGCCGAAATCCCTAGGCTCCAACAGGCGGGCCAGAATCATGGTCGAAGCCATGGTCAGCGCGAATTGCACCCCTTGTGAAATGAGCGTGATGAGCGTGCTGGAGACGGTGCGGCTTTTGAGGTTGCCGATCAAATGATCTGTGGAAAAATTCCGGTCCATGTCATCTTCCGTTCCAACGGGAGTCGGACTGCCGCTCGGGCGTTGGAAATCGGAAGTTTCTGGCGCTCTGCGGTCGTTTCGGGAAAGGTCCGAATTCATTTGAGTCTGGGAATGGCAATCAAGGCGGCTGGAGGGTATCTTTAATGACGCCCGCTGCTAAATCGACTCTCCAGACGAAAAGCGGCGTTGTCCCACGCCTGGCGGACGGTGATTTTCCACAAATTATAACGTCGTTGAGACGCTTTCGCAGCGTTCCACCCGAAAATTTTCTGGATCAAGGCATATTTCCAGGTCAGCTGCGGGGTTTCAAGCCGGCCACCCAGCGAATTCGCAAGTTGTTGTGCCTGTTCCACAATGTCGGGACGGTTTGGATAAAAATGTGGCAGGCAGTTTTGCAGGTAGGTAATGCAGGTTGAACGGACCCTCTCATCGTCCTGCAGGGATTGGAGATAGCCGATCTGCATTTTCATGCCCAGAAATTGTGCGTCCATCTTCACGTTTGACTGGCCAATGTAGCTAAGCCGGCTGGCATTCGTGATCCGATAGAAGACTTTGGCGGCTTTGACAAAGTGGATGCCGCGGCTGCGCACAATGGCCCGGCTGAAATACTCGCCATCATCATCCCCCAGCAACCGCGTGTCCCACGGCCCGGCCGCCGCCGTCAGTTCTCGGCTCACAAGCCACGTCGCCGTCTGCATGTGGACGTTATGTTCCCATTTCCGCAGCAACCATTCCAGCGGTGCTAGATTTTCCCAGAGGGGGGTGGAGATGAATTTCGCCTTGTAGGGACGACGCATGAAGTAGCCCCAACCGCAGGAGATGAGCACACGCTGGTCTTGAGTCCGTTCTGCGGCCTCCATTTGCCTCGTGATTTTGTCACTGGACAGAAGGTCGTCCGCATCGAGCCACTGGACATAATCTCCATGGCAAAGGGCGAAGGCCTTGTTTCTGGCCGCTGCAGCTCCCTGATGGGGTTGGCTGACGACGTTGACCGATTTGGAGGCAAATTGTCGCGCCACCGAGAGGGTCTGATCCTTCGAGCCATCGTCCACGATGATGATTTCCTTGCAGGCCCAGGTCTGGGCTTGCGCCGACTTGATCGAATCCGCAATCCATGCTTGGGCATTGTATGCGGGGATGAGAATGGAAACTAACGGTGTCATGTAGGCTGCGGGTAATAATCAGATGGCAGACAGCAAGCTTCGGCTATAAGCAGATTTTTAACAAACAACTTTATGGAATAACAAAGAAACAGTAATTCGGTTGATATTAGGCATGGAAAAACCACTTAAAATCACACTAGCCGGATCGCGCCATCACTTGAGCCAAAAGTTCATTAAGCGATTTAGCCAGCGCCTCTGGACCATAGGTTGCGGTGATGGATTCGGAAACGTTAATATCCCATCTTCGTTCTCGAATTGACTGATCCAAGCCAGCCGCAATTGTATCGGGTTCGTTGTTCGGAATGTAAGAAATACCGCATTCAATATCTTTTTCTAACACACCCAAAGGGGTGCTGACCACATGCGCTCCCGCGGCCAGATATTCGATAATTTTAAATGGAAAAACATTTCCAGGAGTCATGCTGACATCGGCTGGATTGATACATATCCGGGCCGATCGTAACAGCGAAACCAACTCCTGCCGGCTGACCAACCCGTGGAACACAATGCCTGAAATCGGGGCCGCCAGTTTTTTTAATTCCTCCGTATTGCCGCCATGTCCTGTGATGTGCAATTCCCATCCCACCGGCTTTAGGCGGCTATAACCCTGGATCAATTGCTCAATCCCGTTGCTGTTGATATGGGTGCCCGAATAAACAATCCAGTTTTTCTTGGCTTCGTCCGGTAGGCAGTCGGCGTCTGCAATATCCGCGCCAACTGTGCCGCGCAATAACAATTTCGGGATCCCAGCGCGAAACTGGGATGACAAGTGAGGAGAAACGGCGATGCCTCCGGAAATCAGCCGCAGGGTCCGCCGACAGGCGTTTTGATAAAACCTGGCTCTAAGACCAGGGATATTCTGCCCGAAAACGTTCACGAATACGTCATCCTCATATTCCAGGATCACCGGCAGGCCCAGCCGTCGCGCCGCGTAGGCGGCGCAGCTATTGTGCCCTGGTAACATGTTGAATGATATCACCAGGTCAAACGGCAACCGCCGATGCAGTGCTTGGAAGAGACGGACCATCTGCCATTTACACCAAAATCCTTTGAGATAGCGGGCCGAAAACGACGAAGCATAATGAATGGGAATATCCGGATGAAAACCTTTCGGTTCCTGAAACCCCGGATAGTATTTGTTCTGATACAGGAACGGTTCCCCTTCGGAGATTATCTCCAAGTCATGCCCGAGGGCGCGCAGTGCCTGGGAAATCTGTTCGATCTTTACCTTGTTCGACAGGCTTAAGTTTCCCGTACAGGGACGCCGCTCCAGCAAACTAGGACCCTTGTAAGGTGTAATATAAGCAATTCGCATAACAGGGAAAGGTCTAACGTTCTTTCGCGTAGAAACGGGTCATTCGATCACCCTAAGCCCCTTTTGAGATGGTGGTAGTGCTCGTGGAGCCAATATCAGGTCGCTTCCATTCCGTCGTTCAGGGTCGTGTTTGGCTCCGCCCCAGTTTTTTCTGAACGACCGCGTTGCAGCTGTTGCGTCCGGCAATGCGACGCGATGCGTCCAGATCATACTCGCCCTTTAAATACGCGCCGCGATTTTTCACCTTGGAAACCAGCCTCCGATAAAAGACCCTGCCTTCAGGCACAAACCGGGTACCAGCGCTGCGCATGATGACGCGGCTGAAATACTCGCCATTATCATCTGCCAAAAGCCGGAGTGTTTCAGGATCAACCAAGCTGGAAATGAGCTTTTAGAGTCAATATCGGGAAACCCTAGGGTTCCTGGAGCAAGCGGTAAAATCTTCGGTTGTAATTCGTCGCACCCGGATCGATGAAATTGAACCAGTTGGTGGGCAGCGACATGTCCGGGTCGGGTGACGGCGCATTCGTTTGCACCGAAACCCAGTTCAAGATATTAGTGGACGCCTGTAAGACATAGCCCTTCCCTGTCAGGCCATCCATTTGCAACTGAAAACCACCGTTGGAAGCAACTGGGGATGCTGAGGAAATTATCGGCGGATAGTTGGGAAATAATTGACTCGAAGGGATTATGCTTTGGGGAGTGGACGGGCTGCTCCACGATAGGCTGGCTGCCGCGTTGCTCGAGTTCTCGAAGTATTCCATCGTAATTGGAACCATCGTGCCGACCGTAAGTGGAATACTTCCGCTCCATTGCACCGGAGGCTGCGGCGCCCATTCGTTAATGATCAATTGACCGTTCACCCACAGTCGCGCGCCATCTTCTGTCGTCGTATAAAAGGTGTAGGTCTCGTTGAACTGCGGCTGCACCGCACCAGTCCACATAACCGTAAATACTCTTGGAGTGATGCTGGGATCGGGTGAACCGCTGCCCCAATCGAAGTCAACCACGGCGTCAGTCCGAACCAGGGTCGGACGATTGCTGAACGTCATAGACTGGCTTGAATAATAGGCACCAATTAAGCCGGTGCCGGCGCCGATGAAGGTGCTGCTATAAAAAACCGAGCTTGTGACGGCGCTTTCCCCCGCCCCCGATAGTACGGCCCTGGCACTCACGTTCGCAGAGTTGGTGAGGACAAACGGCCCAGTATAGAGGGTCGAGCCTACGCCCGGGGTCGTACCGTCCAGCGTGTAATAAATCCCGGCACCCGGGAAGTCATCCGCAAGGGTCACTGAGATGGAATTGCTGAAGGCCACGCCTGCGGGGCTGATGACAGGCGCGCCCAAGTAGACTGTCATTATTCCATTGGTAAAAATCAACCCATAGTTCGTGGCGTTCAATGTCCCGTTCGTCGCCGCAATCACATAGTTCCCCACGGGACTGCTGCTCATTGCCGTCGTCGTCAACGCCGGGCTCCCGCTCAACACCCCCGCCGTGTCCCCGTTCACAAAGCCTGTTGCCGTGCAGCTAAATACCGGATTCACCGCCCCGTACTCCCGGTTCGTGTTGTTGGCTGAGATCAACAGCGACGCCGCATTCACCACTAAAGTTCCGCCGTTGGTGGTCACCGCGTAATTTCCCAGCTCCCCGTTCGGATCGGCCAGCACCGGGCTGATCCCATAACTTCCCACCGGACTGCCTGCCGTCGCCGCCATCACGTACGTCGCCGTTATGTATGTCGCCGTTATGTTATCCCCGTTCACCAACCCGCTCAGGCTGCCAGTCAAGACTGGCATGGCCTGGCCATAGACCACACTCGCATTGCTCACCGTCACCGTCAGCGGCGCCTGAGCAACGACCAGCGGCACGGACAGGTTCGTGCCCGCATAGTTCGTATTCGACGGCATATAAACCACGGTCAATGTGTTTGTCCCTGCCAGTAAAACCGTACCGTTAGTGGGACTGTAGACAAAAATCCCCGGCAAAGTCGAAGTTGCGCTATTCTGGTTCGTCCCGAGGGCTGTACCGTAGACTATGCTCGCCGGCACCGACCATGTCACCTGCGGCACTGGGAGTGAGTAGACAGGATAAAGTTGACTTTGCGGAATGATGCTTTGGGGAGTGGACGGACTGCTCCATGACAGGCTGGCTGACGAAAGGCCGTAGCGTTGATAATATTCCATCGTAATGGGGACCAGTTGACCGACTGGCAGGGTGATGGATCCGCTCCATTCGGTCGCCGTCTGATCCACCCAGCGGTCAATGAGGAGCTTTCCGTTCACCCACAAGCGCGCCCCGTCATCCGTGGTCGTGTAAAAAGTATAGGTCTCGTTAAACTGCGGTTGCACCGAGCCGGTCCACATGACAGTAAAATCAGTTTGGCTGACGCTGGGGTCGGGCGCCTCGCTGCCCCAGTCAAAATTGATCGTGGCATCGGTGCGAACAAGCGTCGGCGGGGGGTTGAATGTCTGAAACTGGTTCGAATAATAAGCACCGGTCAGACCCGTGCCGTTGCCAGTGAAGGTGCTGCTATAAAAAGTGGCGACCGTAATGGCGCTGTCCACCGCTCCCGTCCTGATTGCCCGGGCACTGACACTCGCGGAGTTGGTGAGGCAAAACGGCCCGGTATAAAGGGTCGAGGCGGCAGTCGGCGTGGTGGCGTCCAGTGTGTAATAAATGACCGTGCCAGGGCTGTCATCCGTGATGGTCACCGAAATCGAATTGGTGAAGTTCCCGCCGGCAGGGCTGATGACCGGCGCGTCTAGAAATGTGCCGAGGCCATAGACAGCCAGTGCATATTGGGCACCTACATAGACCTTCCCGTTCGCCACTGTGGGCACAGCGAACTTCACTGCGCCCCCGGGAACGTCGCGCCCGCCGTAAGTGCCGCTGTTGTATAGTTCTACCGAAACATTTGTGGCGTCGGAAGCGTGCAACACCGCTGGTCCGTTGGTTTTGTAGGCATCTGTTTGGACGTCCCAAACGATGGCGTCAGTTGTCCCATTAGCTGAAACACTCGGGGTTGACCCGGGAAATCTGAAAAGGTCTGCGCCTTGGGAGACTGATGTGATTTGGGCGTTCGTGACACTGAAGGCCCTCAGCACGTCAGATACGCCATGGAAGTAGATTTGGTTGTTGAAGTAGGCTGGCATGCCAAAAACAGGGCCAATCCCTGGCAATGATTGCACAATCTGGCTGTCGTTGGTTGAATTGTATTGGCCCAGATTATCGCGGTTGAGGAGATAGATCGTCCCGTCCTTGCCTGCGCCAACCACTAGATGCTGGTTCACAGCACTATCCCCCGCCTCATCCGGCAGCACGACCGGCCCGCCCGACCCAAGATCTCGATCATTGGCGTCCATATATTCCTGGTTATAGGGCGTGAAGTAATCGGTCAGTTGAAGCCCGTTGGTCGTGGAAAGCTTTAAAAAGCTGTCACCATAATCGTTATTAGTGGGACCATCAAACGTGCCGTTGCCAGTCTCGAAATAAATGTTCCCGTCCGGGTCACAGGCCGGTCCGCCGCCAGCTTGCCAAATACCCCCCAAGCCTGCATTCGGGGTCGTGTTAAATGCATTGCTTAGAGTCAATGTTTGTACACCGTAGCCGATGAGCCAGCCGTGGCTGGGTCCAATGTCGCAATGAGCGGCGGAACCTATGTACACGACACCATTGTTCAAAAGCAATGCCGCCCGCTGATGCTGTGTCAGCGGATCAAATGGCACGTTACCCGCTCCGTCATTGCCATCCCCCATGCCAGTCACACTCGCCTGCACGACCGCCGGCCCGCCGAATTTCTCAGCCCCGCTCGCCAGGTCCAGCGCGTGCAGTCGGAAGTAGTAGGCTGTGACATTATTCGTGATTTCCTTCGTTTTGGCCACGACGTATATCGTGCCGCTGCATGGGTCAATCACGGGTGTGCTGGTGATGCCGATTTCCGGCACAAGGTCTTGGCAGTTCACATCGACACTGCTCACGGTCGTGACTCCCGCCGCCGGGTTGATGAAACTCACCTGCCACAACGGCGGCATATTGCTATTCGCGTCGAATGCATACACGCTGTCATGTTCCGTGACTACATACACCACATCATGCACCCCCTGACCGGGAATCACTACATTCGTCACCACCAGTGGTTGAGCGTATACATAACCGTCCACCGGCAGGCTGAAGATTTTTCCGAAATTGGTGGATCCGACATTGGCCGGTGTCAAAATTGTCTCGTTCGTGTTTTGCCCGGTCCGCTGGTTATTATTGTGATACGTCAGTACATTCACGCCAGCGGGAGCTTGCGCAACCCCCAAGTGCAGGACCATAAGTAAGATTATTAAAAGATGGTTGGTCTCTTTTTTCGATGAGCATCTGTTTGTCATAGGGTGTGTTTAATGCACAATATAAGGCGGTCATGCTGAGATGTTCTTTTTACGGTTATTTGAGGTTCCTCAACATGCGTTCAGTGCTCAGTTGTTTCCGGCCAGAAGAAAAATTTGGCGTAGAAATAGGCGATGCTTTCGCCCAGAACCTCGCGCACACCTTCACTATAGCGCCACCAATGGATCGGATCATACTCCGGACTGGGCACGGCGATGATGCCGATGTGGACATCCCTGCCGAAAGCCTCCTGAAACAACAGCCGCGTACGCCGGGCATGGACGTCTTCGGTCAGTACGTTGAACCCCGTTATCTTGGGTTGATGCTGGTGGAACCATTCCCGCAAGGCCACGGCCGAACTGTACGTGCGGTCGCGGCCCGAGACATTCGAGGGCACCATCTGCACGAATTCGGCGGGCATCCCGGCCTTCACCAGCAGTTCGGCCCCGACACTGGCCGAGGTGTTGAAGTCGTTGCTGTAGCCGCCGGTGCCGACCACCGGTCCGCCAGTGGTGAACACTTTTTCGTAATGGCCGTCGTAAAACTGCTTCACCGCGGCCTCGATGGCGTAGGCATGAACCCAGCCTTCCACGACAAGAATGCTTGAGTCCACCCGATGTGTCTGGGCCAGAAACGGCTGAACATTGAACACCCATGCAATCGACGCTAGCAAAATGATGGCCAAGGCGACCAGCCAGCCGCGCACCGACAGGCCCCAGCGTTCCCGGCGCTGCACGAGTCCCCAGAGGATCTGCCGGGGCCCGGCCCATGCCGGGACCGGCGAGAGATCCGCTCGCAAAG
>Ga0207010_1112_pt1 | contig 11896 bp, 9 predicted proteins | sample Alteio_BWMinCont_82_FD_153465 | JGI IMG/M metagenome (GOLD analysis project Ga0207010, IMG submission 153465) | Enriched cells from forest soil in Barre Woods Harvard Forest LTER site, Petersham, Massachusetts, United States -... | ecosystem: Environmental > Terrestrial > Soil > Temperate forest >...
CGTGGACGGTCATGGGGTTTGGACCTCTTGGGAGCATGCCTAACCCGTTTTGCTGGAAGGCAGACACTGCGCCCACGCCTTCACGAAAGTCTGACTGAGTCGCGTGCACGGTTGGGCCGTACATTAGCTGTGACAGACCCGAGTCCATCAAATCTGCCGAATTGGTGGATTCCGTGAGGCCCAAAAGATGTCCGAACTCGTGGGCGCTCTGGGCCGCAAGTCCGCCGCCCATGGTGGTGCTCCAAACGCCGGTGTCTGGGGAAGAGTCCGAGGCAAAAAGTGATCGTGGATTTACGAAGCTGTTCGCGCTACCGGATATGGCCATTCCCTCGGTTAGGCCAATGACGTTTTGTGCTCCGCTCTGCGTGGCTGCATCTTGGCTTCCGGCGACGGACACGCTAACCTGTGTCGAAACGTTGTAGGTAGCACCGTCCTGCCCTGTAAACGAGCCGCTCCATGCCGTGTTGATTGAATTCTGGATTGTGGTCGCCGCCTGGCTGAGTTGATCTTGCGTCAACTTGCTGCCCGCAGCTGCGTAGACCGCGACGGTGGCCGTCACAGACACGTTGCAAGTCTTGTTGTTTTGCTGATCGGTCGTGCACGTCGTTGAGACTGTAGCCGTTTCACCATTAGGGTCAACGTACCGAAGAGGGTTATTGCGTGCGTAGGCGTATTCATTCCAACTCTGCGGATTCTCTGGATGCGAGTCGTTGTAGAACGGATCCGGGGACATGAAGCGGCCCATGCTTGATGAGTTGTACCTAGCGCCGAAGTTATCGAGGCCGGATTCGGAGTCGCGTTCTTTGCCGGTGAAGTGCATTGGAGTGGGATCACCGCAAGAGCCAGATATGGCTTGCCCGTCGCCAAAGGGCAGACTTGAGATGGTCTCGCAAGCAGCACCCGAGACGTTGGAGCGAACGCGTTCTGTGCCGAGCCAGTCGGCCTGAGTGAAGAACGTCGTACCGTTAGTACCGTTATTGTAAGTGGCGATGTGCGTCTCGCCAGCGTAGACTTCGCCGCGATTCCACCCGCCCGAGGAACTTACCTCCGCAATCTGGTGGCCTGAGATATCGTAAAGATAATCGACGCTGGCACCTGTCATCGGAGTACCACAACTATTCGTCGAGCCAGTGGTCTTCCTTACCCGTTGCCCTTCGGAATTGTAGACGTAACAAGAAGTTCCCGTAATCGGACTGACCACCATGATGATACGTCCTTCCGCGTCATACGAGTACTGGTTGTTGGTGTTGTCGACCAGCAGATTTCCCGCAGCGTCATAGGAGTAGCCGTCCATGCGGTTGTTGTTGGCAGGCGTGTACTGGTTGTTGCCGGTAAAGGTAGCGACGAAGGAACTAGTACCACCGTTCTGCTGCCAGCGGTTGCCGAAGCGGTCGAAGACGTAATTGTAGACGGCTTGGCCGATGTTTTGGTTGGAGCCGACCAGGCGGTTGAAGGCGTCGTAAGAATACGTCCAGTTTCCGTTCACACTGTCGTTTGCCGAGGTGACGCTACCGTCTGGTGCGTAGCCCATGTTTAGACTGTATAGGATAGCAGGTCCGTTTGCACCTCCGCTCATCGTGCCACCGGAATCGGCGGCAGTGAAGGAGGGCTGAGAAAAGCTGGAGCCTTGGTTTGTGGAAGAGCCGACCGCGAGCGAGTAGTTGGTGGACGGGCCGGTGCCCTTGCTGGCGAGGCTGACCGTTGTGGAAGCGGCGGTTGCGGTCACAGGGGAACCAGAACTGCCATTGATAGCTTGAGCCAACGAACCGGCCAGCTATGTAGCCGTGCTCCCCTGGCCGTAGCTGACGGAGTACTGAGTGCCATTCACAGCAATCCAGGCACTTCCTGAATCGTACGTCGTCGCCCCCGAATCGTGGCCACCCGCGAGTGTCGATCCGGAATTGTTGTTTGCAAATGAGGCGCTGCTGAAGTTGCTGGAGTCGTATGTGGAGGAAGATAACAGTGAGTAGTTCGTCGCTGCGCCGGTGGTCTTGGCCGCGAGATTCACGATGCTTCCTGATGCGGAGGCGGTGACCGACGCAGCGGAATCAGCATTGATGTTGGTTGCCAGAGCCGATGCAATGGATGAACTCGTGGTACCTGATCCGCTCCAACCTATCGTATTACTGTGGCCGCTCACCGTGATCGTGCTGTTTCCAGAATCGTAGACAGTGGTGTAAACGGCATTCGCCCCTCCGCCTAGAACCGTGCCGGAATTGCTGCTCGTGAATGACGAGCCGGAAAAATCAGTGGAATCGTAGGTCCACGAGGATGCCAGCGAGTAGTTCGTGCTTGCACCCGTGGTCTTTGCAGTCATAGATACGGTGCTTCCTGACGCCGAAGCGGTCACCGATGCGGCGGAGTCCGCATTGATATCCGATGCAAGGGCAGAAGCAATCGATGAAGTTGTCGTCCCCGAACCGCTCCAACTGACCGTATCATTATGACCGTTGACGTTAATGGTGCTCGTTCCGGAATCGTAGCGGGTCCCGTAAACTGCATTTGCCCCACCCGTCAATGTTGATCCAGATGTGGACAGACTGAAAGAAGCGGGCGGAAAACCAGCCTGCACAAAGTATGACGTGACCTGCGTGGATAAAGAGTAATTTGTGTTTGCTCCCGCCGTCTTGCTCGTTAGGGTAATCGTCGACCCGCTCGCAGTGGCGCTAACGAGAGAACTGCCGTTGATGGCCGTTGCGATCTGCGTTGCAAGAGGGGACGCGGTGGGCATTGGAGAGGGAGTAGTACACGAATTGCCGGGGCTGTCGCCGTAGAATACATTGGCCACCTGAGTTCCGTTCACGCTGACGCTGAGATAACCTCCGTCCCATCTTGGAGAGCATCCTCCTTGAAAGGTCTTCGACCTTTCGGCACCTGAAACGGTGACAGTACCTGTTCCAGGGGTAGCAGCCTGCGTCTGCACCTGCTTGCTCTGCACACTTCCTCTGAAGGTGACCGAACCAGCCCCCGCAGTGGCAGCTTGTGAGATTACTTGTTTGCTCTGAAGGCTTCCGGAAAGAGTTACACTGCCGGTGCCAGATGTCGCGGGAGCGCCTGTTATGCTCTGTTCGTTGCCGCTTGTGGAGGCAGAACCAGTGGATCCGCTGGACGCAGCGAATCCATTCGCAGTGGTGGACGTGAGTCGAAGACGAGAGTCGTAACCGAACAGCGCTGACGTGCCGTTTCCATAGGACGCCGAAGTGGTCGCTCCGGCTGCGCTGTAGTGTACACCGGAGAGCAGTGACGTCGGATGGTTGGAGTCTGAAAAACTGCTCGTTATTTGTGTAAGGCGACCAGCCGGATAGCTGTTAGTAAGAGTCACACCCATACCGTTTCCGGCGGACGTAATATCGCCCAGCTGATCGTAGCCATACGGCAGCGAAGAGTAGCCGGTGCCACAATTCTGCGGAGTGCATTGCCACTGGTTTTGGATCCGGCCCATCGGGTCATAGCTATTCACCGTCGCCGTTCTGCCGTCCGTAGTAGCCTGCTTCACCAAACGGCCCACTGGATTACTGATGGTCAGCCCATCCGTGGCCACGTCATATGAATACTTAGCCGCTGGCGAGGGCAGAGTCCCGTTGCTGCAGGTCGGCGGCGCACTTGGCGAAAATGTGTAGGCTTTGGCGGTCAACCGATTCAACATGTCATAGCAAAATGAGACTGTCACGGTGGCTGAGCTGGTCTGACTGGGAGCAGGGGATGTTTTGCTCGCGACATTGCCGTTTGCGTCGTAGGCGTAACTGATTGAGCCTGATTCAGGGTTAGAAGCGGTGAGAAGACGGGACAGGGAATCGTAGGTGAATGTGCGCGAGGCGATGCCGGTCTGGTTGACCTGAAAGAGGTTGCTCAAGCCATCGTATTGATAGGTGGTAAGGAATCCGGTTCCGGCGATGTCCTGGCCGCAAGCGACCGGAGCGCCGTTGGAGCCGACTAACGATGTGGAGGAGGAGCCGCCTGCACCAATGAAGGGACCAGGCGAAACCTCGCAGAGAGAAAGCAACCGGCCGAGGGCATCACTCTGAGAGATTCGCGTGACGCGCTGCGTGCCGTTGCCTTCGTCTTGGACCTGGGTGGCACGGCCGATGTAGGTCGTCAGTGCCGTCGTGTTGTCGGGATGTGTGATCTGCTGGGTGCGGCCGAGGGCGTCGTAGGCGTATGTGGTCAAAACGTAGGTGGAACCGCAATACGGATTGGAGACCGTGGCAACCCGCCCAAGTGCGTCATATGTGGTGTCGGTCTTGTCTCCAGTCGGGCAGTCTGGGTCGGAAGTGAGCTGTGATTGAATGGGTCGGCTGAGCCCGTCTAAAAACGTGTTGGTTGTGACAGCGGCTCCTTGGGTGTTGATCTTGCGTGCAGAGGCGACGGATTGGGGAGAGACGTCGATGATTGAGGCGGTCGATTGGCCGCCGTCGGGATAATCGGTTTCTATCAGGCGGCCGCGTGCATCGTAGTGAAACGTGGTTGGGTTTAGGTTCGGGTCGGTGACGGAAGCGAGCAAGCCCGAACAAGAATAGTATTTGTACGCTGTGATCTGATTGAGGGCGTTTTTGACGGACGACGGTTTTCCAGAAGAGTCGGCACTCTGGGCGCAGGCCGTATCTATCCATGGACTCGTATAGGTAAACTGCGTCTGGTTCAGTTTCGGATCAGTCAGCAAGGTCACATCGCCGTAAGTATTGCGTTGATACTGAGTCGTCACGGACGGTGTGTTCGTGCCGCCATTGGTCACGCCGAGAAGATTTCCGATGGTGTCATTGGAATAGGTGGTAGTGGACTGTTTGTTCGTCGCGGGGTCCGTGACTGTTTTCGATAAAGGGCGGTCGAGGATGTGGCCCGTGCCAGCATCATAGTTCCCTCCGGTCTGCCAGGTATAGGTGGTCTTCCGTTTGAGGCTTCCGTCAAAATCGTATTCATCGATTTCGGTCGGGTTGTCTATAAGTGCTGAACCAGTCACATTTCCACCGTTCGGTGGTTCCGGATAAGTTTCCGAGACAGTTTCATAACTGGTGACGATCTTGCTGACGAGGTTGGGGCTAACATCATTGAGTGTCCTAGTTACTTGAGACGGTAGTGGACCGAACGTGTAATCGGTGTGAACGGACTCTATGAGAGTGGATTGACCCTGGTAGTAGAAGCGGTCGGTCTCAACGGGGTTGCTGGAGACCCAAGTCGATCCGGCGTTACAAGCGCTATTAAAATTGTATTTAGTACGATTGCCAGCCGGGTCGACCACATCTATAGAACAGTTGACACCGTTAGATGGGATAGGGTATGCGGTGATATCGTACGTTGTGGTAGCCTCTGTGGCCGCGGAGCATGCGCCTGAAGTGCCAGCGCAGACGTGCTTTGCCGCGACTTCGCGATAATCAGCAGAGCAAGTAAGGTCTGGCAGAAAAAACGAAGGATGGGCGTTTGCATAGTCGTAGCGCGCGTAACCTCCGCCAGGATAAATAACTTTGGAAATTGCACCCAGTTGGTCGAATTCGACATTGTAAACGGCTCCGCCGGGAAAAGTTATCGCTGTACCGCTCGCCTCGTTAAATGTACCAAGGTCTGAGCCGCCCCACAGGAAAGTACCCTGATAAGAACTTTGAAATTGATTCGTAAATTGACAACTAGTGGCCTGTGTGGTTACGGCGGGTCCTGCGGGACCCGGTGAAAACGTCACGGTTTGAGATTGGCCATTGGAGTCCGTCCATGTGACGCCTCCGTTGGAGAAAGAAATGGTGTGGCCAACACTGTCTGTGATCGTGTTTCCGCTCTTGGTAATGGCGTTTCCGTTCGGATCGACGATCTTGAGAAAATCATAGTCGTACGAATTAGTCACTTGAGGGCCTGAAGAGGTGGAGCCTGCTGGAAACGTTGTAATCGCCGGGAAGTGGTACGCAGATCCATTCTTGGTCCATACAACGATGTCGTTGGGGTTTGAGGCGTCTAATTTCACTCCATGACTCTCATTGGAGTCTGCGACTGGAAACGTGTGTTGCGTCTGGGCGCCGCTACCCCCTGTGTTGCTGCAATCTCGGGCAACGGTAAACGTATAACTTGTGCCGTATTCATCCCGAAAAACGAAACCGGAGTTGCAAAATAGAGAGTAGTTGCTATGAATTGTGCCGCCAACATAGTCCGAATAGTCTCCGAGAAACGACCAGGATGCCCGCAGGTGAGGAACAGTGACGTAACCACCTAGGTCCGGGGAGGGCAGCCAGTTTGCATAGACAAAGGAGTGATTGACGCCTGAAGGGTCGGTCCAGCCGGGGGGGGGTGTCATACTCCAGAAAGTTGATGGCATGGCTGTCGGCACCCCAGCCGAGGCTGAAGGATTGGCCGCCTTTTCCCCGAAGAGATAAGAGAGGAATGTAAACATGCAGATTCCCGGTCGCCAAGGCGACATCCTCGCGCACAATTTCATGCGTGCTGTTCGGAGGCGCTCCCGTCATGCTGGCAGCCGAATAGGGACTCGGCGTGTTCTGAGCTTGGACGATGGAAGCAGGAATCAAGCTAATGCAGACAGCCACGAGCAGACAATTAAGCACAATTCGAGTGGAAGGCACAGGGCTCCTGGTTGTTGGTCCGCGCAGACTGGTTGGGACAGGACGCGTGTGACGTTTATTTCCTAAACGCCCGCCGCTTGTTTGGCAGGATATACTATTTATATATGATTGTTAATATAATGTCAACGGATTTGTTAACAAATAGACAAATGAAAAGTACTAGAGCCGTTTCCACTTTGCGACCGCCGCGAAAGCTGTGATGAGTTTGTACCCTTGCTCCTCAGCCTGGCTCGGTATGCTGGCCTGAATCGATTCGTTCATGCCGATGATTGATTTCATTTAGTCCGAATCACCGCCACCAGGCTTCGCCGGCGTCGGCTTCCGAAACGGCTCCTGGTAGATGTGAGCCACGAGCCGCACGGGAATTTTCGTCGATACGCCAGAGTCTTTTGGCTCATATTGCGCTCTGCGCGAAGCCGACGTGTGCTCCCGTGTCGATGAGGTAGCCAGGCAAGCTTTCCGTTGACGTGTGCGTCAACGTGCAGCTTGGAGTTCTGGACCATGGCTCTCCGGCGCACATAGGTGGGAAGAACCGGAGCTTGTTGAGCGGTCACCGGGTGTTGCGGAACTCATAAGCGCAAGCGAAACCGCAAGAAAACCTTTGCGCTAAACTTGCGCTAAACGATGGGAAATGACGGGCAACGACTGGCAATGACGGGCAGTTAAGTCGTTGAAAAGATTGCTAAGTCGTTTGTTTAGAGAGGCAGGGCGCCGTTTCGTAATCGGCAGGCCGCGAGTTCAACTCTCGCCCTCGGCTCCAAAATTCTATGGGTCCGACCCGGATCTATCCTTTGGGTTTTTCGGTTTTCGTCTACTGCACTGTAGATGGTCTTTGTAGGCGATAAATCCTCCGGATTGCTCCGGATTCATCAACGTGGCGGGGGTTAGGTTCGATCCCCAACGCCCGTACCAACCCAAGTTGTTTTCAGCGACTTGCAACTGCTCTTTCTAACAAAACACAGCTTTCTAACAATTGTCCTCAGTTGACCAGCTTTATTGAGCGGTTTTGAACCGCGTTGCGTTGCTCATCTCCGATAACGTGGCCATAGAGCTCGAGCGTGATCCGCGCGTCTGAGTGACGGAGCTGCTTCTGCACAACGGCTGGAGTTGCGCCATCATCCAAAAGGGAACTCGCTGCGCCGTGTCTCATCGAGTGGAATCCACCGCGGGTGATACCGAGTGCATCCAAAAGTGGATGCACTTGCTTCTCCCGCAGTTTGTTCGCCGAGAACGGTCTGCCGCCTCGATTGACGAAGAGCAACTCGTTTTTGTGATCCTGCCTTTGGAGATGAGTCCTCAGCCGTGCTTCTAATTCCTTGGACAGCGGAAGATCCGAAGCCCGAGCGCGTTCCGGTGCCGTTCGCAATTCTGGGGACTTGCCGAGGACTACTCGGCAGCGAAATGCAAGGGCCGCGTTTGTACCGATATGGCCGCCACCGCAATCACAGAACTCAGCATGAGAGGAGGGACTCATCGCGTGAAGCACTACTATGGATGCGGGAGTGCCCCGAAATCTCTCTTTGACCTCGAATCCGTCATTGACCAGTCCGCGAACTCCGAGCAGTGGACCGGCGATGTCAGTAACGCGGGTCCTTTCGGGACAACCTGCTCGGGTGGAAACTGAATGACCCCCTCCGACTCTCCCGTACGGCGTGTAATGAACGTTGTCTTACCACTCCGAAACTCTCGCTCTGGGACGCGGCCTCATCCGAATTTGACCGCGTCCTTCCTGGCTTTCTTTTCAAGGGGTATCTCCGCTGCTTTTTACAACTTCGCGTCACCGGCAAAGTGAAGCGAATCAAAGCGATGGGTGAAGTGCCCGGGTGAAGTCCACTTCACGCCACGTAGCTGAAGCGAGCAGCTGTTGCGCCTGAAGTCTAGTACTGAAGTGCACTTCTGCTGTTCTATCGAGGTGCGCAGCCCAGATCGCTCCTGGAAACGCCTATGGAAACTTGTCCTCTTGGACGGATTTCAACGGCCACAGCACCGCGTATACTCACAACAACATGAACCAGTGGCTGTCAAAGCCGCCGGACCCGCTCTTCCATGGGCGGCGGTTCCATGCACCTATTGGCGGCAGGGCCGCTACACGATGACGGACGCAAGGCATTGACGCGCTATAACTTCGACAATTCCCACCGCTCGTCAGGAGTCCGCGAGCGCGCGGGAAGTCTTTCCTGCCGTCACGATTTGGCCGGCAACCTGAAGCAAATCTCCGGTAGCGCCAATACCGGGAATTACACGTACGGCGCGAGGAGCCGACTGAGAACCCCGACGGAGGGCAGCGCGGGTACGACAATCGGAATCAGGTGACGAGCGAAGCCATCGCCGGCGATCCCAACAGCATGACTAGAAATGTGACGTACCCCGATGATTCGATAGGCAATCGTACGCAGGAGGTACCCACGCCTCCGGGGTGTCTGGGCGGCTCGTTGAACTACAACGCAACGCTCTCGACCAGCTATAATATTACGTCTACGACGATCAAGGTCCGGTGCGCAGAAATGAAAACTGTAAAGGATCACACGCTTAGCACAGCGACATTGCCGCTTTGCTGGCGAAGGAATAAGGAGGGCCATCAATGACAAGACTTGCCGCGCTTTTCCTAATTTTCTTCGGATTCGCGAAGCATGCATTAGCCCAATCCGAGGATAGAAAGCCCACGTTAGGCAAAGACCGGCTGACGGCGGAGCAAGTTGCGGTCTATCGAGCATTCTTACGGTTTTATGCAAAGGGGAGCGACAGAGTGCTTTATGTTGCTAATAGCACAGACTGGCTAGACGTCTCCGACGTAAAGGAGGATGCAGACTGTTCGCGATCTTTCGGGCAGATAGAATTCGACGACTCGAAGGGAAGCGGTCCGACTACACACCGGCTTGACTCCAGTTTAGCAATTGCACGCCATATTGCCTTGGTCGATTCCGCAAGCCAATCAGAGAAAATCAGGCAAAATGATCCGAGCAAAACCATGCGCGAAGGCAAAACTGTCGATCGCGCGGTCTCAGACGCGTTCGCTTCTGCTTTGCTTACCCTGTCGGAGATCGTCTTTGATAAGAATCACCATAAGGCAGTGATGAGTTTTAGCTTTTCCTGCGGTAAATTATGCGGAAACACTGCCATTGTCATGCTCAAGCAGGTTGGCCGGCACTGGAAAGTTACAGAGCAAAGTTGTGGAGAAGGCGTTTCCTGAACGCCTGACGAGCGCTAGCTCGTAGTACTCGGTTCTGGCCAGGGCGGGTGGCGCATAAAACGCCGAAGCAGTACAGGGTTTCGAGTTATGCTTCATGCCAGAAGTGGCGGGCACAACTGTCTCAGCACCTCAATCCCGTGCCTGGAGAGCAGCGCCAGAATCGTACTACCGGGCCCGATACTACGATCCAAATTCCGGAAGATTTTTGAAGGAAGATCCGATCGGATTCCAAGGCGGCGGGGCAAACTTCTATGCCTACACCGCGAACTCCCCCTTAAACTTCCGGGATCCATCCGGACTCGACTACAGAACGTCCTATTCCTCTGGTAAGATCTCGGTTTCTTTGGAGATTGTCCTGTATGGGAAAGGTGCCAATCCCACATTGGCCGCCTTGTGGCAGAAAGCGATTGCAGACAAGTGGAATCAGAATCCCGGATACGGCAGGTGCAAGGCGGTCTTTGACGTTTCTGTGAGCGCGGATCCGGGAGCGAACAACATATTTTCTGCCCAATGGAGGTCTTACTATGGCCCCAAGAATTGGATTAGAGTCCCACCAAATGGCCAGTTAGGGGACAATGGGGTTAACCCCATCACAATGAATTCCGGATCTTGGTGGAGTCAGCTGGATCTGAGGACGGTTGCGCATGAAGCAGGTCACCTTCTCGGTTTCTGGGACCACATCAACCCGCTCACAAATGCGCCCTGGAAAGGCTCTGAGAACGACATCATGGCAGAGTCCGGAAACTATGCAATCCTCCAACAGGAAATCGATTCCATTGTCGGAAAATGGTACGATAAGGAATGTAAATGCGGACAATGATACAGCGCGTTTCCATTCGCGTTGCAAAGTCACTGGTCGTGCTATTTATAGTTCTCGGTCTGTTATCCGCGGCTTCCGCTCTATGGGCATTTTCGAAGCTGCCCAGAACCTTCGGAGTTCCCTACAGTTTCGTGATCATTGAGACCTATGGGCCACAAGATCTCAACGTGCCGATGGCGAAGATCTATCTTGAACCGCCTTCATCTGAGCAAGATTTAGGATTCGAGGGAGCCTCTCTGAAGCATACCTCTAAGGCCGTTCCTCACTTTCAAGCCGCTATACCGTTGCCTGGCGTGGTCGTAACTGGCTCCGGAACAATCCATTTCGGGCGTAACCGCATTGACGTTTCCGATGGAAAAATAGCGATCAATGGCCGCTCGATTGAAAACCACGATTCAGAAAGAATTCTGCTAGGGACGAGTGAGTTTGAGGTCCGAGATGATTTCAGAAAAACAGGTCCTCTGGAAATCGTCTTGGGGAGGAACGGTTGGTATCTTGAGAGCCGAGTCCGCATCGCCCGATAGCTTCAAATACGATCCCTTCGGCAGAAGAGTCTACAAATCCTCCAGTTCGGTCACCAGCATCTATGCCTACGTCGGCGATAACCTCGTCGAGGAAACGAACCCTTCGGGCATGGTCGTCGCCCGCTATGCGCAAGGACTGAACATCGATGAGCCGTTGGCGATGCTGCGTAGCAGCACAACCAGCTATTTCCAGGCTGATGGCCTTGGCTCGATCACTTCGCTGAGCAACTCATCTGGTTCGATAGCGAACACCTACACTTATGATTTCTTCGGGGAGCTGACAAATTCGACAGGCTCGCTGGTCAACGCCTACGACGGCGACAACCTCGTCGAAGAAACGAACAGTGCCGGCAGTGTCGTTGCCCGCTATGAACAAACCCAGAATATAGATGAGCCGCTGGCGATGTTGCGCTCGAGTGCGACCAGCTACTTCCATGCCGACGGTCTCGGCTCGGTAACTTCGCTCAGCAACTCAGCTGGTTCGGTAGCGAACACCTACACCTACGACTCCTTCGGCAAACTGACCGCCTCGAGCGGTTCGCTCTTGAATCCGTTCCAGTACACTGCCCGCGAATCGGACTCGGAGACCGGGCTGTACTATTATATTACCGCGCCAGATACTACGACCCAGCTGCGGGCAGATTCATCTCAGAGGACCCATTGCGGCTTGGTGGTGGAGTGAACATCTACGCTTACGTTTACAACAACGCGACAAACCTGAGTGACCCACTCGGCTTCCGAGCATGTAAGGAGGCTACGAAGAATTGCATCCAGAGGGCCTTGAAAGCCCTGTTTCCTGGTTTGA
>Ga0207010_1113_pt1 | contig 11835 bp, 9 predicted proteins | sample Alteio_BWMinCont_82_FD_153465 | JGI IMG/M metagenome (GOLD analysis project Ga0207010, IMG submission 153465) | Enriched cells from forest soil in Barre Woods Harvard Forest LTER site, Petersham, Massachusetts, United States -... | ecosystem: Environmental > Terrestrial > Soil > Temperate forest >...
CAACGTTCTAGAAGCGGCTATACGCCAACAACAAGCCCATCATCTACATCATCAAGCACCCCATCGCCTACAACTCCATCTAGTCCACGAACCCCTGAAAGTGGAGTAAGCGCTTCGGGTAAATCTGTGAGTGAAAATCTGTCTTCTTTTGAACTTTAACAAAACCCAATAAGAGGTTTTTATGAGCATTCCATCAAACCTTCCCCCAGTCGACCCCAGACAAGAAGTGGGACAAGGTGAACTTAAGTTAGTCAAGCTCAATAAAGGACAAGCTGTTCAAACAATAGTTGAGCGTCTAGGCCTGACCGGTAAGGATAACGAATCGATGAAGGTGGATGCTTTTAAATCAGGCCTTGCGACTATGATGGGCCATTTTGTCAGACTTGATGTTGGTGAGAAGGTTAAATACAAAAATACAATATCAGATAAAAAAGAGTTAATTAAATTATTTAAATTAACTTTTGGCCATGCACCAACAGAGAGTCAGAAGTCGGAGTTGTCAAAGTTGCCCAGTGCATTATATGAACGATCTTTAAAGCCAATAATTACACATAAAAAATTTATAGAAGAAAATTTTAAAGATTTAATCGAAAGCAAAATGAGAATCATCAATGAAATCCTGGAGGATGCTGCTATAGGGATCGAAAGACCGGGTTTATATTTCAAGAAGACTACTACGATTGAGGAGCTAACTAATTTATTAAAGAATGCCTCCACAGAGAATGAGCTTGTTTTGGGTAAATTTTTCAGAAAGTTAAGGCAAAAACCATCAGAAAGCGAAGTAGAAATTAATCTTGATGCTTCCTATCAGGATTCTTTGCGAGAGCGGGGGATCATTCAGACTCTGGATGCTAAATCTAGAAAGAGATCTTCAATAGAAGCTCCTCCAACTGAAACACGCGGCCGAGCTGGAGCAACGGCAGCTCTTCCCCTGAAGGAAGAGATCGACATCCTAACGAAAGATTTCAAGGTTTCTGAAATTGTTAAAGCCGGCTTAAGTGAAGCATTGAAAGCCTTAAAAAGGCCATATGGAAAAACAAAGATTGGTCAGGATCTCTACGAAAAGCAGCGTGAAACAGTATTAAGTGAACTTGAGAAAGCAGTTCGAGTAAAAGTAAAATTAACCGATGATGTCAAAACTAATTTGACTGATAGACTTAGTGACGTAGAATTTTCCTGGATTCTGGATGTTGAGGTCAAAGAGTTGTTGAAAACCTTAGGAAAAGAGCATGTGACTAAGGAAAAGAAAGCGGAGATCAAAGATACACTCAAAAAAATGCATGAGAGGACCTCCGGTTATGAAGCCAGATTTGACGAATTAGATGTCACTGCAATTCCACTTTATGAGCTCGAGAATATCCATCCAGCAAAAATTGAAATTAGCAAAACATTATTAGGGAATATAGCATTGGAAAATGATTCCAAACTATCTGAGTTTCTTTGGAAGCTTGTTGATGAATGGAATAAATAGCCGCACAGCCACTTCATTTACCAATCTAATATGACCTTTCCGGACTGCCCAGAGAGCATAACTTGGAACCCTTTCTCGAAATCGTCTATGTTGAAATGATGGGTGATAATAGGGTTTAAATCCAATCCGCCTTCCAGCAGGTGGACCATCTTGTACCAGGTTGAGAAGATTTCCCGCCCATAAATTCCTTTTAGTGTCAGCATCTTGAAAATGACCAGATCCCATTCTATGCCTGTACCTGAGGGCATTATCCCCAGCAAGGCAATTTTACCTCCATGGCGAACCTTTTCTAAAAGGGTTGTCAGGCCGTTAGGGTGACCGGACATTTCCAATCCTACTGTAAATCCACTGTTGATGCCGAGAGCCTGCACTGCATTTTCGACTGTTTGTTTTTTGATATTGACGGTGACAGCCCCCATCTTTTTAGCCAGGTCGAGGCGGTAATCATTTATATCGGTTATGACGACGTGTCTAGCGCCTGCTTTTTTGGCGACTGCTGCAGCCATAATGCCGATGGGTCCGGCGCCTGTGATTAAGACATCTTCGCCGACCAGGTCAAATGACAAGGCTGTATGGACGGCATTTCCAAAAGGATCAAAAATGGCTGCAACATCATCTGAAATATCATCTGGCAGGATAAAGACATTTTCTGCGGCAAGAGCAAAGTACTGGGCAAAAGCGCCTGGACGGTTGACTCCAAGCCCTTTAGTATTCATGCACAAGTGTCTTTGACCTAGGCGGCATGGGGGGCATAGGCCACAGATGGAGTGTGCTTCGCCGCACACTCTTTGTCCAACCTTCAAATTTTTGACATTTTTCCCGACTTGGGAGATATGGCCCATGAATTCGTGACCGATGATCATCGGGACGGGGATCGTTTTCTGCGCCCAGGCATCCCATTGGTAGATGTGGACGTCGGTGCCGCAGATGGCATTCTTTTTAGTTTTGATGAGGACCTCATCATCACCGCAGACAGCCATTGGGACATCTTCCATCCACAGTCCCGGCTTCTTTTCTTTTTTCATTATCGCTTTCATACGGACTTCCAAGTATTTTCTAGTTTTACCTCTAAATGACTTTTAACTCCCTACCAACCTTCTCGAAGGCGGCGACTGCGTGGTCGATCTCGTCTTCGGTGTGGTTGGCGCACATCTGCGCCCTGATGCGTGCTTTCCCCATCGGTACTACAGGGTAGGAGAATCCGATGACATAGACGCCGTTGTCGAGCATTTTAGCTGCAAAGTCTTGGGCTAGCTTGGCATCGCCCAGCATGACGGGGATGATAGGGTGGTTGCCTGGGACTAGATTGAATCCGAGAAGAGACATTTTGTCGCGGAAGTAGCGGCTGTTGGTCAACAGACGGTTTCGCCGGTCGTCAGAGTTATCGATGAGATCGAGTACTTTGATTGAAGCAGCGACGATGCTTGGGGCAAGCGTATTGGAGAATAGGTAGGGTCTGGAGCGCTGCCGGAGCCAGTCGATCAAGGGCTTTCTACCGGAAGTATATCCTCCAAGGGCACCACCTAGGGCTTTTCCTAATGTTCCTGTGATCAGATCGATCCGTCCCATCACATTGCAGTAGTCCTGACTGCCACGGCCGGTGGGGCCTAAAAAGCCGACGGCGTGGCAGTCATCGACCATCACAATCGCTTTATACTTTTCGGCAAGGTCGCAGATATCAGACAAGTTGGCGATGATACCATCCATGGAGAAGACCCCGTCGGTGGCGATCATTTTGTAGCGGGTATCTTTGGCAAGTTTAAGCTGTTCTTCAAGGCTTTTCATGTCGTTGTTGTCGTAGCGGAAGCGCTGAGCTTTGCACAGACGGATCCCATCGATGATGCTGGCGTGGTTTAGGGCATCGCTGATGACAGCGTCTTCAGCGCCGAGAAGCGGCTCAAAAAGTCCGCCGTTAGCATCGAAGCAAGAGCTGTAGAGGATGGTGTCTTCGGTGCCAAGGAATTCAGAAATCCTTTTCTCCAGCTCCTTGTGGATGGTCTGGGTGCCGCAAATGAAGCGGACTGATGAAAGTCCGAATCCGTATTTATCGTAGCTGTCGATGGCGGCGTTGATTACGTCGATGTTATCTGCAAGGCCTAGGTAGTTGTTGGAACAAAAATTAAGTACTTTCTTTCCATCGGCAAGGGTTATTTGAGCGTCTTGTGGCGATGCGATCACTCGTTCCTGCTTGTAAAGCCCCTGGTACTCCAGGTCTGTCAGCTGATTCTGGATGTAATCCAAGAATGTAAAGTCCATAGTGAATCCTTTTAAAATGACGCAAATAAATAAACACAGAGACACAGAGGCACAGAGGTCACAGAGGGTTTTTAAATGTCTTAGAGAAAAAATACAAAAGCATCTAATAAAAAACAACTTAATAATACTTCTTTGCTTTTCTCTGTGATCTCTGTGCCTCTGTGTTTAATTTTTAGCGAGACTTATAAATGCGTCTTTAAATCCTCAATAAGGTCCTCAGAATCTTCGATGCCGATGGAGAGACGGACGAGGCTATCGGTGATGCCCAACTTCTCCCTTTCTTCTTTGGGAAGGATGGCATGGGTCATAGAAGCAGGATGGCTGACGAGTGATTCTACCCCTCCGAGGCTTTCGGCCAAGGTGAAGTATTTAAGTGAAGAGATCAGCTTCATGAGCTCTTTTTGCGGGAGTTTGAATTCAACAGACATCATCCCGTTAAAGGCCCTCATCTGTTTTTTAGCGATCTGATGACCGGAATGAGAGGGGAGCCCGGGGTAGTTGACTTTACTGACTTTTGAGTGACTTTCTAAAAACTTGGCGATTGCCATCGCATTCTTTTGATGCTGTTCCATCCGGACACAGAGCGTTTTTACGCCTCTGGTGATCAGCCAGCAGTCGAATGGACTAGGATTGACGCCAAGGGTTTTGCGGGAGAAGTCCATGGTCTTTTTGTATTCGTCGTCATTGGTCATGACGACACCTCCCAAAACGTCCGAATGGCCGCCAATGTACTTGGTCGTGCTATGCCATACGATGTCAGCTCCCAGCGTCAGTGGGTTCTGACAGAAAGGGGATGCAAAGGTATTATCAACAACGGATGTGACGTCGTATTTTTTAGCCATTTTCGACAGTTCGGCAATATCAAAAATATTCATTAGGGGATTGGTAGGAGTTTCGAACATGAGCCATTTGGGCTTGCGCTGTAAGGCTTTTTCGATCTCGTCCGGGGTGACAGTTAAAAGATTGGTAAATTTCACGCCAAACCGACTAAATACCTTTGTCAAGAGTCGGTAGGTGCCTCCATAGATGCCGTTTAAGGCAACTATTTCGTCGCCTTGCGATAATGTTGATACCAAGGCTGTTAAAGCGCCCATGCCCGACGAAAAGACGGTAGCATGCTTGGCGTCTTCCAACGAGGCTAATGTTTTCTCAAGGATTTCGAAGTTGGGATTGTTGGCTCTTGTGTATTCAAATCCGCGGCTCAGCCCAGGTTCATCCAGCTCGAAAGTAGAAGTCATATAGATCGGCGGCATCACTGCCCCCGTCGCCTTGTCCGGCTCCCAGCCGGCATGAATAGCTTTCGTCGCAAATTTCATTGTAGTCCCTTAATTCGGAATTCGAAAAAAAAATATCTTAAATTTAAACGCAAAGGCGCAAAGAACGCAAAGGAGTCACGCAGAACAACAAATTAAACACAGAGGCACAGAGGTACAGAGATCACAGAGAAAGGCATTCAATTTAAAAAGAAAAAGCAGAAGAGATTAATATTTTTTTTATTTTTTTAAATTCTTCCTCTGTGATCTCTGTGCCTCTGTGTTTAATTTTTTGTCCTCCGTGACACCTTTGCGTTTTTTGCGCCTTTGCGTTGAAATTTAGGCGCCTCTTTTACTAGATATACTACTTCTTCACGTCCTCAAGCGCTTTCTTGATTCTCTCTTCCGTTATCTCTGTTAAACCATCAAGCTTGATCACTTTATTGGTTTTGGTGTTGGTGACGATGAGGATTGGCGTTGAACTCAACTGGAATTTATCGACGATTTTTTCAAAGTAGTCCATTCCATTTTTGACTTCGAGGTAGGGGAGTTCTCTGAATTGGATATTATATTTTTTTACGGCTGCTTCGACATCTTTGTCGGTCGGTGCATCATTCTTAGAGGCTAAGTCAAGTAAAAGATTGCGCGCATTAAAATACTGAGGCTTGTTATTAACCAGAAAAGAAATATTAAAAGGGACATAGTTGGTGCTGTTCTTATGAATAGGGTAGTCGATAAAAAAGATGGCTGCTTCTTTACGGAGGTCCGGATAGATCTTTTCGATTAGGGGATCGACCCTTCTACACGCCTTGCAGTACCAGTCAGTTACAAAATACACTTCGATGGGGCTCCCCACCTTGCCAAAGGCTAGTTTATCTTTCATTTCGGCCGCGGCCGCCTCGGCGGGGTTTACCTTGCTGACACCAATGAGAGCAATTAAAAATCCGAGAATTACGATGGAAAAGGTTGCAAAAGCTTGTCTAATTTTATTCATTATTTCACCCTGGTTGTTGATAATGTTTTTGATAAAGCCGGTAATATAAACAGCTCCGGCGATACCTAAAGCGGCTGCGATACTCATACACAGGGGGCACCAGTGTCCGATTTGGTAATATTGGATTCCAATAAACATCAGCTCGGCCCCTAGGGCGCTTGCAATGCCCCAGCCTGTTAATAGTATAAATAAAGGAACTCTCAATGAAAGCAAATGAAAAATAAACAATGCAGGAAAAAAAACTAGCCCTACCCAGGCAAAATGGATCCCAAAAAGGCGGTAATCTTGATTGGATGAGCAATGCTCGACACAAAATTCTATCAATGAAAGGAAAGAAAGGACGCACACAAAGGCCAGTGCCAGGGATATGATGGTAAAACCTAGCTTAGAAGGTTTGGAAGCTTGAATAAATCTCATGCTATCATTTTCTTTGATTTTTATTATATCTTCACCGATATCCCCCGCACTGTCAAGAAAAAACTGGTCTCAGCACAATATATCCCGTGCCCGAGACGGCGCGCAGCGCTTTGGAGAGGTGTGCAGCCCACTTACACCGCTGCCGTGGCCTGCCTTTTACCCACATTTGAGTCTGGACATATAGCCGCGGAAGCGGCACAAGATGTCAGCCCCGCGCGTAGAAGCCGAAAAGCTTCAACGGAAGATTTATAATTTCTATAAAAAAACAATCTTCTCTTGACAATAATTAAAATATTAATTAAAATCAGAGTATAAATTAATACCAAGGATGTTTATGAATAACACTATACTTTCTAATAATAAAGTAGAGTTTAACTTCCCTAACGAGTTTAAAACAAATTGTAAGTGCTTTTTAACTTCTACTTATTATTACGACACTTCTAGTGAATCACCGTCCAAAAAACCACTATTACGTGATTATAGAACAACAGCTACTGAGACCATTTGCTTAGGCACTTTAGCCATCTTCGGCTTTGGAACCTTAGCATCCCTAGCTGATTATAGTTTTAAAAAGCTTGAAACAAAGATTTTGGGGTATTTTATTGATAGCTATAAAGACCAGGTAGTAGGCAATTTAATCGGTTATGTTATTCCTTATTGTAAATTAGCTGCAGGAGTCAGTGTTATTTTTATCATTGGTATAATCGCTATCAAATGTCTAGGTAATCGTCCTGCTCAAGAAGACGTTAACGTAAATTCTTTGAAAAAATTCAGCTGGAAGATTATTACTTCAATAGAAAATAGAGCTGATATAATCGATTCAGCTATATCTTCATTACTTGGAATCCGCTCTTATAGCCAAGTAAATGCATACCAAAATATTGATGTAAAATTTAAATTTCTTGAAATTGCACGTATTGAGATTATTAAAATTATTTTTCAAACCATCGCCTTAGGGGCCCTATCTAAAGTATTGCCTGTCAATGGATTCTTCAGCGCCATGATCGCAGTAATGTTACCCATTAGTCAAATGAGTAGATTAAGATTTCTATTTCAGATCTTATCAACTTTTTACTCAGCCTTAGAGTCAAACCAAATGAAAGTTGAATTACCTGAGATCAAAAATAAGGAAAAGAACATCGATCTTGAAAAGCCTAAGGCAATTGAAGAAAATAAGATTGAACAGGAAATAAGATATAATCGAAAAAAAAGAAAGGGTGAAACTCTTTTCGCTAATTTACCCTTAAATACTAGCCCATTTCCAAAGGTGGATTTAAGAGCTCAATTTAATTTCCCGACTGAAAAAGTAAATATTGATATAAGTATCTTCAAAACTGTCGAAATTCAAAAAGAAAATATCGCCTCTTTAAAAGACAGAAAGTTCGAAATTAATGCCAGTGAGTTTTCAATAGGACAAAAGTCATCAATCGTTGCTGAGCACAAATACTTAACCGCAAGAAAATTTAAAACCTAGGATTGATTTATGCCTCCTATAATAGAGAACGTAATTCCTCAGGCTATGCTTTTAGATAGCCTGGGGAGATATAGCATGCTTAGTGCTATTTCATTTTTTGGCTCAAGGATATTTAACGGGAAATTTCCTGACTACCGTCACAACCTGCTGTTTCCGCTAGTGTTTACTCCCATTGATTTGCTCATCCAATTTAGTGCAACAAAAGGACAAGAGTGTTATCCAAGATTTGCTCATGCAATTAAAACAATCCAGCATTGCGCCAATGCTATTCTATTAGCAACAACCTACTATGCTGTAGATAAATATTTTTGGTCGAAAGGACAAATTCTCAATCTTAACTCGTATATTATGCAACCTCTTCTGATTACTATAGCTAAGGAAATATGCAGTTATTCTATTCTAGGCGCGAAAGCTACTCTTGGTCAACGTTGCGATCCTTTCGATGAAGTGAGGGATAACACTTACCTTGAGACTTTCAGACGACACTGCTGGGATTGGATATTTATTTCTGAATGCCTTTCTCATCCGGTCATTCATTCTATAGATAGTCTATTTTCTTCATATTTTGTGATTAGGACACAAGAAGCTCTTGAAAGTAAAAAAGTCAATAAAGAGGAGTATTCCCACTTAGAATTTACCAGGGGTGAGCTTTTCGGGGAAATTCCTTACCTGATTAAGGATATTACCTGCAGTCTGGCAGGTTCATATACCGCATCTAAGTTTGTGGATTGTGCTTTCTCGACAAGGTTCATTGTAAAATCTAGCATTATTTTCTTTGCATTAGGCACCATTACAAAAATTTTGTGGGGTATAGCGGAAAAGCTAAAAAAAGAAATTGAAACTCAAGAACAGAAAGATGTGCAATTCTTGGACCCCCCCTTCGAATCGCCGTTTCCAGGTTTAACCTAGTTCCAACATGTGATTTGTGAGCTCATAGCAGGTGGAGACGCGTTTTGCGAGTTCTTTGTCGTGAGTAACAAGAACCAGGGCCTTTCCTTCTTTGACAAAGCTGAACAGAAGTTGATGGATAAGTTCGGCGGTCTGACTGTCGAGGTTTCCTGAGGGCTCGTCGGCGAAGATGATTTTGGGGTCGTTGCACATGGCTCGGGCTAGGGCGACCCGCTGTTTTTCCCCTCCTGATAGCACTTTGGACTGAAAATGGGCACGCTCTTCGAGTCCTACATGTGCTAAAAGCTCCATGCCCCGCTTATAGGATGGGCTACCTTTCACTGTGCTGCGGCCGCCTATCATGGCCGGCATTAGGACATTTTCCAGGGCTGTGTAATCTTCCAGCAGGTGAAACGATTGAAAAACAAATCCGATTTCTTCATTCCTGATCCTAGTCTTATTCTTCTTAGACACCATATCATTGCAGATATGGACTGTCCCTTCACAGGGCTCTTCCAACGTGCCAAGGATCTGGAGCAGGGTGCTTTTTCCTTCGCCTGATCGGCCAACGATGGCGACAGATTCTCCTGGCATGACGGTGAGGTCGATGCCGTTGAGGATCTGAGTATGGTAGGGGTAATGGAATGCTTTTCGTATTTTATTTGCTTTCAGGAGGGGAGCCATCATTATCCTCCTGATGAATTGAATATTTGGGCCGGGCGGAGCAAACAGGCTTTGATGGCAGGGACGACGCCGGCCAGCAGTGAGATTCCAACTGTAGCAAAAAGGACGAAGGAAAGAGCTTCATAACTCATTTCATGAGGAAGAATTTCGCCATAAAATGATGCTGCAAAGACCTCGTGCCCTTGCAAAGTACTCAACAAATTGATGAGCAATCCCATATTATGCAGAGTCAGCAATGCCGCCGCGATGCCGATGACGCTGCCCAGAATGCCGATGATGGCCCCGGCTATGCCAAAGATCAGTGCGATGCTTTTGGTAGTGGCTCCCATAGACCTCAAGATACCTATCTCAATTTTCTTATCGTTGACCAGAATGATCAGCATCGAGATGATATTCGAACAGGCAATGACTATGATCACGATGGCAATAAGCATGAAAATGTTTTTCTGGCTCTGGAGTTCCTGGATGATAGCTCTAGTGAATTCATATTCACGGTAGGTCTCGATATTCCAGTAACGGTTGAGCCCTTTTTCCTTCAGTCCATTAAGCAACTGTTTTTTGACCTCATCGGCCTGCGATATATTGTTGAAGCGGATATTGATTCCGTTGGTCAAGGCAGACTTGTCGTCTGGCTGGTGCGAGGAGCGGATTAACGATGAAACCGGTTGACTTGCGAGGATGAACTTGCCGCCGATGGGAATGATGCCCGGATCGTAGAATCCGGCTACAAAAACTGGGATATAATGCTCCTGTACTGTTGTAGCAGTCGGGGAAAAGTAGCTAAGCTGTCCTCGATCACCAACTAAGACTCCAGCTTCACGGAAACTTTTAGGCAAGAGAATGCCATCGCCGACGTTGTCATCTTTGGGAAGCAGATACGATCCATTTTTTTGCGTTACCCAAAAGAGGGACATTCCTGTATTCTCATTCTTCTTGAAGGAACCTAGGTCAATGCCTTTATAGGGAATAATACCCTTTAGAATACTCCCTTGAACTTCAAAATCGATGACGAATTTTACGTCGCTATTTCTTTTGGCTGATTTGATTGACTCATCTATAAGCTGTCCGTTTAAGGGAGTTCCCCCTTCTAGAGTAATGGGGAGGAATGGGGTTATCTTTGTGCCATTAAAGAGTATCTCAGACTCATCTGAGGATAACTTTCCAATGACGACGTTCAACCCTTGGTCTTCCAGCTCTTTTTTAATTTTTGCCAAATGTGCGACAGTTGTCGGAAGAACAATCCGTTTGACTGTTTGATCCTTAAGTATTCCAATCCCTTCCCAGGCGAACTCTTTAGGAAGAAAAATGCGGGGAATATTCCACCCAAATGAGCGAGTTTTCAATCCGGTGATAGTCATTGCCTGGAAAAAATCGGCTAAACGTTCTTGATAGACGGCAGGATTAAATCGAGAAACGGAGTTTTCTTCTTTGTTTGGTTCTTCCTTTACATCAAGCAGGCTGAAGACGTTATTAACATCTTGTGGGGTCATTGCAAACAAGATTTTGTCCAAGTTGCCATTGTCGGGTTCAAAATTGCCAAGAAAAGCTGGATAAGAAAGATATGATTGGGCTGATCCTCCGAAAATATTCTGGGCATGGAAGATGGGGGCCGGACGCAGCAGCTTAAGTTGGATATGGCTCGAGGTTAGCTCGAAATCCTGTCCAGCAATGCCCGGAACACCTTTGACTTCTTTGATGCTTTCGTAAACGCCCTTAACCAAATCACGCAAAGAGCTATCAAATTGGCGGTCTGGCATCTGCCAAAAGGAGGGGATCTCCTGATCAAATTCAGGATCATACGGATCTGTTTTATTTGCCCGAAGTTTCTCCCCAATAGTTTTGGGAGCGTATCCAGATGCGTCGCTGATGCTATCAACCTGGTAGTAATAGGAATTATAATAGGCATCGGTTGGGATTATTCTGACGGGTGCTGTCAAGGCTGTCAGCTTGTTCACCCAGTTTTTTTCAAGACCGTCAGTGACAGAAAAAAACACGACGATCAGCCATACGACTAAAGCAATGACAAAAATTGAAATGAGGCTGATGATAGAGACCGAAAGCTGACGGCGGCGGGGGATCAGATACTTGCACGCGACAGACAGTTCAAACATAATCCCTTCGAATTAAAGGCTAAGTAAAAGACTAAAGAAATGGACTCGCTATATACTGAAATCATTTTTGCTATTTTAGCATTTAGCCTTTTACTTAGCTTTTTTTTACTTGGTTTCTTTGTATTCTACTTTTTCACGCACAACCGGATCATACTTCTTTAAGGTTAGGCGCCCTGGCGTAGTGGTTTTATTCTTAGTCGTATAGTAGTGGTGGTGGCTTTTTGAACTCTTAAGTTTAATGTTTTCACGCTTGCTGGCCATTGTTAACTCCTGATTTTTTATACCCG
>Ga0207010_1114_pt1 | contig 11816 bp, 12 predicted proteins | sample Alteio_BWMinCont_82_FD_153465 | JGI IMG/M metagenome (GOLD analysis project Ga0207010, IMG submission 153465) | Enriched cells from forest soil in Barre Woods Harvard Forest LTER site, Petersham, Massachusetts, United States -... | ecosystem: Environmental > Terrestrial > Soil > Temperate forest >...
TTGTGTCTGAGCTAAAACATAAGTTCGCGGCAAAATTAAGGGGAGAAACTAATGGCAGCGTTAACTAAAGCGGATATTGCAAATCATCTTTTTGAAGATATTGGTGTGACCAAACGTGAAGCGAAAGAAATGGTTGAATTATTCTTTGAAGAAGTTGTGAGTTCGCTTGCGAATGGACAACAAGTTAAAATATCAGGATTTGGTAATTTTGAATTAAATGATAAAAAAGAGCGTCCTGGCAGAAATCCAAAAACAGGCGAAATGATTCCTGTTTCTGCACGGAGAGTCGTCACGTTCCGCAGTGGTCAAAAATTGCGGGCAAGAGTTGAAGTGTATTCAGGAAAAGACACTCATGACAGCCATCACAGTGAGTCAGATACGGAATAGTAAGCGTAAGCAACTAAACGGCGAAAATTTGCCGCCTATTCCCGATAAGCGATATTTTACTATCGGTGAAGTTGGGTTATTATGCGGCGTTAAGCCGCATGTATTACGGTACTGGGAGCAAGAATTTCCAAGATTGCGCCCTGGTAAAAGGCGAGGTAATCGACGATATTATCAACATAAAGATATTGTCATGGCTCGTCAAATACGTAAATTATTATATGAAGATGGGTTTACAATAGAAGGCGCACGCGCTAAATTAACAGCCGATGCTCATGCGGTAGCAGTTGCGACAACTATTCAAGATGACGCTGATAGTATGCTAAAAAAAGTAATTATGGAGCTTGAGAACCTTTTGCAAAAATTGCAATTAGAAGAAACTGTATTGTAATTATTATAAAAAAGACGGGGCGTAGCGCAGTCTGGTAGCGTACTTGCATGGGGTGCAAGTGGTCGCCGGTTCAAATCCGGCCGTCCCGATCAAATAATACATTCGATTTATTATCTATTAGATTAAGAATACTAAATTTTAAAATTATCGAGAGATTAAAGTTAAGATTTTAAGTTTAAGTTAGTTTAAGTAACAAGGAAAAACTTCATGGAAAAAGTATGGTTAAAGAGTTACCCACCTGGGGTGCCTGCTGAAATTAATGCTGATGCTTGCGAATCAATAGTAGACATGTTTGAGCAAAGTATTGCGCTCTATAGTAAAAGTCCTGCTTTTTATAATTTAGGTGTAACAATTACTTATCAGCAATTAGATCATTACTCTAAAGCATTTGCTAATTATTTATTAAAAGTACTGCATTTAATCAAGGGTGATCGAGTCGCGTTAATGATGCCAAATATTTTGCAATATCCTGTTGCCATGTTGGGTGTGTTGCGTGCAGGATTAATTGTCGTCAATGTGAATCCTTTATATACGGTGCCTGAATTAGTTGAACAAATTAATCATGCGGGTGTTGAAACGATTGTTGTGATGGATAATTTTGCTGGGATTGTGCAAACGGCTTTACCTCAAACTTCAATCAAAAATGTTATCTTAACTCAAATTGGCGATTTATTCCCGCGGCCACGTGCTTTATTGATTCATTTTTATCTTAAATATATCAAGAAAAAAATCCCTGCTTTACAAATGCCTACGTTGTCTTTTAGAAAAGCCATTAGCCAAGGGGAAGCTTTTTCATTTGAAAAAGTATTGGTCAACCGAAATGATATTGCTTTTTTACAATTTACCGGTGGGACCACAGGGATTGCCAAAGGGGCGATTTTAACGCATAGAAATCTTATTGCGAATATTATGCAAATTGAAGCTTGGTTTTCTAATATTCTGCAGTTACAAAGTGAAATTGCCATCACTGCTTTGCCGCTTTATCATATTTTTTCTTTATCTGCTAATTGTTTATTTATTGCAAAAATTGGCGGTTTAAGCGTGCTCATCACTAATCCTCGTGATATCCCAGGATTAGTAAAAGAAATGCGTCAGTTTAAATTTACGATGGTCACAGCTGTTAATACTTTATTTAATGGATTGCTTAATTATCCGCAATTTTCTGCGCTTAATTTTAATCAAATGAAAGTTAGTTTAGGTGGCGGAATGTCAGTACAAAGAGCCGTTGCTGAAAAATGGCAAGAAGTCACAGGAAAGCCTATTTTAGAAGCGTATGGTCTAACAGAAACTTCTCCTTGCGTCACAATCAATTTGCCAGATCTAAAAGCGTATAATGGCACGGTTGGTTTGCCGGTTCCTTCGACCGATGTGATTATTTTAGATGATGATGGCAAAGCGCTTGATTTTAATCAACCAGGCGAGCTGGGTGTTAAAGGGCCACAAGTCATGCAAGGGTATTGGAACCATGTGGATGAAACTAAAAAAGTATTTAATAAAGACGGTTGGTTGCTAACCGGTGATATTGCATCTATTGATCCGCAAGGGTTTGTGCGAATTTTAGAACGCAAAAAAGACATGATTATTGTCTCTGGATTTAATGTTTATCCAAATGAAATTGAAGATGTCTTAGTGCATATGCCTGGCATTCGTGAGGCGGCCGTGGTGGGGGTGGCGAATGGTCCTGCTGGGGAGGCGGTTAAGGCTTTTATAGTAAAAGACCATCAGCATGCTGAATTAACTGCAGAAGAAGTTATTAAATTTTGCCGAAATAATTTAACTGGTTATAAAATTCCAAAATATATTGAATTTTGTCCAGAATTACCTAAATCTTATGTGGGTAAAATTTTAAGGCGAGCATTGAAATAATATGGGATTTTTGCTGGGAAATTATGGTATACTGATCACCCTTGAAAGTACCTAAAACCCATTAGAAATTGGTCGCGCAGATACCTATGGATAATCCATTTGCTAAAGAAATACAGAAAATCAGTGTTGAAGCTGAGCTAAAACAGTCTTATCTTGATTACGCCATGAGCGTTATTGTTGGTCGTGCTCTGCCAGATGTTCGTGATGGATTAAAACCTGTTCATCGACGGGTTTTATTTGCTATGCATGAGCTCAATAATTTTTGGAATAAACCCTATAAAAAATCCGCGCGCGTGGTCGGGGATGTGATTGGTAAATATCATCCGCATGGAGAAACTGCGGTCTATGACACCATTGTGCGTATGGCACAATCTTTTTCCATGCGATATATGCTAATTGACGGCCAAGGAAACTTTGGTTCTGTTGATGGTGATTCCCCTGCTGCGATGCGTTACACAGAAGTGCGCATGTCAAAATTTGGTCATTCTTTATTAGCTGATCTTGAAAAAGACACAGTGAATTTCGTGCCAAATTATGATGAAACAGAACAATATCCAACTGTTTTGCCGACGGTTATTCCGCATTTATTAGTCAATGGTTCATCAGGTATTGCAGTTGGTATGGCGACGAATATCCCACCGCATAACTTAACAGAAGTGATTAATGCCTGTCTTGCGACGATTGCTAAACCGCAACTGACTATTGAAGAGATTATGCAAATCATTCCAGGTCCTGATTTTCCAACGGCTGGGATTATTTTAGGCCGTGCAGGTATTCTAGAGGCTTTTCGTACAGGTCGCGGCCGTGTAGTGGTTCGTGCTAGAACGCATATCGAAACAGATGAAAAGTCAGGCAAAGAAAAAATCATTGTCACAGAGCTGCCTTTCCAAGTGAATAAAGCGCGTTTGATTGAGCGGATTGCAGAATTAGTAAAAGAAAAAAAATTAGAAGGCATTGTCGCTTTACGTGATGAATCGGATAAGCAAGGTATGCATATCATGATTGAATTGCGCCGTGGTGAAAATGCAGAAGTTGTTTTAAACAATTTATTTGTACATACCCAATTACAGTCAGTTTTTGGAATTAATACCGTTGCTTTAGTGGACGGTCAGCCCAGAGTGCTTAATATTAAGCAGCTGATTGATGCTTTTTTAAAGCACCGTCGTGAAGTAGTGACTCGGCGTAGTGAATTTGACTTTCGAAAAGCGAATGAACGTGCACATCTTCTAGAAGGTTTAGCCGTTGCTCTTACTAATATTGATGAAATGATTGCTTTAATTAAAAGTGCAAGGGATCCTCAAGATGCCAAAGCTAAAATAATGGATCGCGCTTGGCAACCGACTTCAGTGATTACTATTTTAACACGCGCAACATTGCATCAAACACATGGTTTAAATGAAAAAGGGTATTATCTTTCTGTAGAGCAGGCTCAATCGATTCTTGATATGCGTTTACATCGTTTAACCGGATTAGAGCAAGATAAAATTATCGCTGAACATAAAGATTTGCAATTATTGATGACTGATTTAAATGATATTCTTAAAAATCCCACGCGTTTGATGCAAGTGATTCATGATGAATTAGTCGCTATTCGCGATCAATTTGGTGATGCGCGTCGCACAGAAATTATTGATAGTGAAGGTGATTTTTGCTACGAAGATTTAGTGCCTGATGATGTGGTGGTTACAACTTTATCGCATGAAGGCTATATTAAATCGCAACCGATTGATAGCTATCAAGCGCAACATCGAGGCGGCAAAGGAAAATCAGCAACCAATGTTAAAGAAGAAGATTTTGTTGAACAAGTCTTAGTTGCCACCATGCATGATACTATTCTTTGTTTTTCTAATCGTGGAAAAGTTTATTGGCTAAAAGTCTATCAATTACCGCAAGCAAGCCGCAATTCTCGTGGTAAACCTATTATTAATTTATTACCTTTAGTGCAAGGTGAAAAGATCAGCGCTATTTTACCCATACGTGAATATTTTGATGATCATTATATTTTTATGGCAACCGAGCAAGGCACTGTCAAAAAAGTCGCTTTAAATGAATTTTCTCGCCCTCGTGCATCAGGCATTATTGCCTTAGAGTTATCAGAAAATGATCGTTTAATTGGAGCAGATATTACCCATGGCGAACAAGAAGTCATGTTATTTACCAACCAAGGTAAAGTGATTTGTTTTAAAGAAGATGAAGTGCGCGCAATGGGCAGGACAGCCCGTGGAGTTCGCGGTGTTAAACTAGCGCCTGGGCAAAAAATGATCTCATTAGTGGTTGTAGCAAAAGAAGGTGATATTCTAACTGTCACTGAAAATGGCTATGGCAAGCGCACCGCTGTTTCTGAATATCGCATTACTGGCAGAGGCGGGCAGGGTGTTATTTCTATTCAGGTGAGTGAACGTAATGGCCAGGTGGTGGGTGCAAAACAAGTTAAAACCGATGATGAAGTGATGTTAATTAGCAGTAAAGGCACGTTAGTTCGTATGCGCATATCAGAAATTTCTTTAATTGGGCGTAATACGCAAGGGGTGCGTTTAATTAATCTATCAGAAGGTGAATTATTAGTCGGCGTTGAAAAAGTGGCAACTTTGAACGGAGAAAGTAGTGAAAAGCAAGAAGAACCAGAACTACCCAGTCATAACGATTGATGGTGCAAGCGGCACTGGCAAAGGTGTTGTGACACATCGTATTGCTAAAGAACTTAACTGGAATTTATTAGATAGCGGTGCTTTATACCGAGTACTTGCTTTAGCTGCTGAAAAATATCATATTTCTTTAGACAATGCGCCGGCCTTGACCAAGGCTGCCGATCAGTTAGATGTTCAATTTATTACAAATGAATTGGGTATCCCGCCGCGTATTATTTTAGAGCGGGAAGATGTGACTGATATTATTCGCAGTGAACAAATAGGCAATGCTGCCTCAAAAGTAGGTGCTTTACCAGCGGTACGTGAGGCACTTCTTGATAGGCAACGTGCATTTTTACAATATCCGGGGTTAGTGACTGACGGCCGCGATATGGGTACAGTGATTTTTCCAGAAGCAAATCTGAAAGTTTTCTTAATCGCATCGCCCAACATACGGGCTGAACGACGTTATAATCAGTTGAAGGCAATAGGTATTCATGTTAACCTAGACGCCCTTGTGAGCGAGCTTAGCGAGCGCGATAAACGTGATAGCGAACGCCTTCATGCTCCTCTCAAGCCAGCAGCGAATGCTCTTTGTATTGATACTGATTTTCTGACTATTCAAGAAGTAGTGAATCAAATCATGACAGAAGCCAAGAAATTTTTATAATTTCTAATGTAAAGCTGTGTTGGTGCAATTAATAAAATTAGTTGTGAATATTAATTAACAAGTGTTTAGGGTATACCCAGGAAAAAGTATGATCGAGAGATTTGCAGATTTATTTGAAGAGAGCCTTCATGAAACCCCGATGGTTTCTGGTGCCATCATCTCCGCAATTGTTATTGAGATTAAATCAGAATATGTCGTCGTCAGCGCCGGTTTAAAATCCGAGTCCACCATTCCTATTGAACAATTCAAAAATGATCAAGGTCAGGTGGAAGTAAAAGTAGGCGATGAAGTAAAAGTTGCATTAGATGCAGTGGAAGATGGTTTTGGTGCGACGCGTTTATCTCGTGAAAGAGCAAAACGTTTAGAATCTTGGGGTGTGCTTGAAAAAGCTTATCAAAATAAAGAAACCGTACGCGGTGTGATTCAAGGCCGTGTCAAAGGTGGATTTACCGTTGAAATTAATAAAATTCGTGCTTTTTTACCGGGTTCATTAGTTGATGTCAAGCCTGTGCGAGATCCTGAAGCACTTGAAGGAAAAGAATTTGATTTTAAAGTTATCAAAATTGATGCGAAACGTAATAATATCGTGGTATCACGTCGTTCTGCTATGGAAGCTGAAAATAGCGTAGAACGCGAAGCTTTACTTGAGAACCTACATGAAGGTGATGAAGTCAAAGGTATTGTGAAAAACTTAACAGATTACGGTGCATTTATTGATTTAGGCGGCATTGATGGCTTGTTGCATATCACCGATATGTCTTGGAAACGTATTAAACATCCTAGCGAAATTTTAACGATTGGTGATGAAATTAAAGTTAAAATCTTAAAATTCGATCGAGACAATGCGCGTGTTTCCTTAGGGTTAAAACAATTAGGCGATGATCCTTGGGCTGATATTACCAATCGTTATCCCATCGGCAAACGCTTGCAAGGACGTGTGACGAATATTACAGATTATGGTTGTTTTGTTGAAATTGAAGAAGGCATTGAAGGTTTAGTTCACGTGTCTGAAATGGATTGGACTAATAAAAATGTCAACCCAAATAAAGTGGTGCATTTAAGCCAAGAAGTTGAAGTGATTGTATTAGATATTGATGGTGAAAGACGTCGTATTTCCCTAGGTCTAAAACAATGTACTGCTAATCCATGGGAAGAGTTTGCGGCGAAACATCAAAAAGGTGACAAAATCAGTGGAAAAATTAAATCTATTACAGATTTTGGTATTTTCATTGGGTTAGAAGGTGGCATCGATGGTTTGATTCACTTATCTGATATTTCTTGGAATGAAGCAACAGCAGAAGAAGCGATTCGCACGAAATATCAAAAAGGGGACGAGCTTTCTACTGTTATTTTAGCAATTGATGCAGAACGCGAACGTATTTCTCTTGGCTTAAAACAGTTAAGTGATGACCCTATTGCGAATTACTTGAATGAACATGAAAAAGGTAGCATTGTTCCAGGAAAAGTAACAGAAGTAGATGCAAAAGCGGCAGTGATTGAATTAGCAGAGGGTGTATTTGGTACCTTGCGTGCGTCTGAGATTGCAGCGGAAAAAGTGGATGATGCGCGTACTCGATTAGCTGTTGGTGATGAAATTGAAGCAAAAATCATTGGAACAGATCGCAAAACCCATATGATTACGCTTTCTATTAAGGCAAAAGAAGGTAGCACTACTCCGCCAAAGAAAACAACGCGTAGTACCAGTACTAAGAAAAAAGATAAATCAACTGATGATGAAGGACCGTTAAAATCCACGTTAGGTGATTTATTAAAAGCTAAGATGAACCAGGAAAGTGAATAGAGAGGTAGGGTGGGCAAAGCTTCGCGTGCCCACCATCCCAACTTTTTTATCTTTATTGCAAAGAAAAACCTAGATGCCAGCTTTCGCTGGCATAATGGGTACTACAACAAATATTTCTATATCTAAAGTAAAGACAGGAGTCAAAGAATGCGTATTATTACTTATATTTTATTATTACTAATTATTATATTAGGCATTACTTTTGCATTATTAAATCATTCGCCTGTTACTTTTAATTATTATTTAGGACAGCTTGTATTACCTTTATCAATGTTATTGATTATTTCTTTTGCTTTCGGTTCGTTATTAGGTTTATTAGTCAGTTTATGGATTTATATTAAATTAAAAATTAGCAACTTTCGCCTACATAAACATCTCAAAGTGGCTGAAAAAGAAATTGAAAATCTACGTGCCATTCCGTTACAGGATAGGCATTAATGAGCAGTGGTTGGTGGATATTAATTTTTGCAGCTTTAGTTAGTTCTTGGTTGCTTGGTTATTTTACTCGAGAAAAAAAAAGTTTAGCGCAAAAATTTAATATTCCCCGTGATTATTTAGTTGGTTTGAATTTTTTATTAAACGAAGAAACTGATAAAGCGGTTGATGTATTTATCAAAATGTTAGAAGTAGATAGTAATACGGTTGAAACACATCTTGCGGTTGGTAAGTTATTTAGGCGAAAAGGAGAAGTAGATCGCGCCATTCGCATTCATCAAAATTTAATTGCTCGTCCGCAATTAGATAAACTATATCGCGAACAATCTTTATTTGAATTAGGCCAAGATTATTTAAGTGCGGGTGTATTAGATCGTGCTGAACGGATTTTTTTAGAAATTTTAGGTGTAAAAGAATATTCAGAGCCTGCTTTAACTGCTTTATTAGATATTTACCAACAAGAAAAAGACTGGAAAAAAGCAATTATAATTGCACAAAAGCTTGCAGTTGCGACACAAAAAAATATGCAGCCTATTATAGCGCATTATTATTGTGAATTAGCAGAACTTAGTTTTGCCAAAGGGAAAATTGAAAAAGGGATGTCTTATCTTAAAGAAGCGCACGATATTGATCATGCTTGTGTACGAGCGAGTTTATTACAAGCGAAAAGTGATATCAAACAAGGCGAGTATCAATTAGCTTTACGCAGTTTAAAACGGGTGAAAGATCAAAATCCCGAATATCTTTCAGAGGCAATTGAACTATTAGCGACTTGTTATGAAGCTTTGCATGAAGAAGAAAAATTAGTAAAGTATTTAATGCAAATTTTAGAAGATTATCCGCGGATTCCTGTGGTATTAATTTTATCTGAGCGCATTCGTCGTTGGAAAGGGGATAAAGTAGCAGCCAATTTTGTAGCAGATTACGTACGCCGTTATCCTTCGATTCGTGGTTTAGATTTATTTATTAATTTATATTTATGCAGTCTGGAAGAAGGTCGTGCGCGAGATGATTTAATGATCGTTAAAAATTTAACTAAAAAATTACTCGATCATAAGCCAGATTATCAGTGTGTTTCCTGTGGTTTTCCTGGAAAATCTATGCATTGGCAATGTCCGGGTTGCAAGCAATGGAATTCCATTAAACCTGCGCATGTGCTTTTTTCGAGTGTTGATTAATTTAATTTAAAAATTAAAGTATTATGCAACTTTTACATTTTTTGACTGGCTTTTCTTGATCTTTAAGAGCTGCTTTTTTAGTTTTAGGATATAAATAGCTTATATCAGCAGAAGGCATTAACATAGCAATACGTTTTGTTAGTCTTTGTTTCATGCTGTGATTAAGAGGGGTAATATAATTTCCTTCTACTTCAGTAAAATTTTTCAAATCTGGAAACATCGTTGAACTTTTTCCTGTTTTAGAAGAATATAAGCCCTCTTTATTGTTACAAGCATAATAAAAATTTGAATTTTCTTTGATAATCATAAATCTGTGGCCTATTGTCTCTTCGATATTTACTCCGCTTATTAAATATAAACCGTCAGGCTCTGTCATTAATTTTTTTATTAAAATTTCTTTGTTAATGATGTCGTTGTCAAAACTAATTGCAGGTTTTTTGTCATAAACAGGCATCCATTCGACAAAATCGTTGTTGTTTGTACTTAAGAATCGTGTTTTCTCGGTAAGGTTACCTTGTGTCATTAAACGAATAAAAAGTAAAAAATCAATTTTAACTGCACAAAAATTTAATGCAGCAAGAGTTGCAAAATGCCCACAACATGCTTCATTAGACAATCCTAATAATCCTTTTGCAACAACATAAGGCAGATCGCCGCCATCTTGCAAGCAGTTAAATGCATGTACAATAGATTGAGCATTAGATGTGTTTAGCATCTCTTGAATGTTATTTAAAAGTTTTAACTCAAATGCTATTTTGTCAGTCGTTGATTGTTTTTTTAATTCAGATAATTGAGTTGTTATCAGTGTTTTTAACGAGTCTATTGTATACATAATAATCTTCTGCTTTATTTAGGATTAGATATTATATAGAGCAAATATTAAGCGCCTCTTAAGTCAATATTAAAAACCCTAAAGAAACAGTTAATAATGCCTTAAGATATAGTGTTTATACTATATTCATGTTTGTGATTCCCTCTGATGAGGATGAAGGAAATATAGGAGATTATTAATATGATTATTAAATTTAAACAAAACGCAAAGAGATTAAATGATTTGTTAAAAAAATATAAAAAGCAGCTACAAGAAAAAGAATCGACCAAAAAAGAATTAGTAGAAATTTTCTTAAAAGAATGCCGTGAGGCAAGGAATGATAAAAAATTAATATGAAGTGATAAGTTTGCTATAATCAGCAAAAATAGGACTTTATGATCTAATGAGTATTAATCGCCAAGTTTCAATCGCTCCAATGTTGGAGTGTACCGATCGTCATGATCGGTTTTTTTTGCGCTTAATTTCTGCGAATGTATTGCTCTATACTGAAATGTTAACGACGAAGGCATTAATTCATGGAGACTATGAGCGGTTATTAGCTTTTCATTCTTTAGAGCATCCGCTTGCTTTGCAATTAGGCGGCAGTATTCCCGAAGAATTGGCCACTTGTGCTCAATTAGGAGAAGCATGTGGCTATGATGAGATTAATTTAAATGTGGGATGTCCAAGTCCCCGTGTGCAATCAGGTCAATTTGGTGCTTGTTTAATGCTACAACCAGAGTTAGTAGCAGATTGTGTATCAGCCATGGTTGAAAAAGTGAAAATTCCTGTCACTATTAAATGTCGAATAGGGGTTGATGATCAGGATAGCTATGCTTCATTAAGCATTTTTATTGATAAAATAGCGGCGAGGGGGTGTGATGTTTTTATTATTCATGCTCGTAAAGCTTGGCTAAAAGGTTTAAGTCCTAAGCAAAACCGAGAAATTCCGCCATTGCGATATGACATTGTGCAACAAATCAAAAAAGATTTTCCGCATTTAACTATTATTCTAAATGGTGGTTTAAAGACTCTTGCAGAGATTGATCATCAATTACCTTGGGTAGATGGTGTGATGATTGGGCGTGAGGCTTATACAAATCCTTATTTTTTAGCAGAAATTGAAAAAAAATATTTTTCGCATTTATCTCTTCCACGTGAAAAGATTATTGAAAATTTTATTCCGTATATAGAGTTACAGCTAAAAAATAATATTAAGCTTTCAAGTATCACGCGGCATATTTTAGGCTTATTTCATGCAACACCGGGCGCTAGAAAATGGCGACGGACTTTAAGCGAAAAAAAAGCAAATTCTTATGAAAATACTGATATTATTCAGGAGGCATTAAATTATGTACGATGTATTGATAAAGATAGCTGATCCAGTGGGCATTGTGGGTGTTGTTTTATTATTATTTGCTTATTTTGCCGTGAGTATTGAGCGTTTATCTCCAAAAAGTTTTAAATATCAGATTCTAAATTTTGCTGCGGGTTGGTTAATTTTATTTTCTTTATTTTTTCATTGGAACACGCCTTCGGTATTAATTGAGATAGCATGGATTGGTATTAGTGTATTGGGTATGTATCGAATTTTTCGTGCTAAAAAATAAAACGACTTAAACTGATAAGGGGTCAAGTCTGGATAATTGATAT
>Ga0207010_1117_pt1 | contig 11754 bp, 13 predicted proteins | sample Alteio_BWMinCont_82_FD_153465 | JGI IMG/M metagenome (GOLD analysis project Ga0207010, IMG submission 153465) | Enriched cells from forest soil in Barre Woods Harvard Forest LTER site, Petersham, Massachusetts, United States -... | ecosystem: Environmental > Terrestrial > Soil > Temperate forest >...
CCATGTCCTGTCTAAACTTTCCCACATAACAAAATCGTTTAGAAGAATATTATAAACTTTTTGCAATGTATCTTTATCGAGAAGTCCGCTAGTTTGAGTGACTTCCTGCAAAATCATAAGAGTCAATAAGGCTGCCTTGTAAGAACTCCAAACACAATTTCCAACTTTCTGTTCAAAAGGAAGCCATGCAAAAAGTTCAAGATTCAATTCTTCATCAATTGTCTCATGAAAATAAATGGCTCCAATATCGCTTGAAACCTGCTGTTTACAATTATTGATAAGCGTAGTCATTGCTTTTTTAATTATTTCTTGATCATGATTTTGAATTTTGTAAAATTTTATTCCTCTGTTGGATCCTGTCCCTGTGTCGATTTTAACACAAATTTGATTCATGAAGAGAGAGGATGTCGAATGACCGTGCCAACCACTTGTGACAATAGACCATGTTTTAAGAGATCTTTCAAAACCGATTTCGGGCGCACTATCTGAATGCCTAAAGGCTTCTTTAATATCTAAAATCCTTGAAGAAGCAAATCGTCCCAAGTTGCTGAATTGGGAAATTTTACTTAATGATTCAAGCATTTGATCAATTAAAATTTGTTTTCTACTAATAACAAAACCTTCAAAATGGCTCCCTTCAAGTGAAAAACGATGACCGAATATTTTGCACAATTCGATATCGTCAGTAAATCCGCCATCTTTTTCTATAAATTTAGTAAGAAGCGCATTGTCAATCTTTTTTAAATTTTCATAGGCTGTTGTTAACGGGGTAGAGCCTTTAGGATTAGTGATTTTGACATTATAATCACCATCTAGAAGGTATTCGATAATATCACATCTTCCCACATAAACCGCTAATTCTATCCAGGAAACCTCTAAAAATTCATCACGAGTATTTTTTACCTTACAGAATGCCCCTTTTATTTCTAAGGATGCCATCTGCCACAGTTCTTTAAAAATATTCAAATCGGAATAAAGTATTGATGAATAGATGGTCACTTTCTGCGCTATGGGCAAAAGTGTAGGCTTGTCTTTGGCTACAGCAGCAACAACATTGCATCTGACTTCAGGGCTTGCTTGAACCCAAAGTTCCTGAAATAATTGATCGTTACTTGCTGAAAGCATATGAAGAATGCCTTCTTGGTAAGCCGATGTGGGAAATAAAAATTTTACAATTTCAGGACGACGAAAGCTGAGTGCTAATTGCCATGCTGCCATTCCATTGACTCTGTAATCGTATGAAACAAAATCTTTAAAGCCTAATTGGCCAAGGTTCTTGACATCTTCTAAACGACCCACTGCAGCAGCTCTTTGAAAGGGTGTGTAAGCCTCCCATTTAGTTGGAGTGGGAATGATTTGATTTGATGAATCTCTTAATCTGAATCGGACGATTCTTTCTTCGAATTCTTCACGCCTTTCTTCAATGCGTTCATTAATATTTGTAAAGAAAAGTTGATAAGGGGTAATATTGCTAATTGACATCGTTGAAAGCTATCTTTTTATTTTTATTAATAAAATATGGTTATGAAGTATATTATATGAAAATCACTTGTTTTAATTCTAGAGTATTAAATACTCTAATTTGACTATGACCGCAAAACTCGGTTGAATTTATTCTTAACATCCTGACGTTTAGTTATTTACACATTCAATCAAGTACCCATTGTATCATCTTTCGCAAAAACAGCCTAATGTATTAATAACCAACATATTACATAAAATCCCCCTGCAATAACCCTTAAACTGACATCTTGTGTGAGGGCATTTTTATTTTTTGCTTGCCAATAAAAGTTACAGTGGGTATTAATTATTTAGATTAATACACTCATTGTAACAACATTGGAAGGAATATGGGGAAAAAAGACGTTTTAGATAGATTGAAAGCTCTATTTTTAAAAAATGAGGTGCTCGACATGAAGCAGCTTCTGAAGACAATATCAGCTACTTCAAGAATGACAGCCTTTCGATATCTTCAAGAGTTGCATTATTTGACAAGCTACACTCACATGGGAAAATATTATACTTTGCCGGAAGTGGTCCAATTTGATGAAAACGGTTTTTGGTATCATGGAGATATAGGTTTTTCTTCGCATGGAACCCTCATAGACACATTACAATGGGTTATTTCGACATCAGAGTCTGGAAAGACTAGTTCAGAACTGGATAAGCTTTTTAGAGTGCGAGTTCAAAATTCCTTGCAGAAACTATTAAAGCCCAACAGAATTAGAAGCATCAAATCACAAAAACAGGTCCTATATACAAGTTTCGATCACGCTACCCATCAAAAACAGCTTGAAAAACGCCAAGCAATAGACAAGAAAAAAGCTCTTCCCTCTTGGATTGTAGCCGATGTACTCATAGAGGCGCTTCGCTCCCTTTCTGCCACTCCGAAAATAGATGATGTCATGAATCGACTGAAAAAAAGAGGCTCTTCGATTACTTATGAACAAGTGAAACAAGTGTTTGAAGAACAGGATTTAGAAAAAAAAACTCTGGATTAATCGCTCTTCAACGGTTACGGCATAGCCGTGAGCAAGTTGTAATACAGCTCAGCTCCAAAAATGCATTTTTAAAAACCCCGATAATCCATCTGGAGCCTGAAGAATCAACCTGCTCCTGCGAGCATCCGGAGTTAGAATTAGGCATACTCAAAACAAAAAAACGACTAGTCTGCACCTTACACATTGGAACATTTCGTGTACGCGAGATCATAAGACACTGTCTAAAATGTAAAAAAAAATATCAATGCACAAAATTGGACGAATTTGTGGCTCCCGGCTGTCGCTTCGGTTACGACATCATTGAATATGTCGGGACGGCTGTCTGGCTCAAATCGCGCACTGTTTTAGAAATTCAATCTGATTTGGCGAATCAAAACATTTTTATTTGCGAAAGACATATTGCTAATCTTGCGAAGAAATATGTCTGGTACGTAGTTGAAGCTATTGCTGATAAGCAACCTGAGCTTCGACAGTTTTTGCATAGGGGCGGGGGCTATTTTATGTATTTTGATTCGATGCATCCGGGAAATGGGGCTGCACATATGATGTGTGCCATAGCAGAAGAAATATCAGAAAGAATCAGTATCGTCTTAGGATGTGTGAAATTAGCTCAAGAATCAACAGAGACCGTGTCCGCTTTTCTACGCAAGTTGAAAGAAAAATATGGGAATCCATTAGCAGGCGTCTGCGACATGCTCGCGTCAAATTTAGAGGCTTTTAAAGAAGTGTTTCCTGAAGCTTTGCTACTCATATGTCACTTCCATTTTTTGAGAGGGCTCGGAAAATCTTTTCTGGATTATGAAAACACCCTGCTAACTGGACTTCTTGATCGGTACGACGTCACTAGCCGGCTGAGGGAAATTGCAAAGAAGTGTCGGGAAATTATAGACAATAACCCAAAGCTCGCAAAACTGCTCAATCATGACAAAAAGCTCCAAAGTGAATCTCTTCAGAAGTTGCCTGAGGTTGTAAAGGCCTATTACATGATCATGTGGATTTTTGCGTATAAGCAGGAGCTAAACGGGTATGGCTTTCCTTTCGATCGAGCCAACCTCGCTTACATCCAAAGAATGCAAAACATATTCAACACTCTCAAAGATGAACCGGTGGAATGCAATGAACTGTCTGAATTGAAATACTTTCTAGCAAGCTATCTTATGGATCCTGACTTCCAAAAAACCGTGACAGCCTTCGAGAAGAAAGTCAAAGATTTTGATCATCTGCGCGAGATTATGAAAATAGCCCCTATAGGCGGAGGAAAAGGACTTAACGACGATGGAGTAGACTGCGATATGACGATCATGGAAAAAGAGCTGAAAGCCTTTATTGAGTTGGATAAAATCACAAAAAATCCAAACAAATCTTACAAGCAATTGATCAAGCAGATTCTAAAATATTGGCCCATGTTGTTCGCAAAGCCGGTTAAAGTAGTACGACCAAACGGAGAAACTATTTTCATTTATCCCCAAAGAACATCAAACTGCATGGAAAGGTTCTTTAGAGGATTTCAGCAAAATGAGCGCAAGAGAACTGGCATGGATACATTAGGACGCACTGTCATGGCAATGATTGCTGAAACTCCCATGATGAAAAATCTCAAATGCCCGGAATTTGTGAAAATTATTCTCAATGGCCAGCCTAACTTGGCATCTCGGTTTGCAGAGCTGGATATCAAACGCGCCGGAGAAAAAGCGAAAGCGTGGGAACATGAAGAAGCGCTGCCACCAGGAGTGAAGAGGATCATAAAAGATCTTCATTTTTACAAGGTTTTCATGAAAAAAAGAGGAAAAGTAAAAAAGTGTGCTTAAAATATGTTTTGGAATGCCTTTCAGATTACAAATCGCCTTTTAGCTTATTCTGTGAGGTTATTTGAAAAATCCAACCAACTTTTGCGCTCATAGTAATTTGATCTCAATGCAAATTTTTGTTGTTGCAATCTTTTAAGAATCGGCTTCCCAAGCTTTTCCTATTGGCTCAATAATATCACCTTTAATCTGGATAGTCCCTTTCATTCTGCCAAATAAATGGTCGCTTCCCTCTTCAAAAGGAACCAATTTTGCAATTGGTTTATTGTGTTTGGTAATGATGACGCTTCGTCTGGTTTTTTTGACTTCATCCATTATCTTGAGGCATTCTGCTTTAAATTGATCCGCTTGTATTGTATGCTTCTGTTTCATTTTAAACCTAATTGCAACTAACTGTTAAAATGAAGCTGAATATATTTTATTGTTTGGACCAAAATCAAAGGATTATTTAGAAGAGAAATAAATCCAAAGCGTTCATAGAACGATTTAGCCTTTTCATGTTTGGCGTCAATGATGATGATACTTCCTCCAATTTGGGAAGATTGATCCAAACATTTTTGCAGTGCATGAATAAAAATAAGTTGTCCAAGACCTTTTCCCTGAAAATGTTTGTCAATCGCCAATCGACAAATGCGAAAGGCAGGAATTGGATTTGGTTTGGGACCTTTCAAAAATTTTTCTGGCAAAGAATCAAGTTGAACACTAGCAGGACATAACGTATAGAATCCCATCACTTTTTTTTTACTGTCATTTTTGTCGAACATGATGATTGTAACACCGAATCGGCGCCTTTGAAATAACAAAGCTAAATCAGTTAAATAATAATTTAACTGATCTTCGCCGCAATCAAAGCTTTGAATATTCGACTCTTCATCAAGTAAAGCAAATTCTAGCTGCATCTATGTCCAGTTTTCTTCCGAAAGTCCTTCACAGCTTTCTTCAAGTTCAAATTGATTTCGATAGGGGCTTCCATGATTTCCAAGAAATATTTCCAGTCATTTTCGCTTAAAACCAATGTGTTTAGCTGACTTAATTCTGTAATATCTTTTTCTGCGGCTTCGAGCAGCTTTTGGCGTGCATAAGTATTTGGTTTGAGACCTTTGAGCTTAGCAGCAGCCTCTACGATCTTTTTATCGTGAGACGACATGCGGAAGTTAAGGTGGCTATCCATAAAATGAGCAGACATATATATCCTCTTTTCTTTTATATTAGATCAAAATGTGTTACATTGTCAATACAAATTCGATTTATTTGCCTATAGCTTTGACTAACTCTAAAAATCTTAGATTTTTTTGACGCTATTCATTATGGTGTTGGAATGAAAAAAATCGCGCTCTTTTGTTTACTCCTTAGTTTTTGCTATTTGGATGCTACCATCAAACTAGGAGTCGATGGAATCTTCGAACCAGAAAATGTTGCCCTCATCAAGAATAAGCAGATCGGCATCATCACCAACCATACAGCGGTGAATGGCAATCTCGAATCGACCATCGATCTCTTCAAAACTAAATCATCCCTCTATGGCTATACCATCAAGGCTTTTTTTGGACCGGAACATGGTTTGACCGGTGTAGCCCATGCCTCGGCCCATATCAGTGACAGCAAAGACAAGGACGGCGTTCCAATCTACAGTTTGCATGGCACCTACCGCCGTCCGACCGCCAACCCATTCCTATCACGACGAGTAGGACTTTCTGGAAAAAGCTTATAAACCAGAGCTTCAAAATTGTCCTTTAGATCTTGTTGTAGATCTGCTTTACCATTTTCTTTTTTCTGTATCGCTATTTCATAACGTGCAGAACGATCTTGCGAGATGGATGCGGCTTCCTTGCCTAATAATTTATTCAGGGTACTTTTATCAAAGGCATGAATCATCTTATTGGCATTTTCATTTCTTGTACCACATGCTTGCATCCAATCGTTAAAATGAGGGGTAAACTTCTCTTTCGTGGCTACACCATCTGATTCCAATTTAACTATACACGCCGCCCTTACCAAAATCTAAGTGATGATTGGTGACGGGTGTCGGATGACATCTTAAATCCCTGCCATGGTCATTCATTCTGCAGCTGTAATTGACCCTATCCCGAATCCTCACTATAATTAAAACGTGTTTATCTGTTTTTTCCTCATTCTTGTACCGATTAAGTTTTCTGATTTCAGTCTCATTCAGCAAGTTTTTATGTACACAAAAATCAATATCATGGTTTAAGGTTCGATTTAAAATATTTTATGAGCTAACGTTTATATGGCAGCACTTACCTGTCCAAAAACATCTCCGGCAATTTACAAGCCAAGGAGACCGGAGAAAACCGTTCTCTATGAAGTCATCAGAAAGCACTATAAGACTTGGGTAAAACAATCAGAAAAATCAGATAAAAAGATTCCATTTTACGTTCATAAAGAATTTAAAAGCTATATCAAATGCGGCATCTTAGCGCACGGATTCGCTTGCGCCCATTGCTATGCATGCCATAATGACTTTTTGCTAGCGTTTTCTTGTAAAGGAAGAGGTGTTTGTCCTTCATGTGCCGCTCGTGATATGGCAGAAACAGCTGCACACATAAGAGAGAATCTTATTCCCCAAATTCCCACTAGACAGTGGGTGATTAGTTTTCCTAAACGGATCCGCCATTATCTCCAAACAGATAAAATCCTGCAGAAAGTTCTGCGCATTGTGGCCTATGAGATTAAGAAAAAGGTGATTGCTTGCAGTTCCATAATCTCAAATCCAGAATTTGGCGCAGTTAGTTTTATACAACGATTCGGTAACACTCTTAATATCCACCCTCACTTTCACTTTATTGTTGCAGACGGCGTGTTTGAAAAAAATGATGAGACATTTAATTTTCATGAGGCCTTTCTTACTCAAGATGACATTGCCGATGCACAGGTTGCAATTGAAAAAAGCGTTCTGAGGCTTTTTAACCGGCGGGGCTGGTTTGATAACGATGAAGTCGAAAAAATACTCAGCTACGAAAACACCGGTTTTTCATTAGATGCCAAAGTGCGCATTCAAGCTTGGGATCGAGACGGGCTAGAGAGGTTAATACGTTATTGCGCCAGACCTGCCTTTGCGAGTGAAAATCTTCGCTGGAATGGCCCTTGGATCACTTATCGATTACCTAAACCTTGCCATACAGGCAAGACCTCGATTCAGCTTGATCCCTTGGAATTTCTCGATAAAATTGCTGCATTGATTCCACCTCCACGTCGTCATCGACATCATTATCATGGGGCCTTTGCTCCCAACTCACCTTTAAGGCGCTCGATTTCTACTGCTGCCATCCAAACGCCTATCAAGATTGCACCGCCAGCTTTACAGGGAGCTGCTCAGAAAACCACAAAAGTTTCATTCACCTGGGCAAAGTTAATCGCACGCATTTATGAAGTTGATCCGCTCCTATGTACTTGTGGAAAAGAAATAAAAATCACCAAAATCGTCACCAATCCCACCGAAATATGGCGTATCCTGACTAAAATTGGTTGGCCGACAACAACACCCGAGTTTGATGAACCTCAAGATTTTGTTGAATGGGATATTTGTCAGCTTGTGCCGAATACAAAAGATGGCTTTCCGGATGACTATGGCCATGCTTACAAATCCGGCACAGATCCTCCTGAAATCTCTCATGAGAATATTGATCCTCCACATTGGGAAGATTCTTTCATTCAATACGACTAAGACAAATCATCGAATAGGGGTGAATCAATACAGTCATGCCATATTTTTCATAATTCAAAACAAAATCAGTAAAAATCATTCAAAAAGATTATAAATTGATTTGATCATTCATTCAGCAAGAAAAACCGGATAGGAATTTCAAGCAATAAGACTCGACTTTTCCTAGGAAAAGCCGAGTCTTATTGCTTGAAATTCCTATCCCTAAGGAGGTTTTCCCATTATGTCCAGAACCCGTTATCAGGCAGGACGGCAATCAAAAGAATGATTGTGAAGCCAACGCCTGCCATCGCTTAATGGCTGATTTAATAAGTGAACATCCACATTTAAAGGTCATTGTGACTGGTGATGCAATCCATTCTACCGGACCACGCATTACTCAGTTAAAAGCGGATGATATGCAATTCATTATAGGGGTAAAGCCAGGGAGCCATGGATCACTATTTGAGTGGATATCAGGTTTATCGTTGGATACTTATGAAATGATTGAAGAAGGAGTCTCATATACGTTCCGCTGGGTGAATCAAGTTCCGCTAAATGATACGCATCCAGATTTACTGGTAAACTTTTTAGACTGCGTCGTCAATAATCCCAAAACGGATCAAAAGCACTTTTCTTGGGTAACAGATATTATTATCTCCAAAGAAAATGTATATAAACTATCTCGAGGAGGAAGAGCAAAATGGAAAATTGAGAATGAAACATTCAACACACTCAAAAATCAAGGATACGATTTCGAACACAACTACGGTCATGGCAATGAAAATCTAAGTACTGTATTTACTATGTTAATGATGCTCGCGTTTTTCATCGATCAGGTTCAGCAAAGGGCGTGTGGTATGTTCCAGGCGGCCCTTACCAAGATGAAAACACGCACAGCTTTGTGGGAAAAGATCAGAGCGTTGTTCACTGAATATTATGTGGACGCTTGGGCGGATGTTTTTTACGCGATTGCAACAGGGCAAGGGCGAGCACGTTTACCTCCTATGCACCCACCATAATAAAACCGAAATTGTGTCCTTGGTAATTGATAAGAAAATTTGAGTGTGAATAATCCGATCCATCTGGGACAGTCCTTAGCCCCGTAAATAAATGACAGTGATTCTTTTTAGCAAAAATTTCCCAACACGACAACTTTCTAAGATTTTCAAGTAAAATTTTTATTTGAGGGAACTGCTGGCGTAAGTGCGTGGCGCTTGCTTATCTATTCAATTTCTGTTATTGTTTTTTAACAAACAAAACAATGAGGTTTTTTATGTCACCATTAACTGGAATTAATCCAATAGTTTTAAAAACAGTAGCTATAACAACTGCTATAGGTATTGGAATATCACTAATTGAAAATGATAGGCCCTTAAGTAGAAAAGCAATAGTTGCAATTAGTGCTGTAGCAGGTGCTGCGATTGCTTGCATCGGTTTGCAATATGGATCATTAGTTGCTTTAGGTGTAGCTGTAGGAGGTATTTTGGGATCAAATGGATTTGATGCGACTCTAGCATCTCCACCTAATAAAGAAAAAATTAAAAAGGAATGGTTAAATTTCGCCGGTGGACTTATCATTGGTTCAGCAGTTGGTTACGCCTTGGAATTAAGCCCACTTTTACGTATAGTTACTACAATTTTCTTACTTGGGTAGAAAGTCCTACAGGATCTTTAGGACAAGCTGGATACCAATTTTAAGTCTTTAAAGTCCATTTGTGAAGTAAAAAGAAAATGGGTCATAATAATGCTACAGTTCATTAACTTTAAACTATCATATTGTACTGTTTGTTCTCTACTGCTGTCTTATCTTTTTATTGGGTCCTTATACGGTATCACTGAAATTATTAAAGATCCAGCCCGTTACAACGGCCAGCCAGTAGAAGTGAGGGGTTTTTTATATCAGGATCAAGAGGGGAGCCTGGTACTTCGGTCCGAGCCGGGACTCAAAAGCTGCTGTGTTAGCGGCAAAGGGCCGCAAATCATCATAAGAAGTCACGATAAGATTGAACCTTCGTTGCAAGCTAGGACGATAGAAGGCATTTTCAATATTGAAAAAGCGGGAACCTTTGTGCTGGACGATGCAAAAGAAAAACCAGGAAACTTTTCGCATTTGTTGATGATCGCAATAGCTTTTATGATTCTGGCAATATGGACAACATGGACATTATGGACAAAATGGACATAAACATTAAAGATATGTCCTTAATGTGGGTGTGATTAAAAGTTGTACTCCCTTGGAGCCCGAAGTGAAACGGAGGGCGACTGATGATATCCCATAGCGACTGAAAGGAGCTATGGGGAAATGTGCGTTATTTAAAAGAGCCCGAAGCGAAGCGAAGGGCGACTGGGGAAACCATAAAATTATAGCTACGTCGCACTATTCTCCAGTCGCTCTCCGCTACGCTCCGAGCTCTTCGGATATTTTTGCATTATCCCCATAGCTCCTATCGTCGCTATGGGCTATCACCAGTCGCCCTCCGTTTCACTACGGGCTCTAGGAGAGTACAACTTTTAATCACACCTCTTTAATGTCCTTGGTGTCCCTCTTGTCTTTTCTGTCCCTTCTTACTCGATTGTCTCGCACAACTGAAACGTATTCCCGTCTTTGTCGGTAAAGGTCTGCAATTTAACATGACCCGGCACTTCCATCACTTCGCCAACTAGCGTGACCCCGTTTTTCTTCAGGTGGTTGCGCGCCTCTAAAATGTCGGCAACGGTAAAGGTGGCCACAGCATTGGTACCGGCTTTAAGATGATATTCTTTGTTCTCTTGAGCCAAGCCCAAAATAGCCCCTTTGGGTGAAGACAACTCGGCCCAGCCAAATTTTTTTTCATGGCTCATCAATTTAAAGCCTATTACCTGAGTATAAAATTTGATTGCCTCCTCGAGGTTTTTCACTACGATCCAGCTTAATTCATAACCTAAAAGTTTCATCATGTTCTCCTTTTTTATTGGAAGATCACAATCATAACGCAAAATATTTATTTAGTCCTTGTTTTTTCTGAGCAAAGACAATAATATTCCAGTTTGAAAAACAAGGATTTTGATAATGGCATGGTTTTATTTATTTTTCGCTGGCGTATGTGAGATTGGATTTACAACTTTCTTGAAGATGACCAAGAACTTCACATTGTTATGGCCTACCGTTGGCTTTTTTTCATTATCTCTGCTTAGCTTTTCGATGCTTTCATTGAGCTTAAGGGATATTCCATTAGGCACATCCTATGCTGTTTGGACAGGCATTGGCGCCTTTGGCACAGCTCTGGTCGGCATCTTCTATTATGGCGAGTCTACCGATTTTTGGCGTATCTTCTTCCTCTTTCTCCTCATCGGATCCATTGTTGGTCTTAAGATCGTCTCAGAGCATTAATGTGTGAATAATTGTAGCTTGGCGAAGCGCTAGGTTCGATGCAGAGAGGCTGTGAAAAATAAAGATTTAAGGCACATTGTGTTTAGCTTCGAAGAAGCGACAGAAGTGTTTCCCTGGGTATAGCGCGTAGCGCAAGCCCGGGGCGGTACATACGCATCCCCGGGCTGCGCACCTTCGGAGCAATACCCGGGGAGACACTTCTACCGCCCCTACGGAGCTTTTATTTAAATTGTCATCTTACCCACAGCTTGACCCTTCCAGGGTCTACGCTGTGGGCTACACATCTGCCGCTTCTTCGAAGCTAAAGGCAAAATCACAAGAATTCTATTTTTTTCAAAACCTCAGAGCATCGAACTCCAAGGGCTTCGTTACTACATTTCAATATTATAGGTTATTTCTTTAAGAAGACTTTGG
>Ga0207010_1118_pt1 | contig 11590 bp, 9 predicted proteins | sample Alteio_BWMinCont_82_FD_153465 | JGI IMG/M metagenome (GOLD analysis project Ga0207010, IMG submission 153465) | Enriched cells from forest soil in Barre Woods Harvard Forest LTER site, Petersham, Massachusetts, United States -... | ecosystem: Environmental > Terrestrial > Soil > Temperate forest >...
GGCTCGCGAGACGAAGGCGGGGAAGATGTCGGCGCGGGAGCGGGTGCTGTTCCTGCTGGACGAGGGCACGTTCGAGGAGACGGACAAGTTCGTCACGCATCGGGCGACGGATTTTGGCATGGATGAGCAGCGCGTGCCGGGTGATGGGTTCATCACGGGGTATGGACGCGTGGAAGGGCGCGTGGTGTTTGTCTTCGCGCAGGACTTTACGGTCTTCGGCGGTAGCTTGAGCGAGACGAATGCGGCGAAGATCGTGAAGCTGATGGATATGGCAGTGAAGGTGGGCGCGCCGATCGTTGGGCTGAACGATTCGGGCGGCGCGCGCATTCAGGAGGGCGTGGTCTCGCTGGCGGGATACACGGATATCTTTCTGCGGAACACGCTGGCGAGCGGTGTGGTGCCGCAGATCTCGGCGATTCTGGGGCCGTGCGCGGGCGGGGCGGTGTACTCGCCGGCGATTACGGACTTCACGCTGATGACGGAGAAGACGAGCTACATGTTCGTGACGGGGCCGGACGTCATCAAGACGGTCACGCATGAGGATGTCACGAAGGACGCGCTGGGCGGCGCGATGACGCACAATGAAATTTCCGGTGTCGCGCATTTTATGGCGCATGACGACGCTGAGTGTCTGGCGATGGTGCGGGAGCTGTTGAGTTTTCTGCCGAGCAATAATCTGGACGACGCGCCGCGGAAGGTTTGTACCGATCCGATCGATCGCGCGGATGCGGCGCTGGATTCGATCATTCCGGACGAGAGCAATCAGCCGTACGACATGAAGGACGTGATCTGCAAGATTGTGGACGATGCGTACTTCTTCGAGACGCAGGAGCACTTTGCGAAGAACATCGTGGTGGGATTTGCGCGGCTGGATGGGCGTTCGGTGGGGATTGTGGCGAATCAGCCGGCATTTCTTGCGGGAGTGCTAGACATCAACGCGAGCGTGAAGGCGGCGCGGTTTGTGCGTTTCTGCGATGCGTTCAATATTCCGCTGATTACGTTTGAAGATGTGCCCGGATTTCTGCCGGGGACGCAGCAGGAGCATGGCGGCATCATCCGGCATGGCGCGAAGCTGCTGTACGCCTTCGCGGAGGCGACGGTGCCGAAGCTGACGGTGATCACGCGCAAGGCCTATGGCGGCGCGTATTGCGTGATGAGTTCGAAGCATCTGCGGACGGATGTGAACCTGGCGTGGCCGACGGCGGAGATTGCGGTGATGGGGCCGGAGGGCGCGGTGAACATCGTCTACAAACGCGAGCTGGATGCAGTGGTGAAGACGGCGCAGGCGGTGTGGCCGCAGGGTAAGCCGTTTACGGAAGACGAGAAGATCAAAATACTCGCGGAGACGCGGGCGGAGAAGATTGAAGAGTTTCGCGAGCGGTTTGCGAATCCGTATGTGGCCGCGGAGCGTGGGTATGTGGATGCGGTGATTCGCCCAAGCGATACGCGACGTCGGCTGTGTGTGGCGCTGGGGATGCTGGAGGGCAAGCGCGAGGTTTCGCCGAAGCGCAAACATGGAAATATCCCGTTATAGCGTGCGTTTCCTGGTAGCTATCAAGCGTGAGGCGGCGATCAGGATGAGCAGGACAATGATGGCAAACATAAAAAACTCCTCTGCGTATTGGACGCTGCTCGGCGTGCGCGGGATGATTAATTTTCGGTGAAGGTGCGCGTGCCTGATGGAGAGATGGGATGGCGCGGCGGGCAAAAGGCAGATGCAGGTCCTTCGACTCCGCATTGCAAAAGCGCAATGCTCCGCTCAGGATGACGGCCAAAAAAGTAAGACGGAAAAAATAAAAGGCAGGCTAGGTCTTGATGACTGGTTTGCCTTTTTCGTTTAAGGCGATGCGGGCCATGGGGGTTTGGTGGTCATGGGTGAAGAGGATTAGCCAGTCTTCGGGGATGGCGCGTTTGTAGAAACGCTTGCGCTCTTCGATGACGCGCATGGGGTCGAGGTCGAAGCCCATGCACCAGGTGGTGTCGAGATGGTGCGCGGTGGGGATGAGGTCGGAGATGTAGCAGGCGTGCTTGCCGGCGCTTTCGATGTGGATGGCCATCATCTGCGCGGTGTGACCGGGGAAGCATTCGACGCTAATGCCGGGGACGATCTGCGGATTGCTCGCGATACTTTCATTGGTGAGCAGTGTCATCTGGCCGGTTGCTATTAGTGGATCGTAGTTGGGCGAGAGGTAGCTGACTTTGTCGCGCTCGTACTGCTTGTGGCCGTGGGCGACCTCGCCGGCGTGGGCGAAGTAGCGTGCGTTGGGGAAGGTGGGCGTGACGGAGCCGTCGGCGTGGAGGGTGGTGTTCCAGCCGCAGTGATCGAAGTGGAGGTGCGAGTTGATGACGATGTCGACTTCTTCGGGTTTGATCTGCGCGGCTTTTAGGGATGAGGGTAGGAGCTCCTGATTCCCTTGCAGCTCGCGCATCTTTGCGCTCTGCTTGTTGCCGATGCCGGTCTCGATCGCGATGGTGTGTTTGCCGGTGCGCACGATGACGGTATTGAGGCCGAGGAGGACGCGGTTCTGGTCGTCTGCGGGGGCGCGTTTGGACCAGAGAGGCTTGGGGACGACGCCGAACATGGCTCCGCCGTCGAGCAGGTAGGTGCCGTCGGTGCAGACGGTGAGCTCGAAGTCGCCGAGGGTGGTGCGGGCGCGGATGAGTTCTTCGTCGGTGGGTTTGGAGGCGGGGTGCATAGGTTTTGAGTTTAGCTGGCGTGTGAAGAAAGAGACAACGGCCTTCGTTGGGATGGTGTCGTGCAGCGATAAAGACAACTACAGGGGTCCTTCGCTGCGCTCAGGATGACGGCGAAAAACAAGGGTACAAGGGAAAACGGTCGTCGCTACGCGACGATGAACCCACATCTCAAAAGCGAGATGTGGGGCACCCGCATTTGGGTTAGAGAGCTTTGAATGGTATCGGCAAGGAAGGGTTCATCGGGATTCTTCGCCAAACGGCCGCAACGAGCGATTCGCTCGTTGCGGCCGTCTGACTCTGAATGACGGCTCAATTATTTGAGGTTGGTTTCGAAGTGTTGGAGGATGCGGTTGAAGAGGTGGATGCGGGCGTCATAGCCGGCGATGGAGTGGGTCTTGTTGGGATAGAGCTGGAGGTCGAAGGGGATGTGGGCGTCGATGAAGGCCTGCTGCTGTTGCATGGAGTTGGCGAGGTGCACGTTGTCATCTCCCGTCCCGTGGACGAGGAGGAGTTTGCCTTTGAGCTGCGTGGCGGATTTTACGGTGGCGTCGGTGTCGTAGGTGACGGCGTTCTGCGAGGGAAGGCCGAGGTAGCGCTCGGTGTAGATGCTGTCGTAGAGACGCCAGTCGGTGACGGGAGCGACGGCGACGCCGGCTTTGAAACGGTTGCTGTGTTCCATCGCGGAGAGAGTGAGGCTGGCGCCCCAGCTCCAGCCCCATAGGCCGATTTTTTTCTCGTTAAGTGCTGGGTATAGCGCGAGTACCTGGTCAAGGGAGGTGAGCTGGTCTTCGAGCTGGATGGGGCCGAAGTTGTTGTAGGCGGCCTGTTCGAAGTCGCGGCCGCGGCCGCCCATGCCGCGGTTGTCGACGACGAGAACGGCGAAGCCGTGCTGGGCGAGGAGCTGATCGAAGAGGCCGATGGGGCCGCCCCAGGCGTTGGTGACGGATTGATCGTGCGGGCCGCCGTAGGGGTTGAGGATGAGAGGGATCTTTTCTCCGTTGGCAGTGTTTGGTGGGAGTGTGAGGGTGGCGTAGAGAGTGGTTGTTTTGTCAGCGGCTTTGAGTTGGAGTTGTTGTGGCTGGATGGAGGTGTAGCCGAGGCTGTCGAGAGTCTTTGACTTCCAGATGGAGGAGCACTGCTGCGTGAGATCGCAGAGGGAGACATTGTAGGGGTGGAGCGCGCTGCTGCTCATGTCAACGAAGTGTCTGAAGTCGGGTGCGAACTCGATATAGTGGATGCCCTCGCCCGAGGTAAGTCTTGTCTTTGTTAGTTTCCCGTCGGAAAGACTGATGGACCAGAGTGAGTTCCCCAATGCATTGCCCTCATTGGAGAGATAGAAGGCTGTGTGTGATTTGGGATCGAATCCGAGGAACTGTTGCACGTCGAAGTCGCCGCTGGTGATGGGAATGAGCGGTTCATCTTCCAAAGGATGCTTCGGATAGTCGTATGAATAAATGTGCGTATGGCCGTTTCGCCAGCTCATGAACAGAAAAGGTTGATCGCCGTTCGATTGTTCGCCGAGAGGAAAAACGTCGTAGTTGGTGTCGAGATACTTTTCATCCTTGTCGGTGAGGATGAGGTGAGATTTTCCGCTGCTCGCATCGGCGAGATAGATATTGAGGGATTTTTGGTCGCGAGTTAAAACTTCGACGTAGAGGGTCCTGGCGTCGATCCAGCCGAAGCGGGGGATGTAGTCGTTGCCGGGGCTCTGGGGGATGTCGAGCCACTTCGTCTTGCTGCCGCGGGCGGAGACGATGCCGACGCGGACGCTGGGGTTGGGGTCGCCGGGTTGGGGGTAGCGCTGCATGTCGACGGTGGCGTGGATGCCGCTGAGGTTGGTGAGCGGATACTGCGGGACTTTGGCCTCGTCGGCCTGGAGGTAGGCGATGTGCTGCGAGTCGGGCGACCAGAAGTAGTTGCTGCGGACGTCGAGCTCTTCGAGATAGACCCAGTCGACCTCGCCGTTGAGGAGAGCGTCGCCCTGTGTGTTGGTGAGGTTGAGTTCTTTATGCGTGTTGGGCGTGGCGGGGGCGATGAAGAGGTTGTGATCGCGCAGGTAGGAGATGGATTTTGCATCGGGAGAAAACTTCGGGTCGTCGCCGGAGCCGTTCTGGGTGTCGACAATGCGGGTGGCGGTCTGGGCGGCGATGTCGTAGAGGGAGATGACGCCGCCGGCGTCGAGGATGAGGTGTTTGGAGTCGGCGGCCCAGGTGTAGCTGGGCATGCCGTAGCGGGCGCGGTGGTCTTTATCTTTTTCGGAGATGGGCGCGCTGGAGAGTTTTTCCGCGGTGGCGAGGACGGTGATCTTGTTGGTCGCGGTGTCGAGGGCGAGGAGGTCGCCGGTTTTGCCGACGGTGTTGTCGGGCGCGAGGAAGGTGAGAAGCTTGCCGTCGGGGGACCACTCGATATTGCGGGGCGGCGTGCCGGTGGGGCCGCCGTCGCGGAAGATGTCTTCGACGGTCCAGGGCTTTGGTGCAGGCTTCTGGGCGTGGGCGAAGGTGGTAAAGACTGCGAGGACGAGGGCAATACGCTTCATGGTGAAAATTGTAGCGATGATTGCCCGCGTCCGGTAATCCGTTTGCCGTCAGGCTGCAAACGGATGCAAACGAGTGTCGAGGCTGGGTTGCGGATCTTTCGTCCACTGGCGCGCTTGCGCGATGCAGATGATGTGGAGAAGGAAGAACAGAGGGACGGCGAAGGTCGGGATCAGGCTCATGGGAAGAACGGTCATGGGCGTGGTGAGGATTCCGTGGGGATTGAAGAGGGAGGCTGTCGCGCCCAGAAAGACCGCGTTGATGAGGTCGGTCATGCCGAGGATCTGCCAGAGGATGAAGAGCCGTCGGCTTTTTATGAGACGAAGGGCGGCGAAGGCAGCGGTTGCGCCGATGAAGATGTCTCCGTAGCCTGCGGAAAGCGCGAAGAGATTGGGCAGGATGTGGTAGCGAGCCAGTACGACGAAGACGAATCCGCCAAGCCGCCAGGATTGCACGAGGGTGAGAATGCGTGGATTCAGTCCGAGCAGGAAGGCACGGAAGTCTTTTGAAACGGCGACCCAGATGCTGAAGATGGCAAAGGGAACGATGACAGAGATGAGGAAGGGGAGCGGAGGTTGGTTGGGGACTCCTTCGATCCAGCCGAGTGCGGCGGCGGTGAATGCGATGGTGAACCAGGCTGCGAGCAGCCATGCGGTGACTCGTCCGTAGTTGAAGTTGGTCATTGTGCGCTGTCTCCTTGTGTGAGGGTTGCGGTGATGTGATCGCTGGATGCGGTGAGTTCATTCCAGCGGTTTTTGCCGAGTTGTTTGCGAAGTTTGGCCTGGGCAGCTTCCCAGAGAGGAAGCGCGGATTGGAGTTGTGCGGAGCCGCTTGTTGAGAGTTTGAGCCAGACCTCGCGGCGATCTTTGCCGGGGTTCTTTGTGAGCCAGCCCTGGCGTTCGAGAATGCGGAGGGTGCGGGTGAGGGTGGTGCTGTCCATGGCGAGAATTTCGCCGAGACGGCCTTGGTTGATCTCACCGGTTATGGAGAGAGCCTGGAGGATGGTGAACTGCGAGATCTTCAGGCCGGAGGGGCGCAGGGCGTCTTCATAGAGGCTGCTAACGGTGCGGGTTGCCCGGCGGAGGCTGGCACAGGCGCAGGGCAGAGTGGGGATGGAAGACTTCTTCATGTCCAAATAGATGCATATACATCTATTTGGGTGCAAGAAAACTACTGATTTTTTGGGTGAGCTGGGGGCTACAGCCTGCTCAGGAGGACAGCAAGAACAAAGGCGGTCGTCGCTTTGCGACGATGTCCCACATATGCGCGATGAGACTGCGCATATATGGGGCACCCGCCTTTGGCTTGCGGCGTGAGCGATATATGCTTCCCGTCGCATTTGCGGTCATGCGATCAGAGTGAGATTCTTCGCTGCGCTCAGGATGGCGGCGGGTATTTTTATTTAGTGCATGGGGGCGTCGCCGGTGGGCTTTTTGATCTTGCCGACGGCTAATACGAACGGGAGCATGAGGAAGCAGCCGATGGAGAGCATGGCGATGATGTCGAGGTAGGAGAGCATCTCGGCCTGGCGGAACATCTGCTGGTAGATGTAGGCCTGCGCTGTGAAGTTGCCCTGGGTGATGTTGGGCACCATGCCGTGGGTGACGAAGACCTGGCTGAGGGCGTGGATGCGGCTCTGGAAGGCGGGGTCGGTCGGCGTGAGGTTGCGGATCATGTTGCTCTCGTGCGCCTGGGTGCGGCGGGAGAGCATGGTGGCGACGAACGCCGTGCCGCAGCTGCCGCCGATGTTGCGCGCGAGGTTGGTGAGGCCGGAGACATCGTTGTTCTGGGTGACGGGCACGCCGGTGTAGGCGATGGTGTTGATGGGAATGAAGAGGAAGGCGAGGCCGCTGGCCTGGAAGACGCGCAGCATGGCGACGTAGCCATAGCTGACTTCGAGGTTGAGCGTGTGCATGGCGAGCAGGGCGACGCCGACCGTGACGAAGCCGAAGCCCATCAGGTAGCGCGCATCGACGCGGCCGATGAGCATGCCGACGATGGGCATCATGAGCATGGTCATAAAGCCGCCGGGCGACATGGCGAAGCCGGCGAGTTCGGCGGTGTAGCCGAGGAGCAACTGCACAAACTGCGGGATGAGCACGGTGGTGCCGTAGAGCGCGAAGCCGAGCACGAACATGAAGAGGAAGGAGATGGCGAAGGTCTTCCGCTTGAAGAGCGTGAGGTTCAGGATGGGGCGGTGGCCGACGCGGAGCTGCCGCAGCTCCCAGAAGATAAGCGTGACCAGTGCGATAACGCAGGTGATGATGAAGAAGGTGATGATGTGTGAGCCGAACCAGTCGTCTTCCTGGCCCTTGTCGAGGACGAACTCGAGCGAGCCGAAGCCGATGCCGAGCAGGGCGAAGCCGAAGTAATCAAGATTGAGGCCGCGTATCTTGGCGATGGCGACTTCTTTATCGACCCAGGGCGGATCTTCGACGAGGCGCGCGGTGAGGAAGAGCGAAAGGATGGCGACGGGGACGTTGATGAAGAAGATCCAGCGCCAGTCGTAGTTATCGGTGATCCAGCCGCCGAGGGTGGGGCCGATGGCGGGCGCGGTGACGACGGCGAGGCCGTAGAGGGCGAAGGCCTGGCCGCGTTTTTCGGGTGGAAAGGTGTCGGCGAGGATGGATTGTTCGGAGGGCGCGAGGCCGCCACCGCCGGCTCCCTGCAGGACGCGGAAGAAGATGAGCAGCGGCAGGGACGGCGCCAGTCCGCAGAGAGCGGAGCTGATGCCGAAGAGGACGACGCAGATCATGTAGAACTTTTTGCGGCCGATGAAGGTGGTGAGATAGCTGCTGGCCGGGAGGATCACGGCGTTGGCGACGAGGTACGAGGTCAGAACCCAGGTTGCTTCGTCCTGCGATGCGCCGAGGCCACCGGCGATGTGGGGCAGGGCGACGTTGGCAATGGAGGTGTCGAGAACCTCCATGAAGGTGGCGAGCGTGACGGTGAGCGCGATGGCCCATGGGTTGGCCCGGGGCCGCCAGCGCTGGGCGGGGGCTTCCATGGTGTGGGTGTCGAGGGTAGCGGTGGCCGTGCTCATGCGTATGTTTTTAGAGTCTCATGGGGGTAATGCGGATGCAGAAAGTACTGCAAAAAAGGGAAAACAAAGCAGGTCCCTCCGCTCCGCATCGCAAAAGCTCGATGCTCCGGTCGGGATGACGCCATATTAATAGTGCTAGACTGCGGATTCATTGAGGATTACGAAAAATGCAGCAGGATATTGAAGAGTTAGTGGAGTTGCAGGTCTGCGATGGCGAGATTGCGCGGCTTTCGGCGGAGATTGCCGGGTTGCCGGCGAAGGTTGCGGCGATTGAGGCGGCGCTGGCTGCGGCTCGCGCGGCGCTGGCGAGCGCGGAAAAAGGGTTGAAGGCGGAGGAGGCGGCGCGGCGGAGCCAAGAGTCCGACGTGAAGGACCACCAGCTGAAGATCAAAAAATATCGCACGCATATGGATACGGTGCAGAACGATGCGCAGCTGAAGGCGCTGGAGCATGAGATCGATTTTGCGGAGAAGGCGATCGCTGCGCTGGAGGACGCCGAGCTCGAGAGTATGGAGAGGACCGAGGGCTTTGACGCGGCGAAGCGGGCATCGAGTGAAGAGGTTGAGAATCAGAGCGGCTTGCTGGCGCGCGAAAAGGAACGCGGCGCTGCGGTGAAGAGTTCGAACGAGACGCGGCTGGTTCTGCTGAGAAAAGAGCGCGAGAGGGTGCGGCTGCTGGTGGGCGAAAAGGCGCTGGCGGATTACGATCGCGTGTCGAAGGCGAAGAAGACGGGGCTGGCGGCGGCGTGGGATCAGAAGTGTTCGGCGTGCCAGATGATGGTGCGGCCGCAGCGGTGGAACGATCTGCGCAGCGCGGATGTGGAGACGCCGATGATGTGCGAGACGTGCGGGCGGCGGCTCTACTACGACGTTGGACATGGGACGGATGCTTCGAAGGAAGCGTTGGCATTGAAGGCGTTGGAGAGTCTGGCGTGAAGAAGCCACGGATCTGCGTCGATATGGATGACACGATGTGCGATACCGTCGGCGAGCATCTGGCGCGGTACAACGCGGAGCATGGGGTGAACGTGCTCCGCGAGCAGTTCCATGGGCAATGGCTTTGGGATTATGTGCCGGAGCAACATCGTCCTTTTTTAAAGGAGACGATGCGCTGCGACGATTTTTTTGAGGAGCTCGACGTATTTCCGCATGCGGTGCGGGTGCTGGAGCGTCTGCAGCAGCACTATGAGATCTATATTGCGACAGCGGCGATGCTCTTTCCGAACTCGTTCGCATCGAAGTATCGCTGGCTGCAGCGGCATGTGCCGTTTATCTCGAGCGATCAGTATGTGTACTGCGGGGATAAGAGCATTCTGCATGCGGATTATCTGATCGACGATATTCCGGGGTATCTGGACCGGTTTACGGGACAGGGTGTGCTGTTTACGCAGGGGCATAATCTGGCGGAGACGCGGTATCCGCGGGTGAAGGACTGGCTGGAGGTGGAGGAGTATTTTCTGCCGGGTGGGAAGGTAAGGGATTCTGGCGCTCCGTTGAAATAAAGACAACGGCCTTCGTGATGCCAAATGTCGTGCAGCGATAAAAGCAACTACAGGGGTCCTTCCCTTCGGCTTCGCTCAGGGCAGGCTAGCCGCTTCTCGGCTGCGCTCAGGATGACGACAAAAACAACAGCAAAAACAACAGCAAAGACAACGGCAACGGCAAATACTGAGATTCTTCGCTGCGCTCAGAATGACGATGTTTTGATTTGGGCAGTAAGCAGAGAGGCCGCGCGTTAGCGCGGCCTTGTTTCGTGCAGAGCTATTACAGTGGAGCAATTGTTCAAACGAGGCGGCGAGGTGTGAGGGTGGGTCGAGTTGCACTGGTGCTTTTCGTGGCGCTGTTCATCTTTGTTTCGGGGGCGTTCAGCGAGGCGGTGGAAGCTTCGATCAGGCCGTTAACGTCGCTGGTGGAGGGTTTGCGGAGTGGGTTGGTGACGCGTGGTGCGGCGCCCTGCTGCATGGTGATGATGAGGGCGCAGGCAGGAACTTTTCCGGCGCAGCGGTAGCTGTGGCTGGTGCCGGCGTCGAAGTAGACGGAGTCGCCGGGTTCGAGCACGGTATTCTGCTCGCCGTGCTGCAGGTTGAGTGTGCCGTGAAGCATGTAGAGAAACTCATAGCCCGGGTGCATGTGCGGCCGAACGGTCTGGCCGGCCTTTAGCGGGACGAACTCGGCGTGATAGGGATCGATCTGACGATCGGGTACGAGGAAGGCGAGCGACTCGAAGTAGTAGGTCGGGTCGTCGACGCCGGTCTGCGGAAGCTTCATGCGTTCGTGACGGCGGTGCACGCGGAAGAGCGCGACGGGATCGCTCTCGAAAAAGTAAGAGAGATCTTTGGAGAAGACCATGGCGATGCGGGCGAGGTTGCGCAGCGTGGGCACGACGCGGCCTGTCTCCAGCTGCGAAAGGAAGCTGGCGGAGAGGCCGGTGTGGCGGCCGAGTTCGACCAAACCCATCGACTTTTTGAGGCGGAGACGCTTGATGCGTTCGCCGATACGTTTCTCGGAGATGAAGGCCTCGGCCGTCTCGGGCGCGATCTGGGTTGTGGGTGAGGTTTTACCGGCGGCCTTCGGGTCGATCAGAAGCTCGTGAGGATCGGGCAGGGTCTGTGCTGCGGACATGGCGTACCTCCAAATGAAACAGAACACAAGTGCAAGCAAATCCACGTGCAGTACTTCACTCAATAGAAAGATGTGTGCGTGGCATGAAAGGGTTGCCAGCAGCTTGTGTCTTATATGGATACGCGCGGAAGGGCAGCGCAGATTTGGTTGTATGCGTTGCTTTGAATCAGGAGGATGCGGGCGATCTGCCTTGTCTGAGAGACAAGCGCGCAACAAAGAAATTACAAATTGCGCGGGTCTAGTAAAAGTCGAAGCAGCCCGCATGCGCCGCGGCGATCAGCTCCTCCGGGTTCGTGCCCACGCCATTCTCAAAACGCGTGCCGAACGAATACTGCGCCTCCTTCAACGTCCCGCTCTGTGTTGAAATGCTTCCCTTGCCCTCTTTCAGGCTGCCCTTCCAAACTGCACTCGCACTGCGATCCATAGTGTTCTCCTTGGTCTGTCTGTCTACTCTGCAATTATCGTCCGTCCCTGCAATCAAATTCGAGTATCCGATGAATTGTCTCTCTTTGCGTCGATTTTTTTGTCATTCCGGCGAAAGCCGGAATCTGTTTTTGTCTTTTTGGTTTGTCATCCCGCAGCGCAGCGGAGGAACCTGCTTCTCTACCCATCCCGCCAGACTCACCCCGGGTTCCGATCTTCCTGCACGCACAACCCCAACCCGCGCTATCCTGTCCCCGTGACCGATTCCACCC
>Ga0207010_1017_pt2 | contig 11520 bp, 5 predicted proteins | sample Alteio_BWMinCont_82_FD_153465 | JGI IMG/M metagenome (GOLD analysis project Ga0207010, IMG submission 153465) | Enriched cells from forest soil in Barre Woods Harvard Forest LTER site, Petersham, Massachusetts, United States -... | ecosystem: Environmental > Terrestrial > Soil > Temperate forest >...
CATTACAAATAGCAGCAGCATCACCAATGTCACAGGTTCAGGCTCTCAAATAGGGGGATTTGCCGGCACTAACAATAACACAACCTCATCTATTTCAAGCTCCTCTAGTAGCGGTAATGTCACCTCCACTGGCAATAGCACGAATAACATAGGCGGTTTTATTGGCGTCAATTTTGGATCAATTAGTAATAGCGCTGCAGGGACTTCATTATCATCCGTCACTGTCACGATTAATGGCACGACAACCAACACGATTGGTGGTTTTGCAGGCACGAGCGTCAGTGGTAGTACACTCACTAGCATCAATAATTATGCCAATTTAGTGATTGCAGGTGCAGGCACTAATACTCTAGGTGGTTTCGTTGGAACCAATGGTGCAAATTTAAATGGCACCAACTCTGCTAATCCAACGCTTTTTAATACCGGCACAATTACTTTATCGGGTAGTGGTACATTGACTAGTATCATTGGTGGGTTTGTAGGCTCGAATTCTGGGACTTTAAATAATCTAGCAAGTGTTGCGCTGAATAATTTGACGACGACAGGTTCCAATGTGGGTGGATTTGTGGGAAGTAATAGCGGCACTATTAGTAATAGTAAAAGTAATGTGGTGAATACCACAGGTGTGACTAATATAGGTGGCTTCGTCGGGATCAACAGCGGTGCCGGTGCCATTACAAATAGCAGCAGCATCACCAATGTCACAGGTTCAGGCTCTCAAATAGGGGGATTTGCCGGCACTAACAATAACACAACCTCATCTATTTCAAGCTCCTCTAGTAGCGGTAATGTCACCTCCACTGGCAATAGCACGAATAACATAGGCGGTTTTATTGGCGTCAATTTTGGATCAATTAGTAATAGCGCTGCAGGGACTTCATTATCATCCGTCACTGTCACGATTAATGGCACGACAACCAACACGATTGGTGGTTTTGCAGGCACGAGCGTCAGTGGTAGTACACTCACTAGCATCAATAATTATGCCAATTTAGTGATTGCAGGTGCAGGCACTAATACTCTAGGTGGTTTCGTTGGAACCAATGGTGCAAATTTAAATGGCACCAACTCTGCTAATCCAACGCTTTTTAATACCGGCACAATTACTTTATCGGGTAGTGGTACATTGACTAGTACCATTGGTGGGTTTGTAGGCTCGAATTCTGGAACTTTAAATAATCTAGCAAGTGTTGCGCTGAATAATTTGGCGACGACTGGCTCAAGCGTCGGTGGATTTGTGGGAAGTAATAGTGGCGCTCTTAGTAACGTTATCAGTAATGTGATTAATATGACAGGCGTGTCTACTATAGGGGGTTTGGTCGGGTCAAACAGTAATACCATTACGAACGGTGTGAGTGTCACTAATGTAACTGGTTCAGGCTCTCAAATAGGCGGATTGGTTGGCAGAAATAATGGCATAAGTTCGGCTGTTATCAATTCCTCTAGCAGCGGTAGTGTAACAGCAACAGGCAATAGTACCAATAGCATAGGCGGTTTAGTCGGGCAAAATGATAAAACAGTGAGTGGTTCTTATAGTACAGGCAACGTATTAGTAACAGGGAATACCGTGAGTGACATAGGTGGTTCAATTGGAAATAATATCGCAACTGCAGTTGTCTCTAATCTATTTAGTATTGGCAGTGTGACCACTCAAGGCAGTGCACCGACTAATATCGGCGGATTGATTGGTCTTAATACTGGTGCAAATAGCGTGACTTCTTCTTTTAGTACAAGCCCTGTTAATGTGAGTACCGCAACAGGTATAGCAAGCAATATTGGCGGATTAGTTGGTAGTAATGCAGGTGGGAGTATTAGCAGTGCTTATAGTGAAGGTGCGGTGACTATTACGGGTGGTACATTTGCTAGTAGTCAGGTCGGGGGATTGGTAGGTAGCAACTCTTCAGGCAGTATTACCAATTCCTATAGTAGAAGTGCGCTCACTGGGAAAAAAACAACTAATATTGGTGGGTTTGTGGGTCAAAATTCCAGTAGTACTGCTATTAATAATACTTATAGTTTAGGTCTTGTCTCAGGAACAACATTGACAGCTGTGGGGGGCTTTGTTGGTTCAAATACTGCGCCTGCGACCATTAGCAATAGTTTTTGGGATACTGCTTTATCAGGATTAGGTGGAACGGGTGCAGGTAGTAACGCAGGAAGTATCGCTACTTTGAAAGGCGGCTGTTTTACCGGGAGTAGTTGCGCTAATGGAGGAACGTCTAATCTTTCAGCGCAAAATACTTATACCGCTACCGGTTGGGATTTTTCAACAGTATGGGGAATCAATGCTGGTCAGTCCTATCCTTATCTACAAAATATAAATAACTGGGTGCTTCAAGGATCAACACCAACAACTAGCAGTGCAATTAGCTTAGTTGCAGGTGGGGCTGTGATTGCAAATAGCACAACTGATGCTAATGGTAAATTCACGTTTATTTTAAATAATGCCAACCTGTCAAATACTTCTTCTTTTATTGTTTATTTATCAGGTGGTAGTACGGTTGGAAATCTAGTGGCTAGTAATATTAATAATGGTAATAGCATGATTGATTTCAGTCTTCTTGCAAATACTATTCAAGTGGGTGAAACCACTTTTCCGACAGTGAATTTATCAAATAGCGCACTTGCAACTGCTGTAGGCGGATTGACTATTCCTGCGATTTTATATTCTGTTTCAAGCGGCAATAATTTATTACTTGCTAATAATACTTATACGAACACGTTACTGCAAACATCTAATAGTACTTCTTATACTGTTGATGGCACGATTAATACAACCCAAACTAGCAGTGTTACTTTTAATGGACCGACTGCAATTAATGCAGCTTCTATCACCACAACAGGCAATCAACTTTATAATGCGCCGGTAACAATTGGCGCAGATACTGTTTTAGATTCAGGAGTAGGCACTATTACTTATAATTCTACTTTAAATTCTAATGGGACACCGCATAGTCTTACTTTAAATGGAACTGGGGCTAAAATATTTAATGCAGTTGTGGGTGGATCGAGTGCGTTAGCTAATTTAATAACAGGTACAACGACTATTAATACGACTGGAATCACCACCACAGGAAATCAAACCTATACGGGTGATGTAACGGTGGGTGTCGATACGATTCTTGCTGCTGGTGGTGGTAATTTCTTATTTAATAGTAATGTGACTGGGGTAGGTCGTAATTTAACATTACAAGGAACAGGTAGTGCCACGCATTCATTTACTGTTGGTAATAATTTAACGCTTAATAATTTAATTATCACAGGCGGTACTGGAATAAATAATTTAACAGTTGCGACTAATACACCTACTCAAGCTTGGACATTGGCAGGCGTTGCTAATGGTAGTATTGCAAGTCTTTCGGGTTTAACTGGGTCACTGACTTTTTCTAGTATTCAAAATGTAACTGGTGGCAGCAATATCGATACGTTTGCTAACAATGGCAATTTTACTGGGACGCTCAATGGTGCAGGCGGTGATAATACGATTAATATGACCAGTAATCCTGTTACTTCAACTTGGACGATTACCGGTGTAAATCAAGGTATTGGCGCAAGTTTAGCGGGTTTTAGTCATATTCAACATATTAATTTAGCGACAGTAAGTAATAATAATGTTTTTAATGTGCAAACTGGCGGTAGTTTAACTTCTATTAATGCAGGTAGTTTTGCGGGTAATAATACTTTAAGCTATGCAAGTTATATAGGCTCTGTTTTAATTACGCCGACTGCAACGACAGGAATGACGACTGTTTCCAATATCAAAAATTTTGTCGGTAATGGTATTAATACAACGTTAAGTGGAGTCACTGCATTAATTATTTCAGCTACTAATGCAGGTTCTGCTGATACAACCTATAACTGGAGTGGTGTTGGAAATTTAGGTTCGGGTAATAGTTTTCAATTTATTAATACTGGCGCAATCACTGGTAATATTATAGGTAATACGTCTGGTTCTAACAGCTTAGATTTATCAAATTTAACAAGCTCTCCTATTGAAGATGTGACTTTAACTACACTGGGCGCAAATCATGGATATCAAGGAACGGTTGGAGTGATAGGTGGAACTTTTAATAATATTGATGTTATTGCAAATACTTCATCAGCTAATACTTTAACAGGTTTAAATAATAATACGCAGTGGATATTAAGTGGTGCTCATAGTGGTAGTTTAACAAGTCCTGCTGCATTAAGTTTCTCAGGATTTAATAATATAATAGGCGGTACGGCTAATGATATTTTCACCATCAATAATGGCGCAGTTTTCAATAATATAAATGGTGGCTTAGGAAATAATATTTTAACTTATGTAAATTATACGGGTCCTGTTTCTATTACACCAACTGCTGCAACAGCAATTACTGCTGTTGCAAATATCCAAAATTTTGTGGGCAATGATGGTACGAGCGGTGCGAATACCACTTTAAGTGGTGTAAATAGTTTAGTGATTTCTTCAACAAATGCAGGAACAGCTGATAGTAATTATAATTTCAGCGGTATTGGAAATTTAGGTTCAGGCAATAGTTTTCAATTTACTAATACAGGTGCAATTACTGGCAATATTATAGGTAATATAATAGGTTCTAATAATTTAGATTTATCCGGCTTAACAGGTTCACCTATTGAAAATGTGACTTTAACTTCACTGGGTACAAATCATGGTTATCAAGGAACGGTTGGGGTGATAGATGGAACTTTTAATAATATTGATGTCATTGCAAATACTTCATCAGCTAATACTTTAACAGGTTTAAATAATAATTCTTCTTGGACTTTAAATGGCAGCCAGAGCGGTACATTAGTGACTCCTGCTGCTTTAACTTTTAGTGGATTTGCCAATATTAATGGCGGTTCTGGTATTAATACTTTTTCTGTTACTAATGGCGCGAATTTTAATAATATAAATAGTGGGTCTTCTGGCAATAATACTTTAACTTATGCAAGTTACACAGGCTTGGTCTCTATCACTCCTAGTAGCGCAACAGGGGTGACTGCTTTATCTAATATTCAAACTTTTATTGGAAATGATGGCGCTGGTACTGCAAATACTACTTTAACGGGTGTGAATGATTTAATTATTTCTGATACAAATACTGGGTCGGCAGATTCTGTTTATCACTTTAGCAGTATTGGTAACTTAGGTGCTGGCAATTATTTTCAATTCATAGGCAATGGGAATATTACCGGCAATCTAACTGGGAATGCTTCAGGCATTAATAGCTTAGATTTTTCAGGACTCACCTCAGTATTGCCCGATGTTGTGTTAACATCGACTGGTTCTAATCATGGATTCAGTGGCAGTGCTACTCCTATTGGCGGTGTATTTAATAATATTGATGCGATCACTCACGGCAATTCATTAACAGGCACAAATGCTAATACCGATTGGATCATCAATGGAGTAAATAGCGGTACTTTACAAAATACGCAACATCTTAATTTCTTTGATTTCCAGACTCTTCGTAGTGGTAGTGGTAATGATAATTTTATTTTAAATAGCGGCAGTAGTATTCACTCTTTAGACGGCGGTGCTGGAGTGAATAGTTTAACTGTAGCAAGTGGTGATTCTAATTGGACGATCACAGCCGAAGATGGTGGCAATATTGCTGGATTAGTGAATTCGTTTAATTCTATTGGTGACTTAGTCGGGAGTTCAAATGGAGCCGCTATTTTTAAATTTTCAGGACCCTACGCTATAACTGGATCGATTGATGGAGGTAATACTAATTTTATTAATTCAATTGATGTCTCAGCTATACTCCCAATGGTTAATTTAACATTAGGTCCAAAAACAGGAAATGTATTAAACGAAGGAATATTTTATACCGCTAACAATAACGTGACTTTTGTTAGTTTTTCACAAATACAATTTGCGCTTGGCAATTATGGGCGGATCAATACAAATCCAAGTAGTTACATGAATTCTTTAGTTAAAACCGGCCAGTATAGTGGTATTATTAGCGATCCATTTGTGTTTAATCAATTTTTATTACCCGTGTCTCCAATACCACCTTCACCTATACCTATACCACCAGAACCCATTAATAGTATCAATCCAAATATTGCTAATATTATTACCGGTGTGACTGAAAATAGTTATCAAGCTAATATATTTTCAACTGATATGGATTTATATACATTGAATGAAACGTCTATTGGTACTATGGTGTGTGCTGTAAAGACGAATCATTTATTAACGGCATTATATATATCAGCTAGCCATAATAATAACTCGTCGGTGCATAACAAAGATTGCCAAGTGTTATCAGATTTTTAATTCTGATAATGACTTGCAATAATATCTGCAATGCAACAAGTTAATTTTTTTGCGGTGGGAATATGTAAAAATTCATTTGGCCCATGTGCATTTGATTCAGGGCCTAATACACCCGTTATGACAAATTGTGCTTGAGGAAATTTTTCTCCTAACATGCCCATAAAAGGAATGGAGCCGCCTTCGCCCATATACATCGCATTTTGCCCAAAATATTGATTCGAGGCCTGATTCAAGGCGTCAGTTAACCAAGAAATACTTGTGGGTGCATTCCAGCCAGGGCTTTGTACGTTTGCATTAAATATAATTTTTGCATTAAAAGGAGGATCAGATTCTAAGGTTTTTTTCAGACTATCTGCTGCATGCATTGGATTTAACGTAGGCGGAATGCGAATAGATAACTTTATTTTTAAAGAAGGAATCGTGACGTTTCCTGCATTGTCAGTTGAAGGTAACCCATCACATCCTGTAATAGATAATGCAGGGCGCCATGTGCGATTAAGAATTTGTTCGAAAGTATCTTCTGTTAAAGCCCGCACATTTTTTTGAAAAGGATAAGAAGCATAGACTTCTTGTTTTAATGCATCTGCCATCTGCTGTGCTTGCTGCAGTCGATCGGAAGGAATGTCGACAAATAATTCTTCGAGTAATATTTTGCCACTAGATTCGTTTTCGATGCGATTTAATAATTGACGCAAAATCATCATACAAGAAGGAACCACACCGCTGCCTTGGCCTGAATGAATCCCAGCCGTCAAAACATTTATATCTAATGTCCCTGTTATGACACCACGTAAAGAAGTCGTTACCCATAATTGATCATAATTAGCGCATCCTGAATCTAGGCAAATGATTAAGCTAGGAGATCCGATTTGTGTGCCAAGTGCATCAATATAAAAAGGTAAATCATAACTGCCACTTTCCTCGCATGACTCAATTAAGATAATACAACGTGCATGTGGCACTTGACGCGCTTGTAGTGCTTTGATCGCAAGTAGTGAGGCAAAAGTAGAATATCCATCATCAGCACCGCCACGGCCATATAGTTTTTGCTCTTGTAGCACAGGTTGCCAGGGGCTTAAACCCGTACGCCAGCCAGACATTTCAGGTTGCTTATCTAGATGACCGTATAATAATATTGTTTCATCGGATTGACCGGGTATATCGATAAAAAGAATAGGCGTTCTTCCTTCAAGGCGAACAATGTCTATTTTCATCCCAGGTAAACTATGCGAATGACACCAGTTTGCAATGAGGTTAATGGCTTGATCCATGTAGCCATTTTTTTGCCAATTTGCATCAAATAATGGAGATTTGTTGGGAATTCTAATATAGTCCATTAAAGTAGGTATAATAGACTGGTTCCAGATATCTTCAATAAAAGATTGTTGATTGATCATTTATTTTTCCATTAAAAACATAATAATATTAATAATAACTTATCGACATTAGATAGGATAGCGCAGATGGTCATTAAAAAAATTCAAATTGGTAAAATTTTAGTTGAAAAAAATAGACTCTCACAAACTGATCTAGATACAGCACTTATTCGACAAAGTATTACTGGCAAAAAGCTCGGTCAGGTCTTGGTAGAGTTAGGATTGGTCAAAGAAGAAGAGTTGGTGCGACTGCTATCTGAACAGTTGCAGCTTCCGCTGATTTCTTTACAAGATTTTGTTTTTGATCCTGCTTTGATTCATTTATTGCCAGAGTCGGTCGCGCGACGTTTTCACTGTATCGTATTAAAAAAAGAACTAGATTATATCTTAATTGGGATGGTTGACCCGCAAGATATGCTTGCTTTTGACGAATTAAGTGAGATTATTAAACAATCTATTCAGATAGCTTTGGTACGCGAATCAGAGCTTAAAGATGCTTATAATATAATTTATCGACATTAGAGCGAACTTAAAGCCCATGCACACAATAAAAGAACTTCATGTTATAAGTTATGCATCAGATTTAGGCGGTGCCAAAACAGGCAGCCGTCATGGGCCGGATGTATTGAAACAATCAGTTTATTTTCAGCAATTATATGAAAAAGGATTGCAACTTCATTGGCAACATCCCATTCAACTTTCTGATACAAACTTGAGTAAACTTCAGAAGATAGCACAGCTTTGTCAAGTATTAGCTGAATCGGTGGAGGGTTTAGTTCAGCAAAAGAAAAAGTTTATTGTTTTAGGCGGAGACCATAGTTGTGCGATTGGCACTTGGAGCGGTGTTGCTAACGCTATTTTACCACAGCAGTCATTAGGCTTAATTTGGATTGATGCGCATTTAGATAGCCATACGTTTCAAACTTCTCAAACAGGCAATATACACGGTATGCCACTGGCTTGTTTGCTAGGCGAAGGTGAGTCTAGTTTAACGCAGATTAAATATCCCGAACCAAAAATTAAACCGCAATTTATTTGTTTAATTGGTGCGCGTAGTTTTGAAAAAGGTGAAGAAGATTTATTGAAGCGTTTGAATGTTCGTATTTTTTATATGGATGAAGTCAAAGCCCGTGGAATAGAGGCAGTCTTAAAAGAGGCCATTGAACAAGTCAGCCAAAATGGTCAAGTATTTGGCGTGAGTTTAGATATCGACAGTATTGATCCAGTAGATGCCCCTGGAACAGGGGTTGCAGAGCCTAATGGGATTTCAGGCGAAGCATTATGCCAAGCTTTAAAACAAGTGACGCGCTACCCAGGATTTATTGGTGCAGAGATTGCTGAATTTGATCCACGCCGTGATCAAAATCAAAAAACTGAGAAATTAATTGCGCAGTTAATCGCTGCGATGAATGTGTGATGGGTGTTAAAATAATAACATATTTATGATATTCTTATGAGATATTAAATAAAATCAGGGGGTCATGTGTGAGTGATGATAGAGTACATGAGCTATTAAATTATTGGTTTGGTGATTTAGGTCATGCTGATTTACCAACAAGTGATCGCACTAATCTTTGGTTTGGTGAGAATGAGCAATTGAAAAAAGAAATGCTCAATGTCTTTACTCCGGAATATAACATTGCAAAACAAGGTGAATTAGAAAATTGGGCGCAATCACCTCGCGGACGTTTGGCTTTAATTATTTTGTTAGATCAATTTTCTCGTTGGAGCCATCGAAATTCTGTGGAAGCTTTTTCTTGTGATCCATTTGCGCAGCAACTTTGTATAGATGGCATAGAAAAAAAGATGGATCAGTTTTTGACTTTAATAGAACGAGTATTTTTTTACATGCCATTAGTTCATGCAGAAGATGCTGAAAAGCAAGAAAAATCAATTCATTTATTTCAAAGTTTGGTTGAGTTATCTCTCACTGAGACAACTCAAGTGTATCAATTATTTTTAGCGTATGCTTATGCGCATTTTCGCGTGATTAAAGAATTTGGTCGTTTTCCGCAGCGTAATTACATTTTAGGAAGAGAATCGACTCCTGCTGAAATCGCTTTTTTAAAGAGTGCTTGATAATCTTAAGGGGTGTTCATATGAAAAAAAGATAAGGTCATCAATGAATCTTCACTTGAATCTTTTCCAGCAAGTGATGCACCGGCTTGGGCGGGTGCATCCAGTATTGATCCTGCTGATTCATTAAAAAAATCATCTTTAAGTGATATTGTTATTTCAGAAAGTTTACAAACATTAACTGTGGATGATATTTTATATTATTATTATAGTTTACCGGTTGCTGAGAAAATAAAATTACCAGGTATTCATCGTCTACCTTTTACTTTAAAAATTCTTTTAGAAAATTTATTGCGTTACCAAGATGGTTTGACCGTAACGTTTGATGATATTCAAGCGATGGTTGATTGGTTGAAGACTAAATCTTCGCATCGAGAAATTGCTTATCGTCCAACGCGAGTATTAATGCAAGATTTTACTGGTGTACCGGCTGTGGTTGATTTAGCCGCAATGCGAGAGGCGATTAAAAAATTAGGCGGGAATCCAGAGCGCATTAATCCTTTATCGACAGTTGATTTAGTCATTGATCATTCTATTCAAGTGGATGCATTTATCGTAAAAGATGCTTTTAGTGTGAATGCAAAACTTGAAATGGAACGCAACTATGAGCGATATGAATTTTTGCGTTGGGGACAAAATGCGTTTCAAAAATTTTCTGTTGTGCCACCTGATACCGGTATTTGTCATCAGGTTAATTTAGAATATCTTGCTAAAGTTGTTTGGCACGATAATCATAAAAATCAACACTGTATTTTCCCTGATACTTTAGTTGGCACAGATAGTCATACCACCATGATTAATGGGTTAGGGGTGCTAGGGTGGGGGGTCGGTGGGATTGAAGCAGAAGCTGCGATGTTGGGTCAGCCTATTTCAATGTTAATTCCAGAGGTGATTGGGGTTCAGTTAACCGGAAAATTACAAGAAGGGATCACAGCAACTGATTTAGTGTTGACGGTGACACATCTGTTACGTAAAAAAGGTGTGGTTGGTAAATTTGTTGAATTTTTTGGTCCTGGATTAAGTGAGTTATCTATTGCTGATCGAGCAACAATTGCAAATATGTCTCCTGAATATGGAGCAACCTGTGGATTTTTCCCAGTTGATGAAGAAACACTTAATTATTTACAGTTAAGCGGTCGTGATTCTCATACGATTCATTTAGTTGAAGCTTACGCTAAAGCGCAAGGGTTATGGCATTATGCGGCAGGACCTTATCCTGAATTTTCAGATGTGGTTGAATTAGATTTAACAGCGATACGTTCTTGTGTAGCAGGTCCAAAACGTCCACAAGACCGGGTCGAATTATCCAGTATTCCTGCAGTGATTGATCAATTATTAGAAGACGCGCAACGAACCGCTGAAAAAAATAAAGCGTTTGATACTGATGAAGGTTTTGCGTTGCATCATGCTGATACGGTGATTGCAGCTATTACGAGTTGTACGAATACATCTAATCCTTCTATTTTGATTGCAGCTGGGTTGCTTGCGAAAAAAGCACTAGAAAAAGGCTTAAAACGTAAACCTTGGGTTAAAACTTCTTTTGCGCCTGGATCGCTTGTGGTGACTCGTTATTTAGAATTAACGGGATTACAAAGTTATCTTGATCAATTAGGTTTTACTTTAGTGGGATATGGGTGTACGACTTGTATTGGCAATTCAGGTCCTTTACCGGAAGCAATTGCTGCAACGATTACCGAAAATGATTTAATTGTTTCTGCTGTTTTATCAGGGAATCGCAATTTTGAAGGGCGCATTCATCCTCAAGTGAAGGCGAATTGGTTGGCGTCTCCGCCT
>Ga0207010_1091_pt2 | contig 11461 bp, 11 predicted proteins | sample Alteio_BWMinCont_82_FD_153465 | JGI IMG/M metagenome (GOLD analysis project Ga0207010, IMG submission 153465) | Enriched cells from forest soil in Barre Woods Harvard Forest LTER site, Petersham, Massachusetts, United States -... | ecosystem: Environmental > Terrestrial > Soil > Temperate forest >...
GTGAAGTGATTGAACTTGAAATGAGTGTAGAGCAAGCTTTAATTTGTGATCTCGTTAGGCGTTGTTGGAATAAAAATACTGACCATCGATTTTTCATTTAACACTTGGTCTACTTGCGGAGTGCCATCGCCTGTTTGAAAGGCTAAACTCCACATACCTACACGCGGCCATTGCACTAATAATACTTTACGAAAAGATTGTCCGCCTGGGGTAAAAAGTGTTTCTGTGACTTGTTTTACCCCCGTATAAATCGATCGAACGAGCGGAATACGTCCAATCATTTTATCCCATATAATAATTAATCGACTGCCAATAAAATTAGCCACGACTAATCCCGTCAAAAAAATAACAAGTAAAGTAATCACCACGCCAATGCCTGGAATATGGAATCCTATCAATTGATCAGGTTGATATCGATGAGGTAATAGTAAAAGCGTGCCGCCTAAAATATCTACCAAAAATTTAATGACTAAAATCGTCACCCAAATAGGCAGCCAAACCAATAACCCGGAGATAAAATAACGTCTAACATTAGCCATTATCATTGTTTGCTCTCTGTTGTTGTCGTTGAACTAGTTGAACTAGCAGATGAACTCTCTGATTTAGTTTCTTTGCTGTCAGTGGTCGGTTTGCTATCAGTTGCAGCAGTTGCTGTTGTTTGTTCTGAAGTGTCATCTTTTGCTTTTGCCTTACCCTTATCTTTAAAATCAGTGGCATACCAGCCTGTTCCTTTTAATTGAAAACCCGAGGCTGACATTAATTTTTGTAATGTACTTTGCTTACAGTTTGGACAAGTTACTAAAGCTGCATCAGACATTTTTTGAAATGCTTCTAATGTGTGGCCACAACCACTGCATTGATATTCGTAAATCGGCATTAAAACACCTCAAATCTATTAAAACCGCCTATTGTAACAAGAAGTACCGCCACTGAATACTAGTAAAGAAAAACTAGCGACTGAATACTAGTATAGATAAATCTTGTATTTTTTTGGAAAAATATAGGGTAAATTCAGAAAATTAGCTTAAATTAACGGGATATTTGATAATGCTCACTATTTTAGTACTTTTTTACAGTCGTTATGGATCAGTGAAACAAATGGCGCAGCATATTGCTCGCGGGATTGAATCAGTTAAAGGATGTAAAGCACGGCTTCGTACTGTTCCACCGGTTTCTGCAACCACAGTTGACATAGCACCTGCTATTCCTGAAGAAGGGGCTCTTTATGCAACCTTAGAAGATTTACGGACAGCAAATGGTTTAGCACTAGGAAGTCCGACACGTTTTGGTAATATGGCAGCGCCTTTAAAATATTTTTTAGAAACGGCCACACCGCTTTGGCTGTCAGGAGAATTAGTCAATAAACCTGCAGCTGTTTTTAGTTCAACCGCAAGCTTACATGGCGGCCAAGAAACCACTTTATTAAGCATGATGTTACCTTTGTTTCATTTAGGATTTATGCTCATGGGGATTCCTTATACCGAACCTGATCTTAACCAAACAACAACTGGCGGCACGCCATATGGTGCAACGCATGTGACAGGGTCTGATGGAAAAAAGCCTATTTCTGTTGAAGAACAACGTTTATGTTTTGCGATGGGTAAACGGTTAGGCGAGATCACTCTTAAATTAAATCAACTAAAGAACACATCGCATGAAGGGATTTAGCTTATTAGAACTGCTGATAACCATTGTGATCATAGGTATTTTAACTGCGATAAGTTTGCCGCTTTATTCATCTTATGTGACCAATGAACGTCGAGCGGAGGCAAAAACAACTTTAATGCAATTAGCGGCCAGCCTTGAAGAATATGATACAATTCATCATACTTATCAAGGTGCAAGTCTGCAAACGTTAAATTATCCTGAATTAATTGCGCATAATAGCTATCAATTGGCTATTATAGATATAAGCGATAGTGCTTTTACCATTGCAGCAAAACCCTTCTCTGATACAGATGCATGTGGAACATTAACCTTGAATGCATTAGGAGAAAAAGATATAAGTGGTAAAAGCACAATAACTGATTGTTGGTAACTAAAAATGAAAACAAAAAATCGTATTTTAGCAGATGGTCGCTGGACGGGTAATAATGGCATTGGTAGATTTTCTAGAGAAATTTTATCGCGGCTTAATCATACTGATATTTTAAGTGCGAATGTTAATCCTTTATCGTTCAAAAATTTATATTGGCAAAAAAAACAATTAAAAAAACATCAAGCTAACTATCAAGTGTATTTTAGCCCTGGATTTAATCCAGTGATTCAATCACCCATGCCGTTTGTGGCAACATTATGTGATTTAATTCATCTAAAAGCACCGGGTCATTTTTCTTTAGCCAAAAAATGTTTTTATGAATTTCTAGTAAAACCCACTTTAAAAAAAGCCGCGAAAATTATTACCATTTCAGATTATTCTAAAAAAACGATTATAGAATGGGCAGGCATTTCGCCAGATAAAATTATTAATGTCAGTTGTGGTTATAGCGATGTTTTTACTCCATTAGGGATAGAACATCATCCTGGTTATCCTTATTTTTTATATGTAGGAAATTCCAAGCATCACAAAAATTTACCGCGTTTATTGCTATCATTTCATGCAGCAACCCAGCAAGATAAGCACTATAAATTAATTTTAACAACTCCTGCCACACCTGCATTACACAAATTAATCAAAGAATTACATTTACAAGACCGCGTTATTTTCAGTGGTCCGTTAGAAGAATCTATTTTGGCTGAATATTATCGTGGCGCCACTGCTTTGATTTTACCGTCTATTTATGAAGGTTTTGGTTTGCCAGCGCTTGAAGCCATGGCTTCTGCCACCCCTGTTATTGCCAGTCACGTGACTTCTATTCCAGAAGTCACACAAGATGCCGCTATTTTAATTAACCCCTATCAAATCGATTCTATAAGCGATGGTATTTTGCAAATCATAAAACGCCCTGAATTGCGTGATTTTTTAATTAAAAAAGGCTTAAAACGCGTTAAGTTATTCTCCTGGGAAAAAACCGCACGGAAAGTACAGCGTGTGTTAGATGAAACCGCTATAACTTATTGATAATAATTAAAATTATTATCATAATACAACCAGTCTATTTCACCCTTGAAATTGTCTAAATTATTAACATATCATTATTAAATGATTGTATTATTGCTTAAATTTACAAAAATGTTGTATAATTAATGTAATATAATATTCAACGAGGAAAAAATCATGGCATTTCCCCGCCCCTCATCACCCTCCAGCCCTTCCAATGAAGAGGAAAAAGTTGCTCGCCGTCAAAAATATTTAAAATGGCTTGTTTGGGGGTTCGTATTTACTGTAATTGTGGTGACTTCTATTTTTACGTTTGGGATCGCAGGAATTGCGGCGGGAGCCATTGTAATTGGTTCGGCCGGAGGATTGAGCGGTACGACTGCTTTAGGAGTAGGAATTGGTATTTTAAGTTTTAGCGCTGTTGTTATACCTGCAATTGTGGTCAATATTGGGCAAGGTTTGATAAATTTTGTTAAAAATATATATCATAAAATAATGGGGAAAACGCCAGAATACACTATATTGTCGTCGACAGAATCAATAGTAAGCGAAACCAACTCACCTAACAATACTGATTCTATTTCTCCGACTACAACACCGCCTTCTTCATTAATTAGAGATAGATCATTCTCAACACCGCAGACTGGCAAACTAGAAAAAAAAGGGGCGGCTGCAGCTCCTTCGACTCCTTCAACAGAAGCCCCCATTCAAGAGAGCTTTTTTACTAGGAAATTTGTTCATCAACCGCAATCTTCTGCGACATCTCCTTTAGAAAGAACCTCACCTTCTTTACTAGCTAATAGTAAAATTCAATTAGACTATATTGAAAATATGGCGCAAGGATTTTATGTTCGAAGTAAAAACTTGTTTTTAAAATTTAATGAAAAAGAATTTGAGGAAAAATTTACAGTTATAATAAAAACACCTAAAAGGGAGCTTTCAAGTTATCCAGCGAACACTTACATTTTTCATCAAGATGTTTCAACAAAGAAATGGAGCTATTCTTATCTCAACGAAAAAAAGGAACCACTTAATTTTGAATTAAAGCCAAATTATTTGGCGCGTTTTCATAAGGTCACTGACAAAACAAAACAATTAAATATCGCTCAAGAAATTATGAATGAACATTTAATACCAACCCGGAACCAATTTAATATTATTAAAAATAATATTAAACTTACTGTGCAATCTAAAATTAGTCACTCTAAAAATATCAACGAAATGACTAAGCAATGCGAACGTTGGATTGCAATTATGTATCGGTGTTACCAACTAAAAGATTATTTCTCAGCAGAAGTAATCAATGACGCAATATCAAAATATTATAAAACCGTCAAACCTCATCTCTCGCCTTACGTACAAAGAAAATATGATGAAGTGTATCGATTAGGTTTTACAAAAGATTCTTTAAATCGTAAAGCAAAATTGACAATTTGCGCAAGAATAGGCGCCATCCCTTATGTCACAGACTTTCAAAGCTTAGCCGATAATACATCAGAGCAAAGCATCAGAAGCATGCTTGGTAATACTTATGAAGCACATCCAATATTTCAAGATGATAAATCTTTGCAAGCATCATTAGAAAGTTTAAAAACACTGGATAAAGAAATAGATACTTTAAAAGGGGAAAAAGCAAAAATTGAAACAGAACTATTACAAAATACAGATAAAAAAGCAGAGCTATCCCCAAAGATTGAAAATTTTGAGGCCAACATTAAAACTTTAGATGAGCAAAGGCGTCGGGAGAGAAGCATATATTATCCTTTATACGACATAGCCGAACGGAAAGTAGATGCTCAAATTGCTGAAATTGAACAAAATCCCGCTAAAGCTGAGGAGCATGATTATAAAGCCTCTGCTAATATTTTAAGAATCAAAAAAAGTTTTTCATCTACCAAAAACGTTGATCAAAAACAATTAAACATTAATACATTAAAAGAAAAAATAAAAAAGACCACCCTACCGGCTCTTGCAGAGTGGCAAAAATATCCTATCAGAATGAATGAAGATCCAGCTTCTTTTCAAAAGAAGCCTCCTCTTAAAGATGAAAAACATGATGAAGTTAAAGAAACTCCTATTCATTATAAAGAAATATGGGATGAGATTGAGAAAAAATCACCTCCTAAATGTGGCCTTCTTATTATAGAGGATGAAAAAGCGCTCACAGCAATATCCTCTTGCCCCGATATCGAAGAAGAAAAAACTATAGATTGTTATGCAATCACTAAGGATGGCAAAAAATTATTTTATCTCTTTAAAAATGCAGATGATGAAATTGAACGTGAGCCTATAAAGCTATCTGATGATAACCTTAATTCATTATTAAATGGCCTCAATCTCAATGAAGGCGCTATTGAAAAAACTATAAAACCAAGAATTCTTCATTTATTAGAGTTAGAAATGATTAGGTCATACTCGGGTCATGAACGGCCATCTAATCCATTAGAAAGCTCTTATGAGGTTAAGCCCTTACATTTTATGCCTTAAAATGTAGGGGGGATTAGACGCGTTTTTGGCGTCGTAATCCACCAAATTAAAACAAAAAGCATTTATATTTTTGGTGGATTACGGCAAAAAACGCCTAATCCCCCCTACGTATAGTAAAGTTAAGAGCGTCGCTTTCTATATATAAAATAATTTAAAATCATATAGTTAATAAATAATAGATTTAATAGAGCCAAAAAATTTTGTTCAAAAATTAATATTCCCTTAATGTAAGTACGTTACAATATTAGCAACGGTAATAACTCAGGAGTCATTCAATATGTCAATGTCGGGTCCAAAGCCAGATGATAAAGAAAAAAAACTTGAATTAAAAGATCAAGTAGCTGATCTTGATCCTGTTTTTCAAGGAAGTATGATTACATTGGTTGATCCTAAATATTTCCATGCATTTAGTTTATCCGCCTGGGATTATAATATGGAATTGGCGCATTACCACCTTTACGGGAATGTTGACGATAAGTCTATATCTTGTATTGTTCGTTTAGCTTTTTCCGCCATTACAGATATCAATCCAGAATACGAAGGACTCACTATGTCCGTTAGGGCTCTTAATTTACGCTCAGCCTATAAATCGATAATTGAAAAAGACTCCATCAAAAATAAAGTGGAAATTTTAGACCAAATTGCAAAAATAGAGATAGAGCAAGAAAATATAACAGCGATAACAGAACGTCCTTTACACACTATAAAGCATTATATCTATCTGTTAAAGTCTGCAAAAAAACATATTAAAAATGAAAATGAATATCTATTACTAGAAGAGTTCTTCTTAAAGAAAATATTAGCAATTGGAATAATAAAAAATAAAAGTATAGAAAACCTCTATTTATTAAAAGATCATCTACGAACCCCTTCTTCAAGAATACTGAATTTATTTTTGAGCTTAATTGAAAAGAATACTTTTTTTGATTTACCTAAAGAAGTTGAATATTTAACATACAAAAAACCCAAAGAAGTATGGTCTTGGTTTGGAAATATTTTAGGGGAATTCGTAGATACTAAACAGATAGCCAGTGAATTCATTCCTATACCAGATCTTGTGGACATAATGCTCGCATTTAATGGTGATAACCCAACAAAAATGGGTACGTATCCAGAATTAATGTTAAAAAAAATAAATGACCCCAATGAAAAACCCTTCATACAATTTATATACGAATGGTGCTATAACAAAGAGCCTTATACATCAGCTAATCCTTTCAATCGAATACTAGAAAAAATAGATATAAAAGAAATTCTCTCTCAATTAAAAAAACAAGATAATTCTCAATTTGCACAATACATTTTAGCATATGCAGCAACAAAAAATATTAAGAACTACACCGATTATATCGACTTTTTAAAAGAACGCTTAAAAAATGCTGAATTAGATACAGAAGTGAAACTAAATGAAAGGACACTGTCTGCTTTATTTGGTGGGCTACCTATGAAAGATAATAAACCACAGGTTACACAAAAAGATATTTTTATAGCATTATTTAAAAATTTCGATGAAAAACAAGCTTGTCAGTTTTCAGGTAAATTAGATTTTTTAAATATGGACGCCACTACATTTATTGCCTTGTTAAGAATTTTTAAAGATCTTGATCCTCTAATACGTATTGCCTTAATAAAACAATTATTCAATACGGTCAGCGCCGACATTATTCATAGTAAGTTAGCAAAGTTACCGCGTGATGAGATTAAAAGCTTATTGTCTTTATATCAGAATTATACAAAAGGTATGAATCAGCATCAGCATGAACCACTTATTAAAGAATTAGATGAATATATATTAAAAACAACTAATCCTCTTAGAGTCATACAAGCTTATCAAGCAAAGTGGATAATTGCTTATCCAGATAAAAAAAGTGAAAATCCTAATATATCACCTACCAACCCATTGATTAATTTAATTAGAGCTGTTCAAACTAGTCATGATAGCTATAGGGAAAAATATTCTATTCTGGGCACGTCAAGCAACTTAGTTAAAATTCTTATTCGTGCAAAAGAAACGATGGAGGAGCCACCAGTGCCGCAACCTCAAAATATACGCAGCAGATTTACTAGCTTATTTAAAACAACTAATGATAAAGCTTATGAGTTAACCAAAACAACAAAAACTAATAAAAATAATTCATAAATAAAATGTAGGGGGGATTAGACGCGTTTTTGGCGTCGTAATCCACCGAATTAAAACAAAAAGCATTTATATTTTTAATAGCAACTATAGTCTCCGCAAGCTATCTCAGCTGTACTCATCACCCGTGGTCTACCTGATTGGCTAACAGTCACCGCAAAACTAGGAGTTGAAGCATTTTTTTCACAATACCAAAATGTCCCATTTTCACTGTTCGTTAATCCGGAAGATAAATATTGCAAATCAGTGCGCCCATTCGGGAAAGCCTGCCAATGCATTACCCCATCATTTGTCGTATTTTGTAATGTATAAAGCATTTTCTCAGCAGAAAAAATTAAATAGCCCATATTATTAAAATATGTACAGGTTATCTGGTCGCGACTACCGCATAAAGTCACTTTTTCACCCCGGGCAATAGACTCACTTCTTGTTAAGGCAATTGCATGCATTAATTGCGAACTTAAAACATCTGTTTTTGATTTTGTTAAAAATATATTTTGCGATGGCACAATGATCATGAAAATAATCACCATCAGTGACAACGCAAATAATAATTCAAGTAGTGAAAATCCCTTATTTTTCCGCAATTTTTTTACTCGTGCGTTGGACGCATATGCGGAAACAAAATTACATCACGAATGGATGCTGAATTAGTAAATAACATCACTAATCGATCAATCCCAATCCCCTCTCCCGCAGTGGGTGGTAAACCATATTCTAAAGCAGTAATGTAATCTTCATCATAAGGCATCGCCTCATTATCACCGGCTTCTTTATTCGCCGCTTGTTTTTTAAAACGCTCTGCTTGATCTTCTGCGTCGTTTAATTCTGAAAATCCATTGGCAATTTCACGTCCTGCAATAAATAATTCAAAACGATCTGTCACAAAAGGATTTTGCTCGTTCTGTCTGGCAAGTGGTGAAACTTCTGCTGGATATTCTGTGATAAAAGTCGGTTGAATGAGTTGATGCTCAACGGTTTTTTCAAAAATTTCTAATTGAATTTTACCTAAACCAAAATTGTCTTGAATCGGAATATCTAAAGATTTTGCCACTTTTTTTGCAGCCTCTATCGTCGCTAAATCAGCTGGTTTTAACTGCGGATTCATTTGCAAAATAGAATCATATAAACGTATTCTTTGAAAAGGCTTGCCAACATCAAAAGTATATTCTTGATATTGCATAACCGTTTGACCTAATACCGCCTCACCTAAAAAACGAAACAGTTCTTCTGATAAATCCATTAAATCCGTATAATTAGCATACGCTTGATAAAATTCAAGCATAGTAAATTCTGGATTGTGTTGCGTTGATAAACCTTCATTACGGAAATTACGATTAATTTCAAAAACACGCTCAATCCCACCCACCACTAATCTCTTTAAATAAAGCTCAGGCGCAATACGCAAATAAAGCGGCATGTTTAAAACATTATGATGCGTCACAAAAGGCCTTGCCGCAGCACCTCCAGGTAATATTTGCATCATCGGTGTTTCTACTTCTTGGAAATCACGTTGACACAAAAATTCACGAATTTTTTCGATTATTTTTGAACGAATCACAAAGGTTTTACGCGTGGTTTCATTCACTAATAAATCTAAATAACGCTTTCGATATCGTAACTCTTGATCAGTTAAACCATGATATTTATCAGGCAACGGACGTAACGACTTTGTTAGTAATTGCAAATTTTCACACCGAACAGATAACTCACCTGTCTTCGTTTTAAAAAGCACACCCGTCACACCAATGATATCCCCTAAATCCCATTGCAGAAAATCTTCGTATAATTCAGGGGACAATGCATCTTGTCGTACATACACTTGCATTTTACCTGACATATCTTGAATATGAATAAAGCTTGCTTTCCCCATCAACCGTCGTGTCATGATACGACCTGCTAGTTTCACCTGATGCGCATTTTTTTCTAACGTCTCGGGCGTCTCTGCAGAATATTGCGAATATAAAACACCTGCTAATGCATCACGGACAAAATCATTTGGGTAGGCATTGCCTTTTTTGCGTAGACTGTTTAATTTTTGTCGACGCTGCACAAATTCGTTAGTATCTTCAGTTAGTTGATCTTGTTCTGCGTCTGGCATAGTTATAATCCACTTAATAAACTGGCTTCAATAAATTGATCTAAATCCCCATCTAAAACATTTTGCGGCTGAGTCATCTCAACACCTGTTCGTAAATCTTTGACTCTTGATAAATCTAACACATAGGAACGAATTTGACTGCCCCAACTAATTTCTAATTTTGAATCTTCTAATACTTGCTGTTTAGCACGTTTTTTTTGTAACGCTAGCTCGTATAGTTTACCACGTAATTGTTTTAAAGCTTGTGCTCTGTTTTGATGCTGTGAACGCTCACTTTGGCATTGCACCACAGTATTGGTGGGAAGATGCGTCATACGAATTGCAGAATCGGTTTTTTGCACATGTTGACCACCCGCCCCGGAGGCGCGATATGTATCCACCCGAATATCGGCTGGGTTAATTTCAATGTCAATATTATCATCCACTTCAGGTGACACAAAAACCGAGGCAAAAGAAGTATGTCGACGATTACCCGAATCAAAAGGCGATTTTCGCACTAAACGATGCACGCCCGTTTCTGTACGCGCCCAGCCGTAAGCATAATCACCCGTTAACTTAATAGTTGCGCTTTTAATTCCTGCAACGTCTCCTGCAGAAAATTCAATAATCTCAGCCTGAAACCCGTGTTTTTCTCCCCATTTCAAATACATCCGCAACAACATATTCGCCCAATCTTGTGCCTCTGTCCCCCCTGAGCCTGATTGAATTTCAACATAGGCATTATTAGGATCTATTTCCCCTGAAAACATACGCTGAAATTCAAGTCGCTCAATGATTTGGGTAGTTTTATCTAATTCAAAAATAACTGCATCCACTGTATCGCTATCATTTTCATGTGCCGCTAATTCAAATAATTCTGCAGAATCTTTTAAAGAAACTTCAATATGTTTGATGGAATGCACAATATTTTCAAGTTGCGCCCGTTCTTTTCCTAAATTTTGCGCACGTTCAGGGGATGCCCAAACTGCGGGGTCTTCAAGTTCGCGCGCAACTTCAATGAGTCGATCGTTTTTTTGATCAATGTCAAAGATACCTCCGAATATCGTCTAAGCGCTGATTTAGGTCTTTAATGCGATTTAAAATAGATGTGACTTCAACCACGATATTGCCTCTTTATGACTAACTGTTTATGGCTATTGTACTCACAAATGCTGCGCAAAAAAAGTAGAATACCGCGATCTTATTCATTTAACTTGCGCGATCATGATAGATGATATGAACACGATCTAATTTAACGGTTTTCTTTGCTCTCCAAAGCTCATAATTTACCTGCATTTGCATCCAGCTTTCTGGTGTTCTACCAAATGCTTTAGAAAGCTTTAACGCCATTTCAGGTGATAAATCAGTCTCACCATTAATAAGCCGTGAAAATGTTGAAGGCGCAACATCTAGATCAAGAGCTACCTTTCTTAAACTTATATTTAATGGATCAATATAAGTTTCTTTTATAAATTCCCCTGGATGGGGCGGATTATGTTGTGTTGTCATTAGTGATAGTCCTCATAATTAACGATATAAGCATCTCCATCAAAAAATTCGAATGTGAGACGCCAATTACCGTTTACAAAAATAGACCAGCAATTTTTTCTATCTCCTTTCAGTTTGTACAAATTATAGCCTGGTAAATTCATGTCTTCGATAAAATGGGCGGTATCAAGCGCGCTTAATTGCATTCTTAATCTTTTTCGGTGTTTGG
>Ga0207010_1119_pt1 | contig 11363 bp, 8 predicted proteins | sample Alteio_BWMinCont_82_FD_153465 | JGI IMG/M metagenome (GOLD analysis project Ga0207010, IMG submission 153465) | Enriched cells from forest soil in Barre Woods Harvard Forest LTER site, Petersham, Massachusetts, United States -... | ecosystem: Environmental > Terrestrial > Soil > Temperate forest >...
AATAGTTTCGGTTAATTCCGCTTCAAATAAACTGCTAGACAAGTGATTGGCTTTTATATAATTCTCAAAAATTTCTGGTATATTTTTCTTTAATAATTGCAATGGTGAAACGTTAAAAGATAATTTAAAGTTAGAAATTTTATTTAAATCCCATTGATTGGCCTGCTTACAAATTTCTTCAAATACCCATTCTGAAATAGGTAGTATAATACCGGATTCTTCAGCAATAGGTATAAAGAGATCCGGAGATAACACTCCGTGTCGTGGATGATTCCAACGCAATAAGGCTTCCATCCCGACTAATTGTCGCATTTTTAAATCATACATTGGTTGATAATTTATAAAAAATTCTTTTTTCTCTAAAGCAAAATGCAAATCACTTTCTAATTGTATTTTTTGTTTGAATTGCGAATTTTGCATGGTACTATGAAATTGAAAATTATTTTTCCCCATGGTTTTTGCATGATACATTGCAATATCTGCGTTTTGTAACAACATAGAGACACTCGCTCCATCAGCAGGATAACAAGCAATGCCTATGCTGGTATTAATACAAAAAGTTTTTTTATTAATAGAATAAGGGGTTGATATTACTTTTTGAATTTTTTTTACAATTAGGCTCAGCATTTCTTTTGATTCCATTTCTTTCAAAATCACTGAAAATTCATCCCCGCCCATGCGAGCAACAAAATCGCCTATTCTTAAACAAAATTTTAATCTTTTAGCCACTTCTTTTAATAAAGCATCTCCTACTTGATGACCAAAGTTATCATTAATCATCTTAAAATTATCTAAATCTATAAATAATAATACAAAAGAATAATGCGTACTATCATGCTCTGCAATCATTTTTTTTATAATAATATCAAATTGTAATCGATTGCTAATTTCAGTTAAGGGATCTGTTTTTGAAAGAATATTTAATTTATTTTTCATATCATAAATACGCTGCATGGCTTTAATCTTAGCTGCGATTGCAATTTCACTGGAAGGCTTAAAAAGATAGTCATCACCGCCGGCATTGATCCCCTCTTCAATATTTTTATCATCTATAATTCCACTTAGAAATATAATTGGAATCCATTCAGATTCTATTTGCCGAATTTTCTTTGCAAGCTCAAAGCCATTCATATCAGGCATATTAACATCAAGAATAATAAGATCCGGTTTAGATAAAGAAAATAACTCTAACGCAATCTTGCCACTGGTCGCAGTCATTATTTCATGATTAAGATTTGTTAAAATGGCTGCGATATATTGCAAATGCGTTTTTGCATCATCAACAACTAGTATTTTCACGGGTATCACTCCTATTTTTTCTAGGAAATTGTTAATAAAGCTTTTTCATCTAATATTTGAAAAATTTTTAAAGCAATCTGATCAAGCGGTAAAATATAATCTGCTGCATTTAACTTAACTGCAGCACCCGGCATTCCCCAAACCACACTAGATTCTTCATCTTGAGCGATAGTCATACCACCTGTCTCATGAATTTTTTTTAAACCAATCGCCCCGTCTGTGCCCATCCCAGTCAATAAAATCGCAATAGCATTTGCTCCTGCAGTTTTTGCAACTGAACAAAATAAAGCATCAATAGACGGTTTATGTCCTGTCATCGGGGGATCATTATTTAATATTATTTTATTGCCTTGCGGTGATTTTTCAATGGTTAAGTGAACATCACAAGGCGCCATATAAACTGATCCGGGCACAATCAATTCATTATGCGCGGCTTGTTTTACGGTTAAATGACATAATTTATTAATTCGATTAGAAAATGCCAAATTAAATTCTTTTTTAATATGTTGGGTAATCACAATAGGTGGAAATATTTTAGGTAATTGCGCTAAGACTATTTCAATTGCTTCAACCCCACCAATAGATGCACCGATTGCAATAATATTCTCTTTTAATAAATCAGGCTTTAATTGAGTTGCATCAAATTCAGGAGAATAACTCGATTTTTGTTGAAAGGGCTGTGAAGACACACTTGCTTTAGCTGAATTTTTAATAGTAGTAATAAATTCTGCAATATATTTGCTTGAACTGATATCCTTAAACGAAGGCTTCAGGATATAATCAACCGCGCCTAATGCCAATGCTTCTAGAGAATATGAACTATTTTTTTGCGTTAATGAAGAAATCATCACCACTGGCAAAGGATGCAATCGCATCAAATTTTTTAAAAATGTTATACCATCCATGTTTGGCATCATAATATCTAATGTTAAAATATCTGGATTCGTTTGTTTAATTAAATCGCGCGCCATATAAGGATCAGAGGCTCTGCCAACCACTGTGATCTGTGGATCTGTAGATAAAATATTCGCTAACATATCCTGCATCACTTTAGAATCATCGATAATAAGTACTTTTATATTTTTCATACTATATTTCCAGATATCGGTTTTTTATAAATAGTTTCAGCAACACGCAAATATTTCAATTTATAAATAAAAGAACTTTCGGCATGCCCCACTATTAAAAATCCACCAGGCGCCAATTGTTTATCTAGGCGGTTTAATAAAAATTCAGCTTTTTCTTTAGAAAAATAAATAAAAATATTTCGACAAAAAATAACATCAAATAATCCTTTCATTGGCCAAAATTCAAATAAATTTAAGTGATTAAAATAAATTAATTTTTTTATTGAATTTTTTATTTGTAAATATTCGATATTTTGATATTGAATTAAAGTAAATACATTTTGCCGACGCTCTGAGCTAAACATTTTAAGATCATTTGCACGATATCTACCTTCTTTTGCAACGGCAAGACCCATTGAGCTAATATCAGTTGCCAATATTTTAATGTCATAATTCTCAATATGCTGCACATTTTCATAGACAGTAATTGCAATAGAATAGGCTTCCTCACCTGTTGCACAACCTGCAGACCAAATACGAATTCTATTCTTTTGCGACAATAATTCAGGCAAAATATGCTGTGCTAAGTAGATAAAATGATGATTTTCACGAAAGAAATAGGTTGACAGATTAGTTAATAAATTAACAAATTCCTCAAGCTCTGCTCTATTTGCTATAAGATAACGACAATAGACATTTAGATCAAAAATATTTAATTTTTTCATTCTATTTTTTAATTTACTAAAAATTTTATCTTTTTTATCATCTTTTAAAACAAGACCTGCGTGATTTAACACGATTTTTTTTATTTTTACAAAATCTTTATCAGACAAGCTATTGAGTATTGATTCCATAACGCTCCATATTCTTTATGCTCATGTTTTAAGTAGTTTTTATATGTGTAACCTCATGATGAATAAAATTTTTGATATTAAATATAATAAATGCTACATTTTCAATAACAGCTAATCCTTCTATATAATAATGCGGGACAATCGTTGATAAATTTAAAGGTTTTAATGTTTGTTGATTAATGTCGATAATATCTAAAATGCCATCAACAATTATTCCATATAAATCATCATTTATATTGATAATCATTACCACGTAAGGTTGTTGATTTGTTTGAATGGATAGCTTATAAAATATTCTTAAATCTATTAAAGGAATAACGCCATCATGCATCTTAATGACCCCCAAAATATAGTCAGGGGAATTTTGAATTTTTATGATTTTTTCTATATTTTGGGCAATTTCCTGGATAAAACACAGATTAATTGCATAATGCTCTTCACCTAATAAAAAGGTAAGATATTTTGTTGTTATATTTTCTATATCACTTGATTTTACTAATAATTCATCCATCTTAAAATTCGCTCCATATTTCTTTTTTGGATTTATCTATATATGGCATTGAGTCTTCTTCAGTTGTATTTTCTGTTTTTTGCTCTTTTGCACTAGTTTCGTGTAATTTGAAGATATTCACTAATTCATCCATTTTTTGTGTTTGCACTTCTAATGATTTAGCAGTTTGCACAGTTGCTTCAACCATAGCATTATTTTCTTGAGTGACTTTATCCATTTGGGCAATGGCTATATTAACTTGCTCAATGCCATTACTTTGCTCGCTTGAAGCAATGGTTATTTCATGGATAATATCTGTCACTTGATTAACTGCTTTTAATAACTCATCCATCGTTTGTCCTGCTTGATTCACAAATGTTGTGCCATTTGAAACACTTTCAACAGAATCACTAATTAATAATTTAATTTCTTTAGCCGCAGTTAATGTGCGTTGAGCTAAATTTCTAACTTCAGTTGCAACGACTGCAAAGCCTCTACCCTGTTCACCCGCACGTGCAGCTTCAACCGCTGCATTTAAAGCAAGAATATTGGTTTGGAAAGCAATACTGTCAATAACACCAATAATATCTGCAACTTTACGCGAACTTTCATTTATCTCTGACATTGTTTCAACTACTTGATTAACAACAGTTCCACCTTTTAATGCAACTTCTGATGCGGTTTTTGCTAGTTCATTTGCTTGCACGGCATTTTTTGCATTTCTTTTCACGGTGATGGTGAGCTCTTCAATACTAGCAGAAGTTTCTTCTAAAAAAGCTGCTTCCTGATCAGTACGCTTTGCTAATGAAAAATTAGCTTGTGAAATTTCTTTAGCTGCTGTATTAATTGTTTTAGTTGAATGCTTGATATTATTAATTAGTTTTTCTAAACTATCTGTTGTCATATTCATGAAAGTTTTTAACTCGCCAAATGTGCCTTGATAATTATGGGTAATCTCTGTCGTTAAATTACCATTTGCTAAATGATTAAGGGCTATCGTTACATCTTTTATAACCATTTGAAAATTGTCACACATTAAATTAACTGCATCAATTAAATCTTTGCCAAATCCACATTGGTCAGATGCATCAATTCTTTTTGACAAATCGCCTTCATTTGCATTACTCACAATAAGCTGTAATTCATCGACTATTTTTGATAAAGTATCACGCATTTGATTAAAGCTAATGGCAACTTGCTTTAATTCATCTTGTGTATCAATTTGGACAAAAGTATTTAAGTCACCTTTTGCAAGTTTATGAGTCCCCTCAACTAAATTTCTAATGCTACTAATAATAGAACTATAAATAGCGACAAAAAGATAGACTAATAAAATTAAACTAACAATTGCAACACTGACATTTAAATATAAATTTTTCACATATCGATTAACGCGTATATTTAATAAATTGGTTAATATACTTCCTGAAATATTTTCAAGTTTATAACCATCTTGGATGAGAAAAGTAAATTGATTATTAAATTCTTGCGCCTGCATATCCAATTTTCCAGCTAATATAGTAGCTTGTAATAAATTTGAAAGAGAGGTTATTTTTGCTATGATTGCATCTTTTTCTAAACTAATCAAAGGTATTAAACTAGGGGTATCTAACAAAACCTTATCGATATTACTATTAATTTGGGTTTTATTAAATTTATCTAATAAATTATCAAGAACAATTAATTTTTCTCGATCCTCACTCGTGATATTTTTAGTCAGTAATATTTGCGTGCCGATATCACGAATCAAAGCTGACTCTTCTAGTGCAATTGGAATATTATTACAGTAATTATCCATTGTATAATAAGTATTAATATCAGGATCAAGTGTTAAGTTAGATTTATCACAAGCATTGACTATAAGTTTTTGAACATGAGAAATAATATTAGTCAATATAGCAAAATTATTACTTTGAGAATCTTTTATCGTGACCCACTGATTTTTAATACCTCTCCATTCATTGGTTGAATCTAGCGCTTGACCATATATTGCTTGGGTACTATCAGCAGATTGAATGGATGCATTTACTTTCTCCATTGCATCAATTAGGTTATTTTTTTCATTAAAATTATTACTGACTTGTAGCTGTTGTAATTGTCTTATAATCTGAAAATTTTGCATAACAGTAATTAATGGATTAATATATGAAACACCATCTAATTCTTTTTCTGAAAAAAGCGTGATTGATCGTGATTGATTAACTAATTGATAAGTCAGAACCGCAATAGCAATAGTTGCAATAGCACCCAATAAAGTAAATTTCCCTTTATATTTTAATCGATTCATTATGGCAACTGCTGGTGCTATTAATTTAGTCATATTAAAAACCCTCATAAAATTACTTAAAAAATAAAATGCCCCATATTTAAAATAGGGATATTTTTATTATTAATAGTGATTAATCCTTGAATATAAGATTTAAATTCAAATTCTTCATCATCAGGTATTTTATTAATATGACTTGATAGAATATGATAAGTATCAGCCACTGAATCTACAATTATTCCTGCTGTTTTAATATGGTTATCTGAATATATATTAACAGTAATAATAGGATGGTCTTTGTTATCTTTAGTAATTTCCCCTAATGAAAAACATTCAAGAATATCAATGACTGGAATAATCATACCTCTTAGATTAATAATTCCTTTAACATAAGAGGGTACATTCGGTAATGGCGTAATGCTAGAACAAATTGAAATTTCTTTAACCACATGAATATCAACACCATATTCACGACCAGCAATGAGAAAACTTAAAATATCTAAAAATTTATTGTCTAATTTAGCAGGATTCAAAGAAATATTTTGTGCTGATAAATTAATTTTTTGCTCTAAGTCTATTTTTTCTGAATTTTTAAAATTTGCAATTGTTTGCACATCGAGGACTAATGCAGGATTTCCGTCACCTAAAATAGTGGCGCCGGTAATTCCATTAATTTTTTGGTAATTTTTTTCGATACTTTTTATGACAACTTGTTGCTGCCATAACACCTCATCACAACACAATGCTGATTTTTTATTTTCATCATTAATAATTAAAAGATATTTATTTTTTAATGAGTTTTTTTGAGAATTTTTTGTAAAAAATTTAGATAATCTGATTATTTTTATATAATTATCGCGTAATTTATAGCATTCCATTCCGTCTAATAAAAGTAATTCATTCATATCAATTTTAATTATTTCCGAAAAAGAAATCAATGGAATAACATAAGTTTCATTACTTACTTTTATAAGTTGGCATTCCATAATGGCCAATGTGAGAGGTAATCGCATTTGAAATTTGGTTCCTTCACCTGATTTCGTTTCAACAGTTAGTTTACCGCCAATATCGGATAGATTTTTATAAACTACATCCATTCCAACACCCCGTCCGGATATTTCTGTGACAGAATCAGCGGTACTAAATCCAGGATGGGATAGAATTTTTATTATCTCATCATTATCTATTTTATCTGACTCAGATTTTAATCCTTGTTGTATGGCATACTGACGTATTTTTTCAAAGTTTAACCCGGCGCCATCATCAATAATATCAATGACCACACAACCGCTTTCTTGATAAGAATTTATTTTAATATGACCGACTGGATTTTTTCCTGATTTTTTTCTTATAGCAGGCATTTCAATACCATGATCAATTGCATTTCTTATCAAGTGCGACAAAGGATCAATTATTTTTTCTATAATCGTTCTATCTAATTCTGTTTTTTCACCTGTTAGGGTCAATTCAACTTCTTTGCCCATTTGTTTAGCAAGATCGTGAACCATTCTAGGAAAGCGCGTGAAGGCAAATTCAATGGGAATCATGCGAACTCTTAATAGTGCATCTTGTAATCTTAATGAATTTTGCTCGAGTTTATCAATTGTTTCTATCAAGTTTTCTGTTTGTTTTTTATCAAACGCTTTATTAATTTGATTGAGCATAGATTGCAAAATAACAAATTCTCCTGCTATATTCATCAAATTATCGATTTTATCTGTTGCAACCCGAATTGATTTAGATGATGATGGGTTAAATTCACTTATTTTAGTATCAGCATTTTTAGGATTTTCTTCAGACCCCTGCTCATCATCAATAATTGAAATGATTTCTCTATCATCATCTAATGTCCATGCTAACACTTCTTCTATGGATTTTTTTTCGATATTTCCATTTAACCGCAAATTCCATTTCAAATAACATTGGGTTGGATCAAGCATTGGAAATAATGGCAAATCGCTCATATCTATCTCAACAGTGAGATGGCCTAATTCTGCTAAAGCATTTAATATTCTAAAAGGCTCTTGGCCTTGCAGAAAACACTGTCTGTTAGGATAATAAAGAATTTTAAATGAGTTTTCTTTAATAGTTTTTTCTGATTGATAATTATTTGAAAAATTATCGTTGTCTTTAGGAGTTTTCAATAATTTCCGAAAAAATTCATTTAATTTATTTGCTGCATCTTCATTAATAGGTAAATTATTTTCTATATTTAATAACATAGTTCGCATACAATCAACATAACTAAATAAATATTCAATTTCTTCTTTATTTAATTTTTTTATATTCTCGCGAACTTGGTCTAAATAATTTTCTACAGTATGAGATAAAGCGCTCATTATTTTAAAGTTAAAAATATTACTACTACTTTTGATAGAATGTGCAACACGAAATATTTTATTAATACTTTCTTTGTCGATTTTTTCTGCTTTTATTTTTAATAGTTCTCCTTCCATCTCTTGAAGCATTTCGGTGCTTTCATCGATGAAAGTTTGCAAAAATTGTTTAATATTAATCGTCATTTATTCATCCTTGATTATAAGGATAGCTTTAACAATTTATATAAATTTAATATTTTTGCAATTTCCACTAAAATAGCTGATGGAGCTTCCCATTGAATCGTTATTTTTTTTTCATGTGCGGCAAGATAAAAACTAAGTAACAATTGTAATCCAGCCGTATCCAAACGTGTGATTTCATTTACCTGTAATAATATAGGTTTATTATAATCAAACGCTTTTTTTAGCATGATGAAAGCATCTTGGATAGAGGTCATATCCAAATGTTTATCAAACTTGACGATGACATTATCTTTTTCGAGTATGCAATCCATTAACTGATTCCTTCAAAAAAATGTGATTTTTTGTCAGTCAGATAGCGATTGATTGATAAGCCTATTTAAGTATTATAAAGTTATTTTGCGGATCATTCATCTTAGGCTTTTACTAATAAGCAATATTAGTACTTAATTAAATAAAATAGCCTAAAAATATGCACTAAATATGGGAATGGATTTAAGAAATCCTTAAGGTATATTATTTATACTCAATATACTAGAGCGGCGCAGAATTGACGCCTTAAATAAATAACGTCTATTTTAAAACGAGTAATATTATGAATAATCGAGAAAAAAAAGCAGGTGAACAACGCAGGGCATCCACTGCCCCCCTGTCGCCACTTACCCCATACCTCGCTTTTTATGATGACCAGGTTGATGAACAGGTTCCTTTCACACCAACACCATCAACACCTCTCTTGGCTCCTGTTTCCACCCCTTTTCCAGTTTCTCTCCCTCTTTCCCCTAATTATGGTTATGGTGGTTTATTTTCTCCGGCACCCGCGCCACCGCCTACTTCTAACAAAAGAAAACAACATCCCATCGATCCAGTAGGTGACAAAAAAAGTACCCAGGCAATCATTCCAAAAATACTTAAAACCAATGCAACAATGAGACAACATGTAGAGAACTTTTTAGAATGCATTATCCATATTATAAACCAGTATAGCTCTATCGACCCTAAATACTATGTTTGTCCTTTCCTCCCTGCCTCAGATGATCGATATCTCCCGGAGTATAAGCTTAGTATTAATCATAAAACATATAAATTATTTGAAAGTTTCAATAGTTTTTTCAAAAACATATTCTTCAGCACTGAACAAACAATTGATGTGTCAAAATACTTACTACAAGATACACAATCAGGGTTAAGTGGGCTACCTACGATTAGCCTTAAAGATTTTGAATATTTTAATTCAAAACCCAATCATCCTGCAATAGTAAGACATTTTTATATTATTTTATACTTATCCGATGTAAGTCATAAACCAGAAAATTTTGCAGTATTTCAAGCCGCCTATTTTCCTGCTATACGCTATGCTAAAGCCTTACAAAAAAGAATGAGAGAATATGACAAGAAACTAGAACTAGCAAAAACTCCTGAAGAGAAAGCGTTTCTGACAAAAAGATATCGGGCTTCTTAACAAAAATTTTTCATCCTATTAATATTGGCTTAAGGTAATTTGTGTACAATATAAGCTTTCCTAACTAATTGAGAGTTTATTTATGCTCACATATAACTTCTTCCCATCTATTCAAAGAGCAATTCCTAACATAGGCTCTGATAATGCATATGAGAATAAAACGCAAGCTGCTGAAAAAATTATTGATCTATTTAGTCAACATCCTGTTAAGGATAAATTTTTAACCCAAATCGGCAAAGCACCAACAGGCAAAGCAGAACTGTTAGAAGTACTTGATTTAGCACCACAATATGATAATTTACAGAAGTATCTAATTTTACAAAAAATCCATACAGCAATAAAAGATAGCTACAAATCTCCACAAGATATTAAGGCAGCTGGTAGTGTGGAGGAAAAGATTATTAGAACCGCTGCTATTGTTCTCTTGACACCTAGAAGATTAACACCAGTTAATGAAAATAGCCCTTCTATTCAAAAACTAAAAAACTTGCTTGAGAACAAATACCTAGTTAAAGCATTCAACAAAGACAAAGACAAAGAGAAAGAGAAAGAGAAAGAGAAAGAGAAAGAACAGAAAGACATGTATAAAGACAAAGAACAGGAAAAATTGTATTACAACATCAAACTACTCCCTACTAATCCTGTTGTTCCTGCTCCTATTGCTCCTGCTCCTGCTCCTGCTCCTGCCCTTGCCCTACCTACTACTTTATGTCTCTTTAAGACACAAAACCTAACACAAGATTCTCAAAAAAGCAAAATGGAATTGCAACCAATTAAATTTAAGCTATCAGACACCAATCCCCCAACACCACCAGAAACAACCTATATTGCTGCAAGTATGCATTCTGTTGCTCCTACTCCTACTACGTTATGTCTCTTTCAGACACAACATATAACACCACAAGATCCTCAAAACAGCAAAATGGAATTGCAACCAATTAAACCTAAGCGATTAAGCACCTATCCCGCAACACTACCAGAAACAACCTATATTGCAACTATGAATCTAGACGGAATTCCATTAAAAAAGAAAACCTGGGGTAGTACATAATAAGAATTAAATTTAACACTATGACGCAAAGCACCTTTGCGTCATTTTTTATTTTAACTTAACGCTATTTTGCACTCATAGGAGCGGTTTTTTGTTGTGAGGCCATCTCAAAATTTTTGTCTAAAGAAGCTGTATAGTCTGCAAAAGCGCAGAGTTTTTTGATGCTTTCAGGCGCCTCAACAGAGAAAGGAATAAATATACTTAATCCCTTATCACTCCGGTATTTCTTGATGTCTTGAGTAGCCAATTCTACCAGTTTCAGTGCTGACGTTATGGCTTCAGCGCTGATAAAACGTTATTTAAATTTTTTGTATTTTTATTTTGTTGATGTAGGAACCCACATCAATTCAAAATC
>Ga0207010_1120_pt1 | contig 11317 bp, 9 predicted proteins | sample Alteio_BWMinCont_82_FD_153465 | JGI IMG/M metagenome (GOLD analysis project Ga0207010, IMG submission 153465) | Enriched cells from forest soil in Barre Woods Harvard Forest LTER site, Petersham, Massachusetts, United States -... | ecosystem: Environmental > Terrestrial > Soil > Temperate forest >...
ATGAGCAGAAAAGAGGTCTTAGTATCGTTGACAGGTATTTTCGAAAAACGCCACATCCTAGATATGAAGCAACTTTGCAAAGCATTGAACACGACATCAAGAGCCACAGCCTTTCGGTACCTAAAAGAACTGAATCATCTAACAAGCTACACGCACAGAGGAAAATACTATACCCTCCCGAAGATAGCTCAGTTTGATAAGGATGGTTTTTGGTATTTTGGCGATATCGGGTTCTCTGAACATGGGACTCTTATGAATACGTTGACTCATGTCATAACAATGTCTGAAGCCGGAAAGACCAACTCTGAACTCGAAAAATATTTTAGAACACGAGTTCAAAACTCCTTACAGAATTTATTAAAACCCAATAAAATTGCGATGGCAACTCAGACAAAGCCATGTTTGTACATCAGTCCTGATCTGGAAGTTAGTGATCGACAAATCAAAAGACGTGCAGAAGTGGGCAGCAGAAAACGATTGCCAGATTGGATCGTTGGAGAAATTCTGGTCGAAACGATTCGATCATTCCCAGTGCAGTCTGAGATTGATGATGTTGTGAAACGTCTTTCAAAAAGAGGATCGTTAATAACCTACGAACAGGTGAGACAAGTTTTTGAAGAAAATAATTTGGAAAAGATAGAAATCGAATTGATGCTTTGTTAAAAAAAATATATCAAGAACAAATATCCCCTATACGATTCGAAGAGGCCTTCAAGCAGCTTTTACATGTGGACGAGTTTTTAAATGAAAAGACATAAGACAGGAGTATTATTGGTAAACTTGGGAACTCCATTATCACCTACCCATTATCATGTCTTTAAATACCTGACGGAATTCCTGACAGACAAAAGAGTAATCGATTTTTCTTGGATAAGGCGGCAGCTGCTGGTTAGGGGAATCATCATTCCTACTCGACTGCGCCAGTCGACCGCCTTATACCAAAAGTTATGGACGAAGGATGGGTCGCCACTACTAGTCCACGGAAGGGCTGTGAAGGAGAAATTACAAAAATCATTAGGTGATGGTTATCATGTTGTTTTAGGGATGCGCTACCAGCATCCCTCAATCAGAGAGGCTTTGGATGAATTGCAGCAGGGTGAAGTTGACGAAATCATCGTTCTTCCGTTGTTCCCACAATACGCATCAGCCTCCACCGGATCTGTCCACGAAAAGGTAATGGAAGAGGTGGGAAGCTGGCGTGTGATCCCGAATATTCGTTTTATCAATAGCTTCTATGATCATCCCGGATTTATCAACGCCTTTTGCGAACGGGCCAAACAATACCAGATTAATGACTACGACCATGTGCTGTTCAGCTTCCATGGTCTGCCAGAAAGGCAATTGGAAAGGTCTGATAATAATTATAAGACACAGTGCTATGTGACTGCCAAGGCGATTGCCTGCCGGCTAGGGATTGAGTCTGATAATTATACAGTTTGCTTTCAGTCACGTTTAGGGAATGATCCCTGGATTCAACCTTATGCTCAGGAAATTATTGTAGAGAGAGCCAGATGGGGAGATAAGCAGATACTGGTCTTCTGTCCTGCCTTCGTCTGCGATTGCCTGGAGACAACCATCGAGATCACGCACGAATATGGCGACGAATTCAAGAAGCGAGGCGGTGTAGACCTACAGCTGGTCGAAGGGCTCAACAGCCATCCAGCTTGGATCGCTGCGTTACAAGAGATCGTCCAGCCCAAGAATTCGTGAACCTGCCCGTGCCTGTACCCGAAATGGTCCTGCGAGAGGTCTTTGCATCTAAAATAAAAAAGGCAGGCCGAATGGCCTGCCTTTTAGAGACAGAGATAAGCTTGGCTTATTTCTGAGTTGTGCAAGTGTTTTCGTTGCAAGTAGGCTCGCACTGATGCTTGTAGTAATACTTCTTTTCGTATTTGCAGCATTTTTCGCAAGTGTACTTTGGCTTATAGCAGCAAGTTTTTTCATAATAGTACTGAGGAACTTTGCGTGTGCATGTTTGGCAATAGTACTGTGGAACCATACGGCAGCACTGCTTTTGATAGCATTCGTCTACCATCCGGCAGCATTTTTTGCATCCATATTCTGGGCAATACTGACAATGCCATTTATTGTAATAGCAAGGAACATATTTGCAATAGAGGCAATAGCAATCATTCATTGCTTGATCGCCAGGAGCGCATGGCTGTGCAGAGCTTCCATCTTGTCCGCCGCCATCCATACGGCCTTCACGGTTCATCATACGACCATCGTCACGGCCCATCATACGACCATCGTCGCGGTCCATCATACGTCCATCTTGTGGCATATCGTTTGTGTATGCTTCGTTAGGTGCATTGTTTTGAGAAGCATTGTTCTGTGCAAAGCACATAGTGGTAGCAAAGCAACATAATAGAGAAAAAATTAAACCGAATTTTTTCATAATATACTCCTTGTTCGTATTCTTTATTCTAAGGTCCACCTCAAAAGAGATAGAATTGCCTTTTCTCCACTCTCCATTTTTTCCGATTTTTTATCAAAAAAAATCTACTTTTAAATGATGTTTTTTTTAAATTAAACGATAGCCTTAAACTTAGCGATTTTCTTAACTCTCTGGTTATTAATGGAGATCGATTCGGATTCCTGTAAATACAAAAAAAGGCTAGAGTGTAATTTCAAAAAGAATAATGGAGATATACCATGACAAAGCTAGTTAATCCAATGAATACATTAAGAAAATTGGAGGGTTCCAAGCCCCGCTATTATTATTCCCTGCCTGCGCTGGAAGAGAAAGGCCATAAGGTCTCAAGGCTTCCGGTATCGATACGGATACTTCTGGAAGCCCTTTTGCGTCATTGCGACGGGAAACAGGTGAAGGAGGAGGATGTGATCCGGCTGACTAAATGGAATGGAGGGAAAGGCGATGCGGGTGAAATCCCCTTCATCTGTTCCAGGGTGCTCTTGCAGGACTTTACAGGTGTTCCATTAGTGGTCGATCTGGCTGCGATGCGCGATGCGGTAGCAGCGGTAGGTAGAGATTCCTCTGTTATAGAGCCTGAAGTACCTGTCGATTTAATTGTGGACCATTCTGTGCAAGTGGACCGTTCCGGCACCTATGACGCCTTTGATTTTAACCTATCGATCGAATTTGAGCGCAACCTTGAAAGGTATCAATTTTTAAAATGGGGGCAAGAGGCTTTTAAAACTTTTGAAGTAGTACCACCAGGTATCGGTATTTGCCATCAGGTTAATCTGGAACATATCGCGACCGTTGTCTTTTCCAAAGAAAGCAATGGGGAATGGATATTGTATCCGGATACTCTCGTTGGAACAGATTCACATACACCGATGGTTAACGGTCTGGGAGTACTTGGATGGGGCGTTGGCGGTATTGAAGCCGAAGCAGCAATGTTGGGTCAGCCTTATTTTATGAAACCACCGGAAGTGATTGGAATGCTGTTAAAGGGAAAGCTGCGTGAAGGGGTGACTGCGACCGACCTCACTTTGACTATTACAGAAATTCTACGGAAAGAAAATGTAGTCGACAAGTTTGTTGAGTTCTTTGGCGAGGGGGCTGCAAGCTTGAGTGTAGCTGACCGAGCGACAATCGGTAACATGGCGCCTGAATATGGCGCGACAGTCGGATTCTTTCCTGTCGATGAAAAGACCCTTGAATATATGCGTATGACGGGAAGAAGCGACGAACATATTAAAGAAGTCTATGAATACCTGATGGCTCAGAAGATGTTTGGAATTCCGCGCGAAGGGGAAGTTGACTTCACTAAAGTCATTGAACTGAACCTTAACGATATTGTTCCAAGTGTAGCCGGACCGAAACGTCCCCAAGACCGAATCAATTTAAAAGATGTGAAGTCGAAGTTTCTTCAGTTATTGGATGCTCCGATTAAAGATGGGGGCTATGAGGTAAAAAGCAAACCCAAGTTGGTCGTTCATTCGGAAGAATCATTTACTATAGACGCTCCGCATATTACTGGCGGTATGGCTTATCTCGAAAATAAGTTTGAGCCATGGAGTGAAGAAGAGATGGTGACCAACAGGCCGATTACATCGGTCGTGGTGAATCCTGGATATTCTGATTTAAATCACAGCGATATGACTTTAACGCATGGGACTGTTGTGATTGCGGCCATTACCAGTTGCACTAATACAAGCAATCCGAGTGTGATGATTGGTGCCGGACTACTAGCCAAAAAGGCCGTCGAAAAAGGGCTTAAGGTTAATCCTTTAGTCAAGACCAGCCTAGCGCCCGGATCACGCGTAGTAACTGATTACCTGAATAAAACAGGACTGCAAAAATATCTTGATATACTTGGGTTCCATTTGGTGGCTTATGGATGCACCACCTGTATTGGTAACAGCGGCCCACTGGATGAACATATTGAAGAGGCCATTAAAGATCATCAGCTGGTCACTGCCAGTGTGTTGAGCGGTAACCGTAACTTTGAAGCGCGTATTCACAGCTCCGTAAAGGCTAATTTCTTGATGTCGCCGCCTTTGGTGGTGGCCCATGCCCTCGCCGGCAAAGTGGATATAGATATGGAAAAAGAGCCTTTGGGCACGGGATCCGATGGTAAACCTGTCTTCTTAAAAGATATCTGGCCTTCAACAGCTGAAATACAGCAGGCGATTAAACAAGGTATTCAGCCAACCATGTTTAAGCAACGCTATAGCCGGATCAATCAGGACAATCCCGACTGGGAAAATGTAAAAGCAGATAGTAGGCCGATCTACCAGTGGGATCCGAAAAGCACCTATATCAGGAAGCCCCCTTATTTCGATAAGTTATCCCTTAACTTACCGGAAAAAATCGAACTCAAAGGACTTCGTCCGCTGGCTTTCTTTGGGGACTCTGTCACGACTGACCATATTTCACCCGCCGGAGCGTTTAGTAAAGATTCGCCGGCAGGGAAATATTTGCTTTCATTGGGTGTTGCCGAAAGGGATTTCAATAGTTACGGTAGCCGCAGGGGCAACCATGAGGTTATGATGCGCGGAACCTTCGCCAACGTACGGATCCGCAACTTTTTAGCCGGGGATGTTGAAGGGGGCTTTACGAAGCTGATGCCCGAAGGGAAGCTGATGACCATCTTCGATGCATGCTTGGCCTATGCTCAAAAAAAGGTGCCTCTGATTGTCTTCGCCGGCAAGGATTATGGTATGGGTAGCTCCAGAGATTGGGCTGCTAAAGGCCCATCTCTCTTAGGTGTTAAAGTGGTGGTTGCACGCAGCTTCGAGAGGATCCACCGCAGCAATTTGATCGGCATGGGCATCCTACCGCTGATATTTAAAGATAACGATAACCTGGAATCACTATGTTTGACAGGCGAGGAAGTGTTCTCTATTGTCGGACTTGACGATGAGATTAAACCCGGTCAAGAAGTCTCACTTGAATATGAACAAAAGGGGGAAAAGAAGTCAGTGAAACTAACTGCCAAGCTAGACACGGCCACTGAAGTCGAATACTACAAGCATGGTGGGATATTGCAGTATGTGCTTAGACACAAGCTAAAGGATAATGGATAAAACTTGAATTTGATAAACCTTCAGCCTTTTATTCAGCCTTTGGCTTCGTTTTCGTCTTTGTCTTTTTTGTTTTTGTCTGTCTTTTTCGTTTTTTTATCCGGCACTAGACCGAAAGGTTTGGGCAGCGTAGTATCCGGCTGGACAGTGGTTTGGTAACGAGGCGCTTTTTGCAACGCATAAAGATCGATGTCATACCTTGAATAAGGTATAGGCGGCTGATTCTGGATTGGATCCATAACAATACCTCCTTATAATAACTATTATAATTCTTTTTAAATTATAGTGCAATGGAGATAAGGCTTTAGATAAGGCTTGAAATCTTGCATCGCTGCCACGGTTATGTTTTTACGTAGTTCTCTTCCTTTAGACTCAGCGTCGGGCTATATGGCCCAACAAGTGTTCGCACCCACCAGGCACCGGTCTCTTTTTTCTGTTTAGCATTGCTGAAGACGTATTCATAGGCTATCGCCCGCACATACTTAGGCGGATGTTCGGCAAAAGGGTTTCCGCGGATAAGTCCAAGGACATCTTTTGTCCCCTTAAGGATGTGGACCAGAAAGCTTTGAAACCAGATTTCACGGTTATAGCTGGTGAAGGGGAGGAACCAAATCTGCCAGTCAACCCTGGGCTGATAAGGCGATACTCGGCGTGGACGCCTGGTTACTTCTGAGGGCTTATGTTTGAACAAATATTCTTTCCAGGTGACAAGGTCATTACTCCCTTCAATCACTACTTCGTAACGGTGTGTGGTCATGACAGCAAAGATGCCATATCGGCAGACTAGATTATAAGGCGAGAGCCACCCAAGGCACGTATTCAAATGTCGATGGGGATAAAAATGGTTCCAAAAGCGCATGAGCTGCAGGACAATAAAGATGCAGCCGACGGTAGTCAAAAAGATGTCCATTGAGAGGGGAGCCGTTGGATAGCTTGTTCTAAAAGGATAAATGTAAAGTAATGCTGTATTGTTAAGAAGGATAGTTGAAAGGACGACCGTGAGATGGTTAAGATAAGAGAGATTGCCGGTGAACCAGATGAAAAACTGGAGTCCGAAAAAGCATACAAAGACAACCAGCCGTAAATCTTCGGTGAAAAAGATCCCAAATGGAACAATAAGTTCAATCACAAACATCCCATAAGAAGATGCCTTATGGAACCACATGGGCAGCTTATGAAAATACCAGGCTTGCGTATTAGCAATAGGCTGTGTTTGATAATGGTATGAGATGGCAGACAAATCCCTCCAGGTTTTATCGCAGCTCTGTATTTTAACAGCCCCTGCCTGAAAGTGAAAGCGGAATAGTAGTATACTGATGCATATCCACATGGCGAGGTTGGGCACATCAGTGAGGCTCAAGAAAAACGCATAGAATCCTGTTTCGAGCAAAAAACCTTCCCAACCGAAGCTGAGAAAATCTTGCCCCACCGATTCCAATGAGAGGTACAGAAAATAAAGCAAAAAAAGCATGACCGATGGATAGATGCCAAGCATCAAAAAGACAGATATGATTGTTCCAAGCCATGGAAGGGCTATCAAGGCTTTGTCAGAAGAGTTAAACCACAGAAGGCTGGGTACGTAGTAGAAGCGTTTCTTTCCATAGCGGATCGCAATCCACTCCAGAAAATTACTGACAGGAAGAATGCCGTTTGATCCAAAGAGCCCTTTCATCTGGAAAATAAATGCACCAAACGCACAAAAATAGATGAACCCAAGCAGCCTTGGGAACAGATGGTTGATGATGGTGTAGTCTTGTACCTCAAACATAATCATATCTAAAAATTTTATCGAATAAATTACAAGCAAAAGAGTGTGGTTGTCCCATTGGCGTATTTTTTCAACGCAAAGATGCAAAAGAAGTAAATATTCCTGACTTGACTTTTATGAGTGAGTCGAAGAATATTCACTGATATTTGACCTGAAATGAATTTATGGTATTTTTATTCCTATGAAACTTAAGATCAGTCTCTTATCGATTTGCTATTGCTTATCTCTATTTGGTGAATGCTGTCTCTGGCATTCGATTCCAAGAAATCAACTGTATATTGGACCCGAAATTTACCAGGTTCACAGGGAAAAGTTTCACAGGGAAAAAGAAGAGGGGGGCGCTCAAGACAGGCTCCTTTACGGCTCTCAAGAAGGGCTCCTTTACGGATTCCGGATGGGCTACGACCGGATCAAACGTTATCATTACTATTTGGGCGCCGATTTCCTTTATGCCACGGGCGAACTCAAAGGTTACGACTTACTTAACAATACGATTAAATCGACAATGACAGATATCAACCTCGAAGGAAGGGCTGGGTATACTATCGAAATGAAGTGCTGGTGGCAGCCATCCCTAACACCCTTTGTCGGAGGCGGTTATTTTTGGGAAAGCAATGACTTCCAGCATCCGTCGCCGAAGAAAATTCATTTCCAGAATAAATTTAATTATGTCACAGGCGGTTTCCTCTCACGGCTCCGTTTCCTTCAAGACTGGACGATCGGAGTCAACTTTAAGCTCCGCTATCTTATAAGTGGTAAGATCAAGGTCACCAATGATCCCAATGAAGAGGACCACAATCAAACCTACCAAGAGAAGTTGCAATATCGGGTTGAGCTACCTATTACCAATTATCGGACTTTTCACTGCTATGAGTGTGCCTTGTCAGTCGTCCCGTTTTATGAGTATCGCCCCTATGGACGTCGTGAAAATTTCCCTCAAAACTTTTTCAAGACCACGTATAACATCTATGGCGCTACATTTAAATTTATGTACTTATTTTAGGAGTTTTCATGAGGAATTTCATGTGGGCAATGAGTATCGTTGCCGGGATCGGCTGTTTCCCGTCAACGATGGTTGGGATGAATCTGACGCTCATCAATTCTGAAGGAGCGCCTATAGAGGTGGCTATCAATTCCTCAGACAAATTTTCCGATATTATGACCTCTCTTGCCGGCTACTTTGGAGAAAATGGCACTGCTTCTATGACGATGTTAGTCGCCAATGAAGAGGTGATGATCAGGAAAAAAACACATTACAGAGATTATTGGACTCCCGTCACCAAAGCAGAAAAGAAAGAACTTTATTATATCGTCAAAACCCTGGCGCGCGATTCGTTGCCAAGTATTGGTCTCTCCAATTCCAGCCTCAACAAGGCCGGGGACAAAATCGTACATCTTCACCCCCTTAATTTTTTGAAGACTATTTTTGAAGATGAAGAGATGAAAGCCTACGCCCATGCTATTAGGGACCGAGGGGGTTTGATATGGTCGGGATTTATGGGAGGCGTATCGAAAAGCTCTGACCAGGAAACTGCTCGAAATAATATAAAGGAGGAATTCATTGAGGACTTTGCTATGATCCTTAAAATCGATGTTAACCTCATTATACCCCCAATACAGAAATCCAATTGGAAAGATTTGGTCAATGTCCTCATCGACAAAATACCACGTGCTAATGATCCTAACCGCTATGATATGTAAAAGGATAAAATAGATGTCCTCATTTTTTTCGCAGTTAAGCTATAGCTTCGGCAATGAAGACTGGGCAACAGAGCAGCAGGCGTTGCAGATCAAACCTCGCGACACCGTCCTAGTCATTACAGCCAGCGGAGACAGGCCGTTGAATTTGCTGACCAATGATTGCAAAGAAGTGATCTCCATCGATGCCAATCAGCAGCAAAACAACTTGCTAGAGCTCAAAGTCGTCGCCATGCAAAACTTGAGCTTTGATAAGTATCTGGCTTTTCTCGGTGCTGATCCCTCAGACAGCCGAGCTGAAACATTCAAATCACTAAGCTCAAAAATGAATCCGGAAGCGATAAAATTCTGGAGCAAAAATCACAAATTGGTCTCTAAAGGCGTTCTCTATCAAGGTTCTGTAGAAAGATTAACGTATCATGCTTCTAAATTGATAAGACTGTTCAGAGCCAAAAAAATCGAGCAACTGTTTGCTTTTGACAACATAGAAGAGCAACGTAAATTCGTCAGGGATCAATGGGATACTTCGGCTTGGAAAAAGTTTGTTGAGTTTATGTTGAATCCGATCGTGAATAAATTCCTCATCGATGATCCAGGACTTCAAACCTACTTAGGCCCACAGAAGCCGGGGATCTATATATATCAAAAAATGCAAAACAGCCTTGAAAATCATCTCGCAAAGCAAAATACTATTATGTCATTTATCTTATTGGGCAAGGTCAATAAAGAAGCATTTGCTCCTTACCTGACAAAAGAAGGGACGAGTGAGATTAAAAAACGGCTCGACAAGCTGACAATCAAAACCGGCAACGTCATCGATTACTTAGAAGCGAAAAAAAATCCTTCTATCGATTGCTTTTCGATGTCAGACATCGCTTCCTATATGAGTAAAGAAGACTTCAGAAGGCTCCTAAAAGGTATTATTAAGAAGGCGAAGCCCGGGGCTCGTTTCTGCCTAAGGCAGTTTCTCTCCTATCTCGAGATCCCTAAAGACCTCGAGCGCTATTTCAAGCGTGACTACGAACTTGAACAGCGCCTAGAAAAAGAAGACCGCTGCTTCGTCTATCGCTTCTTTTCAGGCACAGTAGTTTAATTTCCGCTTTGATCGATCTTCAGCATATTCAGCACATTTAAGTTAGGGAACTGTAGGGTGACCTTGTCAAGAATAGGCTGATATTGACTATCCGTCATCGTTGGTGTACGGCTTAGGATCATCACCTGGCTCCCTTTAGGATCACTGGCGACGGCATAACTATAGTCATCAGCCAGCTGAATGATCCAGTAGTCTCCTGAGAAAATTCCGCTATAGCTGTTAAACCAGTTAAATGAGATTTTCATTTTGGCATTGGTCTGAGTATCAACAACTTTTCCTGTCCCTTTCGCTTCAATTTTGCTTTTATTGAATTTCTCGCAGTGATTGACAACATTAAATGTATCCGTTCCAGTCATTGTATAGGTGACATTAGCATCGCGCGCGCAGGTTACTTCCCATGGAAATACCAATTGTGAAATAACATACCATTTACCCATGTACTTATTTAGGTCGACAGAATTGACCGTCTTCACTTCATCTTGCGCAGATAAAGGGCAAATAGCGAATAGAAATAAAAAAATAACGAGTTTGTTAACCATAAATAAACCTCTCTTTTTACTTGAAGATAGCAAATATTTATATTATATTGAAGATATGCTTTTTCAAAGAATTTACAATCCAGGCCTTTCGATCAATTCCTATGTGATAGGGGATAAGGAGAGCGGCACCTGTTGTGTCGTCGATCCTGGACGCCTCGTCACTCCCTATATCGTCATTGCCGAAAATTCCGGCCTCTCCATCACCCATATTCTGGAAACGCACGTCCACGCTGACTTCGTCTCGGGTGCAAAAGAACTGAAACACCAACTTGATGGCAAACCACTGATCTATGCATCCGGACTCGCAGGCTCAAGATTGGTGCCGGCCTATGCTGATTACACAGTCAAAGAAAATGACATCGTCAAGACCGGATCAATACGGCTTGAGGCCATGCACACACCTGGCCATACCCCTGAACACCTCACCTGGATTGTCTATGACGAAAGCAGGAGCAAAGAATCTGCCTGGTTTGCCCTGACAGGCGATTTCCTTCTTGTTGGGGGAGTCGGCCGTCCAGACCTATGCGGCAAAGATGAATATCAAATCCAAGCCAGGCAGCTGTACAATAGCCTCTTTACGAAAATGGCCCTGCTGCCCGATTTTATCGGCATATTCCCTGCCCATAGCGATGGATCTCTCTGTGGTAAATCAATGAGCGGGTGCGCCTCTTCCACACTTGGATATGAAAAGCGATTTAATCCTTTTTTTTCAGAACAACCAGA
>Ga0207010_1121_pt1 | contig 11152 bp, 6 predicted proteins | sample Alteio_BWMinCont_82_FD_153465 | JGI IMG/M metagenome (GOLD analysis project Ga0207010, IMG submission 153465) | Enriched cells from forest soil in Barre Woods Harvard Forest LTER site, Petersham, Massachusetts, United States -... | ecosystem: Environmental > Terrestrial > Soil > Temperate forest >...
AATTTGGTGCCTTTCAAAAGCTCCAACATTCAAGCGCAGGGCATCTTCCACCAAATCCGCCACCGGAAGATTTTCGAAGACGCCGGAGACCCTGGCGTAGTTCTGCTGCATCGCCACAATTTCTTTAATGTGTTCGATGTTCTCGCCGACGCTTTTCATTTTCAGGATGAGCTCGTTTTGCTCGGTGGCCAATTCATCCGAGACATTGCTGATGAATTCCGGAATGAGCTTCCCTTTGGGATCGTTGGTCAGGAATTCGGCGAGGTGACCATTCTGCTGACGCAGCATGGCCGAGGCGCGACACAACTTGTCAATCTTCGACCGTCGCAACCGGTCAGCCACCAGGGTGGCCGAGACACTCACACTGTTCAGGACATTTCCCACATTGTGCAGCACACCGGTCGCCACGTCGGCCATGCCCGCACTCCGGGAGGTTTCAATGAGCTGGCGATTGAGTTTGTCCAGTTGCTCCGCGTCGAGCTTTTGTTGGGTGATGTCGAGGAAAATTCCGCGCATCGCCACGGGCTTGCCATTCTCGACCAACACCACGCCGCTTTCCCGGATCCAGATGATGCCGCCATCGGCCGCCACCATTCGATATTCAAAAGTATAAGGTTCGCCACGATCAGCCATTTCGTGTCCCGTGTGAATCGCTTTTGCGGCATCTGGCGCATACAATTTCTGGGCCCAAAAATCCGGCTGATCCAGCCACATTTGCGGGGAATAACCAAGCATGCTTTGGCTTTGGCGGCTGATAAACGTGTATCGGAAGGTGTCCGGGGTGCGCTCCCAAACGATGCCATCAATCGAATGGATCAGGGCCTCCATTTTTCGCTGTGAGAGACTGAGGGCGGCATCCTGGCTTTCGATCCGGCTTAACATCTCATTGAAAGATTCGGCCAGCCGTCCCAACTCATCCCCATGGCTGTTCACGTTGGCACGAACCGAGTAGTCTTTTTTGTCGCCGATAATTTTCGCGGTTTGCGCCAGTTCGAGGACCGGATTGGTGATTGCCCTTCCCAACCGGCTCGAGAGAAATGCGGCCAGGGCAATGGAAGCCACCATGACACAAATAATGATTTCCCCGTAAAAACGGAGCAGTTCCCAGAATGTGCGACGGTAGTCGGTTCGCAGATAGAGCGTGCCGAGCGGCGCACCCTTTTGGGTGACCGGCTCGGTCAGTAAAAGGCAACCGTCGGTAAAACTGCTCTTGAAGGGGGCGGGGAACTGCGCCAGTGATTTCGGAGTTTCGACTTTTCCGAAATGGGCAAGTAAAACGCCTTCGGGTAAAACTAATGAGGCTGATAGCACCGTGGGCTTGGCCTTGAGGGAATTTACCACCTCGGCAGCCGCCCCATCGTCCCTGAACGCCATCGCGCCGGCGCTGTTATTGGCAATAATCGCCGCCAGTGTGGAATTGTCGCGCTGGAAGCTGGAGCGGAAACTGATCACTTGAAAGACGAAGAGCGCCGTGATGGCAACCACCAAAACCACCCCGCAAATAAACAGGGTCATTAACAACATTTTCTGTTGGATGGGTAAGTTTCGAAATTTCTTCATGGTCAAGATTTGTCGCAATCTGCTCCATTTACCAATGGCGATCGACGACCTGCTGGAAACGCCAGGGCACAACCCAGCCGCCAGCCATGAGGCTGATTGCCGGCAAAAGTTAAGCAATTTGTCCCAGTTTGTTTCATGCTTGTCCCGGCATTCCAGTCAATTCGAAACTCATTACATTTCACCGGAATACGGATATTTCGATTGCGTGGCATAAAAGCAATTTTCGCTCCAATATCGGGCATAACCACTCAAAAAGAGTGGGCGCGAGGTCTTTTTAGTTGGCAGAACTGACAGCGAGACCCAACAATTTTGAACTGATCTTCAGCCGGGCGGCCTTGGCTGCTCCGTTATTGATTTGAAACCGGACTTTATTGTCGATCGTGACAAAATTGATCATGCCCCCCGCGTCAATGAACTGATTGCTTTCGCTTACAGTCAGTACGCTCGCCGCATGGAGACTTTGGATGATCTTCTCCAGATTGCTTTTCTCAGAACTGCAAATGAAGAGGATGTGGCAATGCGAGGCTTCCGGTAGGTTGTGGATGACTTGAACTACCACCGGATGGCCGTTGAGGGTTTTCCCATTGAACGCCTGATCGAGCGTTTTGCCAAATGGGTTATCACCCAGAATGCCGAAAATGAAAGGCGAACTGCCATCGGCGAATGCTTCCGCCGGCCAATCAACGAATCGGCCAAAGTTGTAAAGAAATGCGGCTTTGATCTGATATTCAGACAGTTGCGGAACCTGGGAACGGCCGGATGAGGCTGCAAGCAGCAGCCCCAGGCAAAGGCCAAAAACCATTGTTTTGCACAGGCGCATGGGCGATCAAAACGGCTGACGAGAGATAAAATCCCTTCCTGATTTGTCCGCGCTCCGCTCCGGGAACAGCGCGTCGGGGCACGGCAACCTTCGCAGAGATCATGCCAGATATTATGGTCTCACGCACTTTTAATTAGGGTGAAAAATCGCGCGTTGGCAGGCCCTGAATCCGCATTATTTTGGCATCCGAAGTTTGCGGCAGCCTCGTCGCCAATCGGCAAAAACCCACCCCTCAAACTTGAATGAAGCTGGATTATTTCCTTAAAGCCCATGGCTGTGGCTCATTTTTCTGCGGCCTTTGGCATAAGGAAAGCTTGTTACGCGGTTATTGAGATGAATCAGTCCAGCCCAAACCTTTACAATTATTCCGGTTGGGTCTCTTTTTGGTCAACTTGCGTCCGCCAAGGCTTGACCTCCTTGGTCATTTGCCTGCCAATGTTGACATTCGCGTCGGGCACGGACACCAACCAGGCCCCGGTCGATTTGACCGCGCTGCCTTTGGACTCGCTCATGCAGCTTGAACTTCCCCAGGTTTATGCCGCCTCAAAAGTGGAACAAAAGGTGACTGAGGCTCCGGCCTCAATCACTGTCATCACGGCGGATGACATCAAAAAACAGGGGTACCAAACCCTGGGCGATGCCTTGCAGAGCGTGCCAGGCTTTAACGTCTCGTATGATCGCAATTACGATTTTGTGGGAGTCCGCGGGGTCGAACTCGGCGATTTCAACGCCCGAATACTTCTGCTGGTGGATGGTCACCGGGTGAACAACAACCTGACCGACGGAGCGTTTGTGGATAACGCCTTCCTGCTGGATCTGGATCTGGTGGACCGGGTGGAGGTCATTCGCGGTCCCAGCGCCGTGCTTTACGGCAACAATGCTTTTTTTGGTGTCATCAACGTGATCACGCGCACGGGCGCGCAACTCAACGGCTTCGAGGTGGCTGGCGACTACGGTTCCTTTGACAGTTACAAAGCCCGGGTCAGCTATGGTAAACTGTTCACCAACGGCATCGATATGTTGCTGTCGGCGAGTTATTACAACAGCGCCGGCAATTCGGAGTTGTTCTATCCGCAATTTAACACGCCGGCTCAAAACAATGGCGAGGCGCACAATATTGACGGCGAGATGTACGGGAAGTTTTTTGGCTCGCTGAATTATCAGGATTTCAGCCTGGAGGGTGCGTTCAGCCATCGCGAGAAAGTCAATCCGACGGCCCAATACGGTACCGCCTTCAATGATTCGCGCTTGTCGACGACCGATGAGCAGGGTTATGCCTCACTGAAATACGCCCATAGTTTCCGGGACGATTACGATCTGACGGCGCGCCTGTATTACGATACTTACTATCACGTGATTGGTTATCCCTTCAGCCCCTCGCTGTTTTACCTCGAACAGGACACGGGCGAGTGGTGGGGAACGGAAGTGCAGCTCGACAAGCGCCTGTGGGACCGCCACACCTTTACCATTGGCGCCGATTACCGGGATGATTTTAAACAACAAACCGAGCTCACGAGTGAGCCGACGACTTCCCGCACCCGTCAAAGCGAAGGGGTTTACTTCCAAAGTGACATTGCTCTCCTGGACCGCCTTCATTTCGATGGCGGAGTGCGCTACGATCAGTACGGGGATTTCGATCCCGCAGTCGACCCGCGCCTGGCCCTGATTTATGACCCCTTTGATGGCTCAACCTTCAAGGCCATTTATGGCACTGCCTTCCGTGCGCCCAATTATACGGAATTGAGCGATCCCCGGTTCCAGAACATCCAGCCCGAAAAGATTACCAGTTACGAATTGGATTACGATCAGCAGCTAGGGCCGCATTTCCGGTCCTCCATTTCCGGTTTTTACAATCAGATGCATGACTTGATTGTTTTTGACAGTGGAAACTACACGAACTTCGATGCGAACACCAAAGGCGTGGAGGTGGCGTTGGAAAGTCACTGGACCAACGGCATTAGCTGCCGCGCCAGCTATTCTTACCAATACACCAAAGATTATTCGGTAGCCTGGTCGGTGCCCGATTCACCCAACAATTTGGTTAAATTGGATGTGAGCTACCCATTGATTTCGGACAAGCTTTCTGCCGGACTGGAGGTTCAGTACACCAGCAGCCGCAACTCCCTAAATACAATCACTGGCCCCGGCGGACAACCCATCACGGTGCAAGGTGTGCAGGCCGGTGGCTTCGCCGTCGTTAATTTCACCTTGTTCAGCCATAATCTGGTAAAAAACCTGGATATCTCTGCCAGTATTTACAATTTGTTGGATTGTCACTATTATGATCCCGCCTCGCAATTCCACGTTCAGGACATCCTCGAACAAGATGGACGTACTTTTCGACTTAACTTAACGTACCGTTTTTAGACTGTGGCGCAAAAGTTGGCACGGAAGTCGCTTTTTTGGGCTTGCGATGAGTTTCCAGACCACATTGTTGATGACTCAGAGGCTGCTAAAAACGTCTATCTGCCTGATGTTGTTTTGTTTGTTTCTGGCGAGAACCTGTGTAGCCATCGGCCCCCCTCCGGTCATAACTGTCCAACCTTCGAGCGTGAATGCCCCATTATTGGGCATTGATGTTACCTTTTCGGTAACCGTTTCCAGCCAGACAACGCTGACGTACCAATGGTTTAGGGATGGTTCGCCTATCGCCGGCGCAAATTCAAGCAGTTACAGCATTTTTTTGACTCTTTTGGGAACTGATTCGGGAACGTTCTTCGTGAAGGTTACCAATGCCGGAGGTTCGGTAATCAGTTCAAACGCCTACTTGAATTCTGGTCCACCCCCGTCAATCACAGCTCAGCCCCAGAGCCAAGGAGTGGCAAAAGGGCAAAATGTTTCCCTCTCGGTCGTGGCGAGCAGCACGTTGGCGCTTTCTTATCAGTGGTACTTTGGCAGTTCAAAATTGGGCTCGGGCAGCACGGGTGCTACCCTTAACTTGAGTAACCTGGGAGCAAGCAGTGCTGGTGGCTACTCGGTGGTCGTGAGCTGTGACTATGGTTCCGTGACGAGCGCCGTCGCCAGCGTGACCGTGACCAATCCGGTAGTCACGCTATCAGCCGCTCCGGGCGAGGGGATGGGAATGACGAGCACTGGATTTTCTTTCCAATTCTCGGTGCCGACTGGCCAAACTTACATTGTGTTGGCATCCACTGATCTTCTAAATTGGGCGCCCGTTTACACAAATGTGGCCGCCTCGGCAACCGTTGCCGTCACGGACGCTTCAGCCGCGAGTTTTACAAAGCGGTATTACCGTGTGATTCTGCCCCAGTAAGCGCTGCAAATTGTCACGGCAGCGTGAGCGTCCTCTGGCCGGTTTGGCCGGGCGTCACCCTGCAAACCAAAGCGAATCCGGTGACGGCTGGCTGGGCTGCTTACGGCAGCCCGATCGTGACCGTGGGTAACACCAACAGCTCGATTTTGCCCCGGCAACAAGCGACATGCTCTTTCGCCAGAGTTTGCCTTTGTAGTAAATGCAGGCTGAAGCTGGCCGCGTCATCTCTCCAAGTTCAGTAACACGGCGGCAAGAAATGAGGACCCGGCTTTATTGTGTCTGTAATATATAAAACTGTTGGGATACGCCGGCGCTGACGGAATTCGTAACGGTAATGGTGAAGCCGCCGCCACCGCTCAAAATGTTGGTGGCCACGGGTAGCCAAAGGCTTGGCGGCACCGACAAATCTGAACTCGTCAACACCGTATAGGATGCGCCCACAATGCCATTGGTCGCATTGATGACCAGATTGGTTCCCGCCAGGTTGAGACTGGTGATGGCCAGCATCGGAAGGTCCAGTCGGAACACCGTGCCCCAAACCGAACTGCCGCCCGCTTCCGTGACGCCAAAAAGCGAGCCCGCGGAATACAGGAGTTGCGACTCCGGATCAGCGCCCTCGGGGGTGTTGGTGAAATTATATAGTACCCCGTAGCCGGATCCGTTGGTCTGGATGGAAAATACCGTGCCGCGCCCGCCGGTGCCGCCCAGTCGGGTGGTGCCAAAAAGGGTGCCGCCCACCAGGGTCAGACTCGCCTCCGGGTTGAAGCCATCAATCCTGTTGGTGAGAAAACTGTGGAGCACAAGATAGCCGCTGCCATCGGAATTGACGGCAAATACGGTGCCTTTGCCGTTTGTTCCTCCACTCATGGTGGTGCCGAACAAGGTGCCGCCGGCAAAAGTGACGCCGCCCTGGGGATACGCCCCGTCCGGGTTGTTGGTGAAGGTATGCAGAACATTTAAACTGCCACCGTTGGTTGGCACCGAATATATCGTGCCGTAGCCATTGGTGCCGCCGCCATAGGCTGCACCGTAGAGAGTGCCGCCCGCGAGGATCACCCCGCTGCCCGGTTGCTCACCGTCGTCATTGGTCAGCGGCACGCCATGCGGAGTGGTGAAGTTATAGAGGGCCATGTAATTGTTACCGCTGGTCTGGACGGAAAACACCGTGCCCCAGCCCGGGTTGCCATAACCGTCGCTTGCCGCCGTACCGTACAGCGTGCCGCCGTCCAGCACCATCTGCGCCTCGGGAAAGGTTCCATTCGAATAAACATTGAAGCTGTAAAACTCATTATATCCGCCGTCGCTGGTGTCCACCGAAAACAGACAGCCGTAATCGTTCGTGCCGCCGGACGCCGCGCTGTAGAGAGTGCCGCCAGCCAGCACCAAGCCGGCTTGGGGGGTCGAACCATCCGGCGGTCCGGTGAATAAATGCAGTATCCGATACCCGCTGCCGTCGGTATTCATGGCGAAGACGGTGCCACCGCTATTGGTCCCGCCGTGTACCGTGGTGCCATAGAGAGTGCCGCCCGCTAGCGCCAGCCCGCCAAAGGGATTGGCCCCATCAGGGTTATTGGTGAAATCATGCAGCAGAGTGACCGTCTGGGCAGGCAAGTGTACCGAGGCCATTGCCAATAGTGCCAACGCAAGCGTTACAATTCTCAACTTCATGGCTACTGGTTGGGATGGTACTCAAATCGGAAATTAAATTCAAGAGAGGAGTGATATGAACTGACCCAACGGACGCATCCTGACACTGCCCCGCGAAAAAATTATCGCTGCTTCGCCCATCCTGTCCATGCCGTCCATCCTGTCAACCCCATTCCCCCGGGGGAGTGTCGAGATGCGCCCCGACCCAACTGATTCCCGGCCGTTTGCCGGATTCGATGAATGACAACGTTTCGCACGAATTTTTTTGCACAGCCGCGATTTGCGTTAATATTGGGACGTACGAATCGTTCGCGTGACTGCAACTCCGCAATCGCCACTAACTGAACCGAAACCATTTATTTTATATGAACTACGTCAAACTTGGAAAAACCGGCCTGCGCGTCTCGCGCATCTGCCTCGGCTGCATGTCTTATGGCAAGGTCAAGGCCACCCCCTGGCCCGACATGCCCAACTGGCTCTGGACCCTGACCGAGGAGGACAGCCGACCCTTCATCAAACGCGCCCTCGAATTGGGCGTGAACTTTTTCGATACCGCCAACGTTTATTCCATCGGCGAAAGCGAAGCCGTTTTGGGGCGGGCCATCCGGGATTTTGCGCACCGTGACGAACTGGTCATCGCCACCAAAGTGAACGGTCCGGTCCGGCCGGATGTCAACGGTCGCGGCCTGTCCCGCAAGGCGATCCTGACCGAAGTGGACCAAAGCTTGCGCCGGCTCGGCACCGATTACATTGATCTCTATATTATCCACCGGTTCGATTACGAAACGCCCCTTGAGGAAACCCTGGAAACCCTGAACGACGTTGTGCGTGCCGGCAAGGCCCGCTACCTTGGCGCTTCATCCATGTTTGCGTGGCAGTTCATGAAGGCGCTCGGCATTCAGCGAGCCAACGGCTGGGCCACCTTCGTCTCCATGCAGAATTATTACAACCTGCTCTATCGCGAGGAAGAGCGGGAAATGTTGCGACTCTGCCTGACCGAGGGCATCGGCGTCACCCCGTGGTCGCCCCTCGCCCGCGGCCGGCTGGCCCGCCCTTGGACCGATGAGCCGGCAACGGAACGAGCCAAGACCGACAACTTCGCCCGGACTTTATTCGGTAAAACGGTGGATATTGACAAACCCGTGATTCAGCGTGTGAATGAATTAGCCCACAAACGGGGCTTGCCGCCCTCCCATCTCGCCCTGGCCTGGTTGCTGCATAAGCCCGTGGTCACCTCACCCATCGTCGGCGCAACCAAGCCGCATCATCTGGACGACGCCATTGCTGCGCTCTCCGTGAATCTCTCTGAAGACGAGATCCGTCAACTCGAAGAGCTCTACCAGCCCCACTCCGCCCCGGAAGGATTTTCCTGACGGATTTGGCGTGGGCGCAACCAGCCAGTCGAAGTAACTTGCTCACAATTCACTTCCGTCCAACCAACCCGGCGCTCTGACGAGCGCCGTTTTTATTTTCATCCGGGTAAGATTTCAGTTCTTCGTCGCATCGAATGTGCGAGCCGGAATAACGACATCAACCAAACAAAACCAAAATTCTGACCATGAAAAATAAATTGAAAAGCCTCGCAGCCGTGGCGCTCGCCGCAGGCAGTCTCACCAGCCAGGAAAACTCCTTCGCCGAAAATGCGCCAGTGGTGACGTACCACACAACAAAGTTGGACGGACTTAACCTGTTTTACCGCGAGGCCGGCGAACCGTCACGGCCGACCATCGTATTACTGCACGGATTCCCGTCCTCGTCGCACATGTATCGTGACCTCATCCCGAAGCTCGCCCGGAAGTACCACGTCATTGCGCCTGATTACCCGGGCTTCGGTTATTCGGACCAACCCGCGGTGACAGATTTCGTTTACACCTTCGATCATTTGGCGGCGGTCACCGACGATTTGCTGAACTCGCTAAAACTGGACAGGTACAGCATCTACATCCAGGACTACGGATCACCTGTCGGTTTCCGTTTGTTCGTGAAACATCCAGAGAAAATCCAAGCCATCATTACCCAAAACGGAAATGCGTATAACGAGGGCCTCAGTCCGTTCTGGGCGGAGAATCTGTATCCTTATTGGCGCGACAAATCAGTGGCGAACGAAGCGAAGGTGCGCGAGCTACTGACACTGGACAGCACAAAATTTCAATACACTGCCGGCTTCCGCGATCCCGCGCACGTCAGCCCGGACGCGTGGACGTTTGACCAGGCCACCCTCGACAAGCCCGGCAACGCCGAAATTCAGCTCGCGCTGTTTTACGATTACCAGAACAACGTGAAGCAATACGATTCGTGGCATGCGACGCTCCGACAGGCGCATCCCGCCGTGCTCGCGGTCTGGGGCAAAAACGATCCGATCTTTCTGCCGCAAGGCGCGCAGGCCTTCACTAACGATGTGCCGGACGCCGAAGTGCATCTGCTCGACACCGGCCACTTTGCGCTCGAAGAGGACAGCAACGTCATCGCGGACTACATCCTGGATTTCCTGGGCCGCAAGGTGCATTAAAAGAACATCGCAGTGTTGAAGGCTGTATTCATTCGAAAACTGCCGCCAGCCAATTCATTGCCAAATCATCAAGGACGTCCGCTTGGTGTCCCCTCTCCGCTCCCATCAGATGGGTGAGAAGAGGGTGATGCGAGGCCGACGTTCGGCTGAGGTGTGGGCGGTCCGGCGGCCATCTGCGTGGCTCGGTAATTTTTGAAGCGCTCTAGCTTGGCGCTTCAAAGCTTGCGTCGGCAGGAAATCCGTGCAAGTAAATCAGGAGTGAAAACGGCCATGAGCAAAGCGGGTGTCCTGACGATCAACGGCGGCTCATCGAGCATCAAGTTCGCATTATTCGAAGCCGATGGCGCACTTCGCCGGGTGCTGCAAGGCAGAATCGAAGGAATTGGGCTGCCACAATGTAGCTTTGCCGTGAAAGGCTTGAACCCGGCTGATAGCTTCTCGCGACCAGTGGCCGCACAAGATCACACGGCGGCGGTTGGCATCCTGATGGATTGGGTCCAGGAACGAATCGATAGCGGTGCGTTGGCGGCGGTGGGGCATCGCGTGGTGCATGGCGGGCCAAAGTATTGGGAACCGCAGCGCATCACGCCGGCAATGATCGAGGAATTGCGCCAGCTTAGCCCGTTTGATCCCGAGCATCTGCCGGAGGAGATTTTGTTGACCGAGGCATTTCATCGCCGGTTCCCCGATCTGCCGCAGATTGCCTGCTTCGACACCGCCTTTCATCACGATCTGCCACGGGCGGCGCGTTTGCTGCCGATCCCGCGACGCTATGAGGCCAAAGGTGTCCGGCGCTATGGCTTCCATGGGCTGTCCTGCGCCTATCTCATGGAAGAACTCGCCCGCGTGGCCGGCGTCAAGGCGGGGCAAGGCCGCGTGATTCTGGCGCATCTCGGCAATGGTGCAAGCATCACTGCGGTGCGCGAAGGCAAAAGCATTGACACCAGCATGAGCTTGACTCCAACCGCCGGCCTGCCCATGAGCACGCGTACGGGCGATTTGGATCCCAGTCTCGCCTGGTACCTCGCGCGCACCGAGCAGGTAACGGCGAAGCAATTCCACCACATGATCAATCACGAATCGGGCCTGCTGGGGGTTTCGGAAACCAGTTCCGACATGCGCGAATTACTTTTGCGGGAAAAGGATGACATCCGGGCGACGGAAGCCGTTGACCTGTTTTGTTATCAGGCCAGGAAATGGATTTGCGCGATGGCCGGAGCGCTGGAAGGTTTGGACACGCTGGTTTTCGCGGGTGGAATCGGGGAAAACACGCCGGCGGTCAGGGAACGAATCTGCGGCGGCCTCGAATTCATCGGCATCAAATTTGACGGATCGGCAAATG
>Ga0207010_1122_pt1 | contig 11027 bp, 8 predicted proteins | sample Alteio_BWMinCont_82_FD_153465 | JGI IMG/M metagenome (GOLD analysis project Ga0207010, IMG submission 153465) | Enriched cells from forest soil in Barre Woods Harvard Forest LTER site, Petersham, Massachusetts, United States -... | ecosystem: Environmental > Terrestrial > Soil > Temperate forest >...
ATTAAGACCTTTTGTCACGGCATTGAGCGCTTTTCCAACTCTGGGCCAATTTTTAAATTTGGTCATCCCTGTGAAATATTCTTCTTGTTTAATGAATTGCATGAGTTGTTCTTTGCCCCACAAACCTGTTAGGAGTGGTTCATGTTTGGAAAAATCAATTAATAGTGCATCGATTTCATTAAATAATGCTTCATTATCGACTAGTTCTTTGACAATCTGTTGTCTTGTGTCAAGAATGGTTGCATCTTCGATGGGACGCGCTAACAGACCATTGAAAAATGCCTTTCCAATTTCTGAATGGCTCCGATGACCACTCAGTAATTCACCTAAAAATATAGTTGGGTGTTCACGATTTCCTATGAGAAGGTTGAGGTCTGTCCATACTTGTTCATTGATAATAGATTGTGTTGACCATGATGGCTTTTCAACCTCTTCTGCAGATGCAAGAATGTTGTAAGCTCGCTTTTTTTTGCTGTATTCCTGAGGGGCTAAAATTTCATGTGTGAAAAATTCATAAAACTTTTCGGGATCAAAACTATCTTCACTACTCTGATCTTCATTTTCACTATCAACGACATCGCCAATTGTCTTTTGCTCTTGAAGTGGAAATGCTTCTAGTACAAATTTTGCTATCGCATTGCAAGAAGAAAGATCTTTTGGTTTTTCTGAGATCAGGACTGTGGTATTCGCGGAGACATTATTCTTCTCCTCTAAATCTTCAATTTGGATAGATTGATTATCATCGCTTCTGTTCTTGGTGTTCTCGCTCCGCTTGATCTCTTCATTTAATAGAGCATAGCCAGATGAAGAATCAGTAGATGAATATGGGTCAATAGATATGGACATTAAAATCTCTCTTTATTTTAAATAGATTATGTTGTAGTTGGATTTATTGTTTTATTTATAAAACAAATCCATTTTATGATCAATTATATATAATAAGTAGAATAAGTAATAGGGTATAAAATACCCTGAAAAAAATTAACCCGAGCTTAGATGCTAAAGCCCTAATTTTCTGCTTAAATGATATTTCTGGGCCATAGTTAGGCTTATTTCCTTACGAATTTTCTAACAACGCCGAAGACTAGATTGATTTTAGAAGATACCAATTGACGTTTGCTTTCTTTATAGATTTGGTTTGCTTAAACGGCATTCTTCATGATCTCTAAGTTTTCAGTGTCCCAAAATTCGTATGGAATTATCCCTAGATGGGGGAATTTCGCTTTAAAGTGCTGCTCTTGTTCTTTCTTGGCACTTTTGGTCTGGTAAAAGTCTAAATGGATTAATCTGGTCATCCTTTCTGCCAAATAGAGAAGACCTTTAAAATCAACAGATTTGCCATGAGTTATCTCCAATGCCTTTAAGTCTTTGCAGTGGTTAACTGAGGAGATTCAAAACCGGAATTTTTTATTTCTTTGGTGTGTATCATTCTTTCTGAATTTTGTGAATGAAATTCAAGAGAGCATTACTACAAGTGAACTTGAGAATGAACAGCTGCGTAATCAACTGCAAGCTACTGAGGAATCGATCATTGGACAAAATCGGCAACGGCAAGAGGAAGTGGCTGCTTATGTTCGAGAAATTGGCAATGTCAAGGCCTTGATTGGACCTCTTCAAATTGATGTAGCAGCACATAGACAAGATGAAGCTGTTGCACGTTCAGAAGAGGCTGCTGCATTAGCTAGAGCTGCTGCAGCAAGGGCTAGAGAACTAGTCAAGAGGCAAGCAGTCGTTGATATAGAAACTCAAATGAGGCATGGCTTGCGCTCAATAGGCGTTAATATTTAATTTAAGTCACGATATCTGTTTGTACTCTAATGAGTCTGAAGGGAGAGATGCCCCGAATGCTCCTGGTTCTTCGAAATTTTTTGATAAACTTGGAGGCCCACCTTTTTCAGCCTCACAAATCGCGATGGTGTCTGAGCTGACGAGAGGCGCGTAGCGCTTTGGGAGCGTGCGTGACTTGTCACCGCTTTCACGGCATCGACTTGGTCGATACCGTTCGCTACTCATCATTCAATCCATAGTTTGCGTAGAAGATACATTTTTAGTCTCAGGCTTTATCCTTAGAACTATTCGCATATCTCTAAATATGGTTTCCCCTTACGTGTCTTTTTTACCGATAGCTCTTCATAAGCATCTAGGAGAACTTCTATTTCATCTTCAAGACCCCTTAACTCTCTTCTGAGCTTTTTAATCTGTGGGATAAGGAAACAAACATTAAAGCTCCAAAGGTATGGTTTATAGTACGACAAAAATTTCTTAACTCGTGAATTCACAGAATTTTCCCTCATATATGCATCAAGTTTTAAAGATTTTAGCATTGAGTTGGGATGATTTTCTAGGGTATTTTGTACCCTAACTACTTCTCATTATATCATTCATATTTAAACGCATCGCCTCCGCTGGAGCACCAACGAGCCACTACATCACCCGGTTTTGTTACTGAAGAGGTTATCAAAGAGGCAAATGGATGATTTTCAACAGTAATTCATTCCTGCTCCGCCTTTCGATAGACAGGCATATTGACAATATATGACAAATTGTCATATAATACAATTATGATCTTAGTAGGAAGAAAATTACTTGTTGAGTTTTGCAGACAGCACCCTCATAGCCGAAAACCCTTAGCGGCGTGGGAACAGGTCATTCAACAAACAGACTATTGGAGCTTTAATGAGCTTAAAAGAACATTTCCGAGTGCGGATTATGTAGCTCATCGTTATACGATTTTTGATATCGGGGGGAATAAATACAGATTGATAACAGAAATTGACTATAGTGCTTGTGTAGTGATTGTAAAGCGAATATGGGCTCATGCAGAGTATAGCATGAAGAAATACGAAGATGCATTGAAAAGAGGTAAAATATGACAGCAATACGACAGACAATATGTCATTGGGGATATGTGATACCCTATGTTCATATGCCCAGAAATGATGCAGAATATTATAAGTTATTAAGCCATGTTGATGAGCTCATGGAATGGCTGCGTCAACATAAAGATGATCGTGCGACCAGCCTTCTTCGCTTGATAGCTAACAATATTCAAGTTTATGAAAATAAACATTATCCCCAAAAAAAGCTAACTCCCATCGAAATGTTAAAGTTTCTGATGGAAGAACACGGATTAGAACAAGGTGACTTACCGGAAATCGGAAGTCAGTCATTGGTCTCTAAAATCTTGAACGGTGGGAGACAATTGACATTAGAACACATACGTCATTTGGCAGAGCGATTTGGCGTACCACCGGGGGTTTTTGTTTAATAATAACCACCTCTTTTTTTAGGGTTTTTGATCTTCCATGTTTTCTGGCTTCCGGTAATAGCTTCTGTCTACAAAATCGCATTGTCAGTCAAATCTAGAAGGTCTTATTCGAAATTCCGTTGAGCTTGTTGAACAAGTTCAAAACTCATCATCGGCAAATTCTGTGCAATTGCAGCAGAAACACGATTTATTATGACGGGAGATCATAAACTTGACGCCATTTAACGGTGTCTATGATAAAGAGAATTTTGTGATTTCTTTAGCACAAATATCGATGAAGTCGTCGGCTGCAGAAAGCAAGGCTATTGTTTCCTGTTCTGATATTTCTTCGCTTATGTTTTGCAATCTTTTTTGTAGCTGCTCGCCTTCATTGTGAGGTTCTATCTTTAAAGCCAAATAACTTTTAAGGCAGAAAGAAATGGCTTCTTCGGCAGGAGGCAAGGCTTCCATGACAAATCCGCCGGATGCAAGCAATTTTGACATCTTTTGCTTTCGTTCACAATTGGAAAAGTGTTTTTGGGATTCCTTTAAGCGTCTTTCTTTTTCTGTTTGGTGCACTCGTTGTGAAGCGGTGGACCGATGGACAGTTTGTGCAGAGGTTTCATTGATGGTAATAATGCCTGCTTTAGCTAGCCTTTGAAGCAGTTCATAGGTGCTGCTGTCCAAAAATTCTATATTGACAGGATCATTTTCTTCTGTCCGTTGATTGGATAGCATCTCCTTCATTTTTGGAACAATATCACGATCCAATGTATCCACAATTGTTAAAATTGTCTTTTCTCCCGATTCCAGGTTTTCGAACTTTTCAATCAGATGGATCCGGTCATTGAATTGCTTGACAGCATCGTCGGCTATTTCCTGCAGATCCTTTTTCACTTCAGGAACGTCTTCAGCATCTTCCTCTTTAGAAGAGAACATCCCTTCTAGTTGTTCTAATATCTGGGCGCGAGCTGAAGTCATAGGCATGGAAGAAAGGTCGCCAATCCCGTCTAATACACTGTTGGCAAGGTTCTTTTTGTGAGCCAGTGTGGCCAGCATACGGTGTTCTATCGAATTCGAGGTGACAAAATTAATCACTTGAACCGTTTTAGTCTGGTTTTTTCTCCATGCACGTGCAATGCGCTGTTCTAACTTGGATGGATTCCAGGGCAGATCCATGTTGATGACGATGTTGGCGACTTGTAAGTTCAATCCGGTGCTTCCTGAATCCGTTGTAAGGAAGAAACGACAATTAGGATCTTCTTTAAACCTTTTAATATCATCGCGCCGCTTTTGCTGAGGAACGGTACCGGTATGCCAAGCGTAATCAATCTTCAGTTCATCCCCGATAAAATCGCGTATCAGGGAAAGCATTCTTTCCCATTCGGAGAAAATGATGATTTTATGGTCAGTCCCTTCCATCAGGTCCAGGAGCACTTGTTTTAATTCAATGAGTTTAGGGCATATTTTACACTTCTCATCCAGAATATAAGGCGTGTCAGCAATCATGCGCATGCATGCGAGGTTTTGCTGTAATTTTTTTTGTTCATCTTCGGTAAGGGGTCTTGTTTTCATGATGTGCATGAGTCTGGCAACGCGATTATTGTATTCTTCATAACGGACAGCCTGCTCCGGATCCATTTCAACAAAAAAGGTGTTGATAGTACGTCCAGGAAGCTGTTCTTCCACATCCTTTTTTAGCCTACGAAGTAGAACAGGTTTGAGTTTTTCATGAAGACCGCTCAAACTTTTGTAGCTAACCGGTTTGTTATTCTCGTTGAATTCGAAATAATCCCGGTGGAATTGGTGAAGGGGGCCTAAAATTTGCGGATTGACCATCTGCATGATGGAAAATAATTCATCTATCCGGTTTTCAATAGGAGTTCCGGTTAATACGAATGCGTAAGGGCTTCGCAATTGTTTGACAGCCCATGCCGTCTTGGTTTGCCAGTTTTTAATCCTTTGGGCTTCATCCAGGATGATGACGTCAGGATTTAGTAGGCTTTGAATTTCCTTAAAGTCTGAGCGCACTTGTTCATAGTTGAGCAGATAAAAGAAAGATGGCTTGAGATAGCTTGCAAGTCTGGCATGACGGGGTCCATTAACCATCAATGTCTGAAGTCCGGTAAACTTTGCGATTTGTTCTTCCCATTCTCCCTTTAAGGATGCCGGACAGACGATAACAACCCGTTGAATGCCGTGAAGACGCCTAAGTAATTCACAGGCGGCAATGGCCTGGATGGTTTTCCCGAGACCCATTTCATCTGCAAGAAGGGCCCGTTTTTGAAAGGCAAGATGTAGCATTCCTTCCTCTTGATAAGGATACAAATTGGCATTTAACATTTGCAAGCTGCGCGTCCCAGCTTTGACCTCCTCCAGGAATTGTTCGCGGGTGATTCCCTGAGTCTGTTTTTCCATCTCAGCGATCTTGGAAATCAAATGGGAAGATATCCGCAATTTTGTACGGATTTCTTCCGAAACGTCTGACAAAGCATCATGAATAGATGCTAATCCAGTTGACGGATCCGGTATCAGTGTGTTGTCCGAAGAAAAATAGGGTGCTAAGGCAGCTCCTAACGGGGATGTCTTATCTTTATGTGTTGGCCAGTGGATTGTTACTTCATCATTTTCGGATGAGTTTATAAAGATCTCTACGAGCGGTGATTTTTCCTGAAAATTGCGTTTAGATTTTTTGCTTTGATTCAGCGAGTAAAGGACTTTTTCAATGTGTTTGCATGTGCCAAGGTTATTTACCTGAAAATCGGGACAGCTGCAGGAGTTAAAGGTTTCGGATAGGGATCTGATTTCTACAGTATACTCAAGGCCGGTACCGGAATGGACGAGATAGTTGTCAAAGGGATAGGCGTGGGCCCCTAGTGGCGTCAGATCCATAGCTTCTTTTAATCCACGCTGTTTTCTGAACTTCACCTCTTCTTCGTCTGTGGTGAGAACCGTTCCCTGATATATTTTTTGTGGTCCCGTTTTCATTTTTCCTTTCATAGAAAGCTCCTAAAGTTAAATTGAGGGGATTGTATATCTCCATTTTAATAATTTACAATAAAAATATGGACACCTTCCTCTGATTTGACATATCAAAATCGCAATATCTATTTAAAAACAATAGATTTTGCGCCTTTGACATGTCAAATCCGCGAAATCTACTTTACAAATATCTTCTGATTAGCTTATCATGGGATTAGGGATCAAAAGATTGGCGTTATTGACCGTCATGAATTGTCGTTTTTAGGTTAAGGGACTGGAAAATAATAATTTACACGATAGGACAGTGGGAAAGCGCTAGGATTAAACGATCAAAAGTGACCAAAGTCCCTAAAGGAATATGAGATGGACTTCTTTTTTGGAAGGGAGAAAGAGAAAAAGCTACTAAAAGAGCTGTATGAATCAGGTAGGGCTGAGTTTCTTGCAATATACGGAAGACGGCGGGTTGGTAAGACCTATTTGATTAATGAATTTTTCAAAGATAAGGGTGTTTATTTTGAGATAACCGGAAGCAAGAAAGCCCCAAAATCTGAACAGATTGGTAATTTTTACCGTGAATTCACCGCTTTTTTTCCTGGAGAAGATGCAGGTATTCAGCCTAATGATTGGGGTGAGGCGTTAAATCTCTTGAAGACTGCAATCACAAAAATCCCCGAAACAGAAAAAGTGATTCTTTTTTTCGACGAACTTCCTTGGCTTGCATCACCAAGATCGGGTTTTTTAAGCGCCTTGGAATACTTTTGGAATAGACATATTTCAAGAATGAAAAATGTGAAGCTCATTGTTTGCGGCTCTGCAGCCTCATGGATGATCCACAATGTGATCAATGACAAAGGAGGGCTGTATGGCCGTTTGAGCGCCCAAATGCGTCTCGAACCATTTACGTTGACAGAGGTTGAAAGCTTTTTACTTGCAAAAGGAATCAGGCTTGACCGTAAACAACTTATCACTCTTTACATGGCCATTGGGGGAATTCCAAAGTATTTGAATTTTGTTAAAACAGGAATGTCTGCTGCTCAGATGTTGAATGATTCGTGCTTTAAATCACAGGGCTTCCTCTTTCAGGAATTTCCAAAACTTTTCAAGTCATTATTCGATGAATCTGATAAGCATATGAAAATTGTTAAGGTCTTAGCGGAAAACCGATATGGATTAACGCAATCAGAAGTTTTTGACAAGGTTGGACTTTCAACGGGTGGCTATTCTTCTTCCTTACTGGAGGAATTAGAAGAAAGTGGTTTTATTATGAGCATTCCGGAATACGGTAAAAATGTAAAAGAGCGGCGCTGGCGTCTAATAGATGAGTATTCATTTTTTTATCTTACCTGGATTGAGAACATGCGAAGCAGCATATTGAGAAGAAGTGATCCTGATTATTGGATGAAAAATCAATCTTCTCAAAAATGGTTGATTTGGGCAGGTTATGCATTTGAAAATATCTGTTTAAAACATGTCGCAAAAATTAAGGAGTCCCTCGGGATTTCCGGTGTCAGCTCCATTGAAACGCAATGGTCCTATCATGGTGACGAAGAGAACGAAGGAGCGCAAATTGATCTGGTGATTGACCGTGCTGATAACTGTATCAATTTATGTGAAATCAAGTTCAGTAATGATGTGTATATATTAACCAAAAAAGATCAGGTAATTTTTGAGCGGAAAGAAAGAGTTTTCCGGAGCGAGACAGGCACGCGAAAAACTCTTTTTACTACATTAATTACACCATATGGGGCTGAGGAAAACACCTGCTATTTGGGAGTAGTCCAAAAGCAATTAACAATGAATCAGCTCTTTTAAATCTGGAAAATCCCTCAGGTGTCGTTGTCATACCCCGATTGCCTGATGGTCGAATTGTATTAAATCTCAATATAGAATGAATAGTTTTATCCCAGGAATCAGAAGCAATCTCACCGAAGTTGCTCAAATAGATCGTATTAATAGGCAAACTAATCCAGTGCAAATTACTCAATGTATGTTAGTCAAAGAAAGCAAGCTTGGAGATATTAATAGCGGATCAAAGCTTAGTGGAAATAAGTTAGCCGTTTATCAAAAAATCATGCAAGGAAGGAAATTTAATTCTGATATCATCATAAAGTTTGCTTTAAAATGACGCTTCATATATTTACTAATTAAACACTTTTAATTTGAAAAAGGGGAATATATGAATTGGGGAAGGTTCTTTCAAAGTTCAATTGCATTACTGATTACATCAGTGCCTTTATTTGCTGCTGATGATAATAAAGCTCAGACGAAGAAACCGAATATTTTAGTCATCATGGGAGATGATGTAGGCTGGTTTAATATCGGCGCCTATCACCGTGGAGTGATGTCGGGCAAGACGCCAAATCTCGATAAACTTGCCAGTGAAGGGATGATGTTCACCGATTACTATGCTGAGGCTAGTTGTACGGCTGGTCGAGCTAACTTCATCACGGGTGAGCTTCCCATAAGGACAGGTTTAACCACTGTTGGACAGGCGGGTGCAGACGTAGGTCTCCCTGCTGAGGCTTGCACAATAGCCACAGCCCTCAAGGCTTTAGGGTATAGGACTGGTCAGTTTGGCAAAAACCACCTTGGCGACCTGAACAAATATTTGCCCACAGTGCATGGATTTGATGAATTCTTTGGATATCTTTATCATCTTGATGCGATGTCTGATCCCTACTGGTTCGATTATCCCCAGGACTGGATTAATACAACCGGCCCTCGTAATCTGATCCATTCCTGGGCAGCCGATGTTGATGATTCCACCGAACAACCGCGCTGGGGAAAAATCGGCAAGCAGAAGATTGTAGATGAAGGTCCTTTGGCCCCATTCCCTGACATGAAAGATTTGCAGAATTGGCAGGTCAGTCGTAAAGCCAAGTATGACATGGAGACGTTTGATGACGTACTTGTCAAGAGTACCAACGATTTCATGGACAAATCCAAAGCTGATGGCAAACCTTTTTTTATTTGGCATAATACTACACGCATGCACATCTTTACTTATCTACCGCCAAAGTATCAGGCGATGATGAATCCGAAGACCAACTATAACGTGTATGAAGCAGGGATGGCCCAAATGGACGACTGCATCGGCAATATTCTAAAACATTTGGAAGATATCGGTGAGGCTGATAATACCATTGTCGTCTTTACAACTGATAACGGCGCAGAAGTGTTCACCTGGCCGGATGGCGGCATGACGCCTTTCCACGCTACTAAAGGGACTGTCTTTGAAGGAGGATTCCGCGTTCCATGTATTGCCCGTTGGCCTGGAAAAATCAAAAAAGGAGTGGTTGAGAATGGGATCATTTCAGGACTCGACTGGTTTCCTACTTTTGTGGCTGCTGCTGGCAATAGCAACATTAGTGATCAGCTGCTCAAAGGTGTGAAGCTTGGGGACCGTACCTACAAAAATCATCTAGATGGATATAATCAGATGGACCTGCTGCTTGGCAAAGGGCCTTCGGCCCGACATGAAATTTTCTATTTTGGAGGTGCGCAGCTTGGCGCTGTCAGGATCGATAATTTTAAGTTTCAGTTCATCCAGCAGCCTTGGGGCTGGCCCGGTGAAAAGATCACGACCGATATGCCCACCATTGTAAACATACGCCAGGATCCGTTTGAGCGGACACCCGCTACACGCGGTCAAAGCACCAATGACAGTAGCGGGGGATATCTGAACGATTTCTATGCGCGCGAGTTCTGGCGCTTTGTATCCGTTCAGAAAATGGTTGGAGAACTAGCATCAACGGCTATTGAGTTTCCGCCTATGCAAGCGCCGGCATCATTCAACCTTTCCGCCATCAAGACTAAAATCGAAGAGATGATGAAGGAGCATGAGGGGCAATAAGCGCTTCTAGGTTTAATCTTATTGTGAAATTTTTGCTTGCGAAGCCTTGCGGGGCTTTGCACCGCCCTTTGGCGAAATTGTGAACACCATTCTTGTTACAATCTCGCCACTAATGTCACAGGCGCATTTTGCTTACGTCTGTCAATGCCACCATCGCGCTAAAGGGCGGTGCAAAGCCCCGCACAGGGCTTCGCAAGCAATTTATAAAATCGACTAACTTACTTTACATCAATGTTCAAACTTCCCATAATATTTTATCTGTGCTTGTAGGTTTATAATTTTTTCCAAGGTTTCGATATGTATAAATTCGTTCTATTTTACATTTTATTTTGTTTTTAGATATCTATAAGTAGACGATTCCACCCCCCTTTCGCTTACACTTTTGAACGCCCGCCGTTTGCAAGATTTTCATAACCATTTAATATTTAGCCGCATATAAAATCTCATTTTGTGCGTTTAGCTTGAGAACGTTTCAAGCTAAACGCACAAACTTCAAAAACTTTAAATATCTTAACCTTAGAACGTTACATGAAAACGGTCAAAATTCGGCACAGAAAACAGCTGTGAGGGTTGTTTTGTTGCGCGTTTAGCTTGATATAAAAAGCTTGCTTTTGTGCGTTTAGCATGATAAAATCAGATCAAAATTTAACCTCATTACCCCCCCCCAGGTACGATCATGATTTTATCAAAACCCCTGCTAGAATATTTCAGAAGCATACAGTCCAAAGCTACTCAAGCTATGGCGAAGTTCAACGCAAAAACACCTTATCACCTTGATGAGGATGAAAATATTTTGCGCTACGAAATCATCCGCGATGTTTGGTTTGAGAACAAACCGATTCAGGGTGTATGCGAGAAACACGATCGATCACGGCCACGTCCTGTTCAGTCTTCTGATGCAAGCGCTTCAAATACATCGGAACGCCATAAAACTGATATGTCAAA
>Ga0207010_1123_pt1 | contig 10903 bp, 10 predicted proteins | sample Alteio_BWMinCont_82_FD_153465 | JGI IMG/M metagenome (GOLD analysis project Ga0207010, IMG submission 153465) | Enriched cells from forest soil in Barre Woods Harvard Forest LTER site, Petersham, Massachusetts, United States -... | ecosystem: Environmental > Terrestrial > Soil > Temperate forest >...
TTATAAGCACTAAATTGCTTAAGATGAGTTAAATGGCAAATCTCTTCTGGTATTTCTTGGATCTGATTATCATCAACCCACAGCTCTTCAAGACCCACCTGCTCAAGAGCTTCGTCAGGAATAAAAGCCAATTGATTACCAGTTAAGTCGAGTGATTGAGTGAAGCTATCTATGGATGAAAAGGTGTTTAGAGACATATTTTCTCCATAAGAGGTTTGTGAATATGCGTTCAATATTGCCAATGTGCAGCCAAAAACAAGAAATGTAAACCTAAACATGAACCACCTCTGTCAAGGATAGCCGCTTCATTGATTCCAAAAAAAGGATTTGCTTAACATCCTGAATTGGCTTTAACTGATATTCAAAACTGTTCATAGAATATAAGCCTGATTAGGTGAGTTCTCATCCTCTGGAAATAAATATTTCAGTGCCCCTTCCTTAATCATTGGCGTAAGATGGCTTCTAACAAAGTGTTTTTTATCCTTTCTTTTCAGAAGTTTTACTAATTGCTGTGCTGTTAAGGGTTGCCATGCACAAAGTTTTTGAATAACCAAACGTAAGTTTTTTTTACTGGATCGTATATTAATATTATTAATTACTACTTGTAAGTCTTTTGGGAGTGTTTCAATTGGAAACACACCGGTATACTGGTGTGTTTCGACGCCAGACACACCAGTATGCTGGTGTGTTTGTTCTTTCATTGATGGGTTCTGCTTATCAGCAATTGTTTTTCTTGTTGCTTCTGGATGGATAGGCAAGACAGTAAGAAAGTAGTGGGATTCCGAGTCAGTTTCAAAAATAGCGGGAGGTGAACCATTTACCTCCATAGCTTTATGAATTTTTGGTACTCCGGTACAACGCCCTTCAGTCAAATGAAGTTCTTTTAAAAAGTCTCCTATCCTTCTATTTCTATAAGTTCGAACTCTGGCAGATCCTTTGTTCAAATCTTCTATCTTTAAAGGAGGTAACGGGCCAGGGAATGACAAAATTTCTATTCGATCGGGCTTGATACTGATTTCAATAGGCTCTCTTTGAGCATAGTCTTTATGATAGACAGCATTAGCTAAGGCCTCTTCTAAGGCAACATAGGGATAGTTATAAAATCGATCAGCTTCGGCACGATCAGGTCTTTTACGGATCTCCTCTTTGATAAACATCGACTGAAGATACCTCAATGCCTCTTTAAGCTGAATATGGACAGGTCCTTTGAAAATTTTTTCAGAAAAGCTATCTCCTACTTCGTCATGAAAATCAACAATTTCGATTCGAGCATAGGGGAAAAATTTCTCAGGATTGTTATTAAACATCATCAAGCCAATATTTAAGGGTTTCAGATATTCCTCTGGCCCTTGCACAATTTGCATTTGACGACAGAGCTGCTCAAGAGAAATCTTATCAACTTCTGATATGAGGTCGCTCTTTACATCTCTCAAAAAGTCCTTAATGAGACCAATCTGAAGATCTTTCAGACTAGCTTGATGAGAAATTCGATCGTCGAATGGTACTTGATTTGCCAACTCATGAAGTCGTTGAACATCTTTTGTCTGCGCCTTGACAGTTGTAGAATTGCGCCGTATGAAATAAGAATAGGGTGCATTCTTGCCTAAAGTATCGGGAGCTTGATAAGGCCGCGTTTGACCACCAGGACACCAGATCAATAGAATCATTTTTTCTTGAAAAACGACAGGTGCCACTATTGGATGGTAGTTAGGTCGGAGCCTGTAGCTTAAGTTGACGAGCTCTTTTTGAATTTCATCGATCTTATTGGCTGATAGGCCGATCGGAGGAAAAATAGGCTGACCCCTGTCCTCCTCTATTCCTGCTATTAGATAGCCTCCACCCCAATTGTTAACGTCATTTGCAAAAGCACAAATTGTGTGAATGATTTCTTCGGGATTCCATCCTTTCTTGAATTCAAGACGTTCCCATTCAACAATCTGCCCTCTTAGTAACTCATCAACATTAATGGGTAGCGCCGTCATACTGTAACCTTATTTCCAATTTTTTTATGTTTTGACGCATCATTCCTCCATTTCTTCCACACCCTGAGAAATGCTCTTCTTTTTCTTTAGAGCAGATAGAAGCTTTTGTAGCTTCTGGATAGCAAGAGGAGAGGGTTTTGTTTTTTTGTTTTCCCAACGGTTGACGGTCGGAAAAGAAACCCCCAGTTTTGCTGCGAACTGTTCTTGTGTCAAACCCATCTGAAGTCGAATTTCGAGCACATGTTGAGCAATTTGCTCTTCAGAATTTGACATGTCTGTAAACTGAAACATCAGCTTGCCTTTCATCGGGATTTTTGATATATCATATGTTATAAATTATCCAGAGTTTGTAAAACAAGAAAAATTATCGAGATGCAATTTATGGGACCCTTTACACAGATGGACAAATCGACTATTCAAGGTCTTAGTTTTGAAGAATATACCTCGTTAAGTCGATATTACTCACATGTGATAACGCCTATTTTGCTTAGAGAGCTATCTTCTATGCTAGCTAAAAAGGAAGAAGATCTTGATGATCTTAAGAAAAAAGTTAGCCTTCTTGCCGCTAAATCAACCTTTGGTTCCGTACATCTGATTCCTTCTGCAGAAAAACTGGCTTATAGCAATTTGATGGGAGAGTTCATTCCTATGAATGGGCGTTTACCTATTGAAGGCGGCACGTTTTGTGTAACTGAAGATGGGAGTAGAGGGTGGGTTTTAGACGAACCTGCAGAAGTTACTTTGTTAAGAAACTGGGGTAATAATATTTTTAAAGAAGATGATATTGAAAAAGGTAGGGAGCATCGAAGAGTTGATAGCGAGGTTGATTTAGACAAACTTTGCAAAGACGTTGCAAGTGATCTCATCGATTTTAGAACCGTATACATAGGCTTGCCGGAGGTAACCAAGTCGTCGGTTTTCTTAGATATTGCTGGTAATTTTCTTGGGATATTAATATGATTTCATTTCTTTTAAAAAATCTAAGGAGATTATTATGAATTCAATTTCAGGAGAGGTAAAAGGTCTAGTTAATGCCTCAGTTCGTTTACTCAATCAACCAATAGTCAAGGAAGGAGTAAAAAACATTGCAAGCTCAGTGACATTTGTGTTTGGACTTATGGAACTCCATGATATTTATCGAATTTCCCAAGGCCGTGAAATTTCAACTGAAACTTGTTTAGACTCCCCCAAATGGGTCCAAGTGTCCAATAAAGTTATTATTGTTGCTGCTAAAATTTCATTAATTTTAAGTGCCGGAGTTTCCCGTCCAGGAGTTTTTATTATTTCTTCATTAGTGGGGCCTGTTTTTTCTACAGCCCAGCTCAATCGAGCATTTGGTCCTAATACTATATTCGCCGTGAATCCGTGGCATCCTCGCCATATTGTTAGCATTGCAGCCGTTGTGCTAGCTCTTCCGTCAGTTGCTCAGTCAGCTTATAAAGGCATTAATTGGGGATATAATAAAATTCGACACTACCACGACATGTCGACAGATATGAAGGACTCAAAAAACTGGTTAACAGATACCAAGACACGGCTAACGACTCTATTCAACACAATCACAAGCCGACCTACCCTACATATGGGAAACCAACTCAGTCGATTCGTTTTGCGTTCCATATAATCTAAATTTCCCGGTAGCAGATTGTCGTATAGCTGATACGACAATTGAACTGGGTCCATTGAAAGGGATCAGATGTGGCTTGTTGACTTGTATAAAAGATTACTGATGATCTATGATTTTAAGTAAGTCAACAAATCACGCCTGATCCTTATCACTGCATCAATTGTGACAATTTTGTTTTCATAAAAATCAATATTGTCAGGCCCCCAGTAATTGCGGTTGTCCATAAAACCACCTAATCGATCAGTCCCTCTAAATCTAGCCAGTCTGATAGATAACTGAGGATTGCTTGCAAAAACCCTTTAGCTCTTCTAAAAGCATAGTTATTCTCTATTCAGTTATTGACTCACAATTGTTTCAATTATAGAATTACTAGTCAACACTCGAGTTTTGAATAAATCAGTCTGAAAAGGCCATCTTAAATGGAAATCAGCGTTAGCGCACACAATCAATCATCGCCTCAAGCTAAAATTGCCCTATTCCGCTCTTTTTTTCGTGGACGCGAAGAAGTATACCCTAAAAGATTTGAAAACAAAAAAACCGGAAAATCTGGTTATGTTTTTGCTTGTGGCAATGAATGGGTTCGTGGCATCTGCGAGAAACCAAAAATCAAATGTTCTGACTGCAAACATCGTCGCTTACTTCCCATCACTGATGATGTCGTTCATTGGCATCTTTCCGGCTTAGATAACTGCGGCAAAGATTTCGTGATGGGTATCTACCCAATGCTGTTAGATGAAACATGTTTTTTTCTAGCAGCAGACTTTGACAAAGCGAGTTGGACAGAAGATGCTACTGCATTTCTCAAAACCTGTCACCAGATGGGCTTGCCGGCAGCATTAGAGCGATCTCGTTCCGGCAAAGGCGCTCACGTCTGGCTGTTCTTTTCTGATGCCATAACAGCTGGATTAGCGCGCAAACTTGGAAGCCACATCCTAACAGAGACGATGGAACGCAGGCCTGATATTGGTCTAGATTCATATGACAGACTGTTTCCAAATCAGGACACCTTGCCTAAGGGAGGATTCGGGAATTTAATTGCTTTACCGCTACAGAAAAAAGCCCGTAATTTGGGCAACAGTGTGTTTGTAGACGAAAATTTGATAGCTTATGAAGATCAATGGGCATTTCTATCAAACCTTCATAAAATTAGTCGCTTAGAAGTCGAAAATATCGTTGCAAAAGCTGATGCAAAAGGGCGTGTTGTTGGGGTCCGTCTGGATATAGCCGATGAGGATCAAAATACTCCATGGAATCTCCCACCTTCACGTCGGAGTCCAAGTCCTCCGATTGGGAATGTGCCGAAAAGTTTAGAGTTGGTGATTGGGAATCAAATCTACATTGCCAAAGAGTCATTATCTCCGGGCCTTCGAAATCGATTGATTCGTCTCGCAGCATTTCAGAATCCTGAATTCTACAAAGCTCAGGCGATGAGATTTCCAACTTACGAAATACCTCGAATTATTGCCTGCGGTGAAGATCATCCTAATCATATTGCCCTACCGCGAGGATGTTTTGAAGACGTTTGTTATCTGCTTTCGGATCTAAACATCAAAATAATTTTGCGAGAAGAACTTTGCATAGGACAACCTCTAAACGCGAGCTTTCAGGGTCAATTACGACATGAACAGCAAGCTGCTGCTGAGGCACTCCTTGCTCACGATATCGGAGTATTATCAGCAACTACAGCTTTTGGAAAGACTGTCATTGCTGCATGGCTGATAGCACAACGTCAGGTCAATACGTTGATTTTAGTGCATCGCAAGCAACTTCAAGAACAATGGATAGAGCGCCTTTCGACGTTTTTGGATGTGCCTGTAAAGATGATTGGTCGAATAGGTGGGGGATGGAAAAAGCCAAAAGGATTATTGGACGTAGCTCTTATTCAAAGCCTTGTTCGCAAGGGTGTCGTGGATGATGTTGTCGGACAATACGGCAATTTAATCATTGATGAATGTCACCATTTACCGGCACAGAGTTTTGAACAGGTCACACGTCAAGCAAAGGCAAAATACATAACCGGATTAACAGCCACTTTGAGGCGAAAAGATGGACATCATCCCATTATTACAATGCAATGCGGTCCTGTACGCTATACCGTCAACGCCAAAGAACAGGCTGCAGCACGTCCTTTTGAACATACGGTTTTAGTGCGCCCTACTGCGTTCATCCCTCTCAAGCCAGCCAATGCTGATGCACGCCTTCAGTTCAACGATCTGTATGATGAGCTGGTTCACGATACAGTACGTAACCAATTAATTTGTGAAGAGGTTCTGAAAGCTGTTCAGAATGGACGGTCCCCAGTTATATTGACAGAGCGAAATGAACATCTGGATTTGTTGTCTCATCAGCTCGCTCCTCATATTCAAAACTTAATTGTGCTTCGTGGAGGCATGAGTGCTAAGGAAATTGCTCAAATTAGTAGCCGTTTGGCAACTATTCCTGAGGATGAAGAACGCGTATTACTTGCAACGGGACGATACATTGGCGAAGGATTTGATGATGCCAGATTGGATACTTTGTTTCTTACTCTTCCGATTTCATGGCAAGGAACCATTGCACAATATGTTGGCAGGCTACATCGTTTATATGATCGTAAAAAAGAGGTTCAAGTCTACGATTATGCTGATCTTAATGTACCCATATTAGAGCGAATGTTCAACAAGCGTTGCAGAGGTTATGAAGCTGTAGGATATAAAATCTTGCTCCCTGCCAGTGCCACACCAGGATGGCCCACCCAAGCACTACTTCCAGTTGATCCTGCTTGGAAGGGTGATTATGCAGCGAGTATCAAGCGTTTGATATGCGATGGTGTGGATATGCCACTGGCTAATCTCTTTGTTCAAGTGGCTTCGACGATACATGCTGATGCAGAGGGCGTCGATCGAGCTCGAAGTGCCACTGAAGCATTTCTTTATCGTCGTCTTGAAACGTTACCTCAGACCTCAGGAAGATTTCACCTTAATGCTCTATTACCGATTCCATTCGATGTTTCAAGTCAAATGGAGGTTGATTTACTTTGTGGTGATGCACGTCTTGCAGTTGAACTCGATGGTGCACAGCATCTGGCCGATGCTAATGCCTATCGCCGAGATAGACGTAAAGATGCTTTACTCCAGCAGAATGGTTACTTGGTCCTAAGATTCTTAAGCGAAGATGTTGGTAAGTATCTTGATGATGTTTTGGATTCAATTCTTCGCGCCCTAACACATCAAGAAAAAAAGAGATAGAAATATGGGGATGATAAAAATCAGCATCAGATGTTCGAATTTATGGACAGCTTACATTTTTGACTATGTTGACGTCGTTACAGAACATGCCCTTATTTGACAAGAATTTGCATGCAAGTCCACGTTTAAGCGAGGACAATCTAAATAGTTACATGAATTTTCGCTGAATATTTTGATTTTTGAACTCCCGATTCACGTCTATAAGAAAATCGGTTTGAAAAATCTTTTCTTTGCGAGCGTCCTTTAATATGCATTTTGCTGTCATCACGGCAGAAATAACACCTCCCATTCCTAATACTTCTTTGACAACAATCGTTGGATGCCTCTCCTTATTAAGATAAGGGCTTTCCAGTGCAATTTTTTCAAGAATTCCTTTTAATGCATGTAGATCCTCATTAATGGGAACATAAACATCAACAGTAGTCATCATCTCCAGCTGACCTGCACTGCTCGAACTTACAACATCGTTCATAAAACGACTGTTGGGGATTGTAACAACACTTTCATCCAACGTCAGAAGCTTTATTGATCTTAAACCAATGCTTATAATTTCTCCATACACTCCTTCGAAAGTGACGCGATCCCCAATCAGATAAAGTTAAGGAGTTGATGAATAATCCTGGAATCATCCGCAACCGGCTTAAAATTGAGAGCACCATTATCAATGCTAAATGCTTCTTAGCTGTTCAGGAGGAGTTTGGGACTTTTGACAGCTATGTCTGGCAATTTGTGGGTAGCAAACCAATTCACAACAGTTGGAAGACCCTCAAGGAAATTCCCACCGAAACGGATGAATCAAGGAATTTAAGCAAAGATTTAAAGAAGAGAGGATTTAAATTTGTCGGGCCGACAATCATCTATGCCCATATGCAAGCCACGGGCCTTGTCAACGACCACCTCGTCGATTGTTTTCGCTATCAACATTCTAGTAGGAATGGAAGCTGATCAATCGCTAGGCTTCTATGAAGTTGTAGATATGTTCTTTCTCCTATATCCTTACTCAGGCTGAATGTGAGCAGCATTAAAACTAAGGCAAATGCGGATGCCTGAGCCATAATAGGGATGAACCCAATGGAGCATATCGCTTGGGAAAAGGATGAGTGTTCCGGGTTTGGGATAAAAGGGGTACTGCATATTATTGTGTATAAAATCAATCCTTCCGCTGTAAGGATATTCCGCTGTGGGCTCCTCTGTGCGAACGTAATAGGCAGCGCTGATCTGATTTCCGGGATGTACGTGCGGTGCGTTGTATCCGCCTTTGACGGAAACATTGAACCAGGCTCCTGTATAATCCCAAAGGTAGCTTTTGCTGGGGGAGACATTCATCTTTTCGTGGCAGCTATTTATATATTCGTTAATCGGATCGGAGAAGCTGGCAAAAAGCTGAAGGAGGGCATTGCTCATCGGCGATCCATCGCCCAAACGGGCATGAAGTTCGCGGTCGCTATGCCAGCCCCCGATATTGCTGTGGTGGAGTTGTTTGCTTACCAGGCCAGAGCTTTTTTCCATTTCAGCTTTGACAAGCTTTTCCAGTTTACTGTTTGTTTCGTCATGTGAAAGATGAAACTCTTGGATCAGTTTTAAGGGTGATTTTTTTTCCATTCGTTACCTCATTTGTTTAAGCTCACACTAAATAATAAAACCCTTTTTGACAAGGAAAAAGGAGGGGTGAGCCTATGCTGGGGCAATTAAAAGTGTAGGTTTTGAAATTGCAATTCGGGGTCAGACCCTCAATTGCAATTCTGGCTAGCTAGGCCACAATTGCAACTTCAAAACCTACACTTTACTCCGAGAGGACTTTCTGGGTGATGTCATGCCATGTCCCTTCGGCGAAAGTTTTTTGTCGCAAGGATTGGTACTGATCTTTGGGATAGATTTCCCAAAATTCATCTAAAGAGTAGTAGCAACGACTATAGAGTATTTTTCTGCCTCCATAGTCACGGGTTTTGATTTCGAGTTTTTTGGTGATTTCTTCCATTGGGGCTGAGTAGCCAGGGAGACCGTAGAGGCCGATATCGATAATATGGGTCTCAAGGCTGCCGTTGGACAGATAATGGGGTGCAAAGATTTCAGGATTATTTGTCGCTTTGACCGGACAAAGCCAGATGGGAAATATGGCGGGATCCTTTAATGTTTCCATCAGAAAGCAGGCTGCCTTGCTTTCAGGAATGCAGAAGTCCTGTATAAGAAGCCGGTTCTGTATCCATTTTTCAGAGCGGTGCAGGATCATACTCATATTGCGGGTATTCATCCATGGATAAGATAAGATCCTATGCAGCAGGCTGGGATTTGGCAGCAATTTGAATTTAGCTAGTTCCTCTTGGGTAAACCAGTCTTGCTTAGGTTTGGTGATTCGATAGACACCCTGACTTGCCAGGCGTAACAGGAGCGGGATATGAAAAAGGTAGGCTCCAACCCAAAATGAACCCTGGTCATGCCTAAACAGATAATCGGTATAAGTCATGGCCTCTTCATAACCCGGCTTAGCTGAAGTAATGTTCCAGGCATGCTGGAAATACCATTCGGAATAGAAGCGTGTAGTAAAACGCGGGAGATTGCCGATTTCTTCTTTTGAGCGCATACGTCCTTCGATAATGACTGCCAGCTTATTAGAAAAGACAAGTCCCTCCAGGAAGTCGGGAGCATTCTGAGCATGCATGAAGGTGCGTAAGGCTTGTATAGCGGCTTGGGGGTCCGTAAAGCGGTGGTAGCGGAGTTGGACAAATTCTTTGGCCGGGAGCAGCCTGATCTCGGCTGATACCAGCATACCGAGTGATCCGTATGATCCTGCGATGCCGTAAAAGATATCCGAGTGTTCGGTAGAGGTGACTTTTAACAAGTCGCCATTGCCGCAGAGGATTTCCATCGAAACAATGAGGTCATTAAAACAGCCCCAATGGTGCGAGGAGCTTTCGCCGGCACCACCCATGATAGCCCCACCGACAGTGATTGATTTCAATTCCGGAATGACGGGGACCATCAGTCCTTCTTTGTACGTTGCCAGGACCAGCTCTTCCATAGTCACTCGTGGTTCTACGGTGGCTATCATTTTGACTTTATCAATGTTGAGGATCTTATTTAAGGGGCCACAATCAATGCGGTGCGAGGCTTTGTCTTTATAGGATTTGGAGCGGGTCGTCAGTGAATGTTTGGACGGATAGTGCAGGGAGACAGCCGAACGGGCGCCATTTTCCTTGTAATAGGAGTTCAGCTGCTCCTGTATTTTTTTGACTTCTGATCGGTGTTGATTTTGATTAGTCATGATCACCTTATACGGCTACGCCGCCCTTTTTTATTCTGTCTGTTCCGCGGTGCGAGAGGACGTTGAGAAGCTTAGCACTTTATCTACTAAGGGATTTTCTCCTACCTTTGGATCGAGTGCTGCATTACCCACCGCAACAGCTGCAGGCCCAAAAGAAACGCCACCTGATCTCAGATGTGTAGTAACTATAGCATTGTCAAGTGGGGTGCCATCGGCTTTGACTGCTAATCCGAGAGTCGGAAAACCGTCAAACACAACAGCGCGCACTCCTGCCCAACGCTTTGCAATGTTTTTCGCCTCTAAAATATCCATATCAGCTTGAGTAAGCTTTTGTCCTTTTGTATCAAGCCCAAGGGCAAGAGAAATAAATTCAGGTAATACGTCATTGACCATATTCAGTTGTAAAAGGTTTCTATCCTTAGCGAAGGCTTGTTCTTTATTGGGCCGTTGGTCACCATAAAAAGCTTTTGTACCGGCTACGCCAATGAAGATTTTTCCATATTCCACCGGGTTCGCGGAAATTAGACTGGAGTTTTTCTACTAATGCTGCACCCCTAGGGACAACGGAGAGAATTTCATCGGGTGTAAGGCTTGGGACGATGTTTAGCGTGGTTGTGTCAGTGAGGAATTTATTTTTTTCACAAATGATAACGCGCGTTTTTGTGTCACTTGTAAATGCTTCGCGATGCGCCTGATAAGCATGCAAGGCACCGGCTATTCCACCTCCCACAATGGTGACTTCGCATTCCGGTGTCGATCTAGGGTTGGCGATTAAAGAAGCGGTAGTAGAAAATAGGATTCCAAA